>Ga0182030_10003503_pt1 | contig 33532 bp, 34 predicted proteins | sample 812S3MmetaG_FD_121299 | JGI IMG/M metagenome (GOLD analysis project Ga0182030, IMG submission 121299) | Permafrost microbial communities from Stordalen Mire, Sweden - 812S3M metaG (Illumina Assembly) | ecosystem: Environmental > Terrestrial > Soil > Wetlands > Permafrost | place: Sweden...
ATATACGCTACACGGGGACGGCTGTGATGCTCGCGCTAACAATGCTCGCTTGGGCGACTACGTCAGCTGCAGATTTTGGTGGATATGTGAAACTCGAACTCCATCGCGGCGAGAATCGCGTGGACGTAGGGGTGCCCGAACATCCGGCTTTAGTTGGTAATCGGACATCGCGAGAATTTCAACGCCCATGGCTTTGACGTAGCGAACTTCTACTTTTCATCTGACAAATCCGCCAACACCTTGGATATTCTTACCTTTTGGGACGATCGTCAAAATACCTACGAACACAAGGCCTACTGACTCGCACTATCGCCGCGCGGATTCATGACGGGCCATTCAAGGCGCGGATGCAGGTTCAAATCAAGGGAACTCCAATAAACATACAATACGAGAAATTTACTCTGGGCTGCTCAGGCAGAACGTGACAAGCGGCATGGCGTGCGATCGCGACTGATCCTCGAAAACAAACCGAGCGCGATTGCCGCCGCAATCGCCGGTAGTGTGCCGCTCAGAAAAATTTGATGAGGTTCCCAAGACAAAGACAGGAGGAGCCCACCGAGCGTCGGTCCGATGATTGACCCAATACGGCCGATTCCGAATGCCCAGCCTATGCCGGTCGACCGCATCTCCGTCGGATAAAAGCCGGCTACCAAGGCATTAAGCCCGGCCTGTGCCCCCTGCACTGTTACGCCCAGGAGAAAGGTTATTGACATAACCGTAGGATAGGAAATCGGTAACAAACCCAGGGCCGCGATCAGCGCGATGGAGCAGACGAATTCGACGATCATGGTCAGATGCTCTCCGACCAGGCTCATGACGCGCCCTTGCCCGAGCGACCCGATAATGCCTCCGACGCTGAACAGCGTGATGGCCGTAATGCCGGCAGCAATTGACATTTGAGCCTGCTTGAGCATCGCTGGCATCCAGCTGACAATGAAATACAAGATCAGCAGATTCATGAGATAAGGGATCCAGAGCAGAAGTGTCCCAGTCGCCCGTCCATCCGTGAACAGGTTGCGGATCGGGAATCCCCTCTGAGGCGCCTCAGCTATGAAGCGCAGGTCCCTGTCGATTGACAGGGCAGGCGACACGCGGGCCATGAGCCGCGCGATCCGGAGGTGATTAGCGCCCTTCACGATCAGAAAGCGTACTGATTCCGGCAGTTTCGCGATTAGCACGAACGCGATGAGCATAGGCAGTGCACCGCCTACGTAGAAGACGGATGACCAACCGGTCCTCGGCAGCAGAAGCGCACTAACGATGCTGCCCAACACGGCACCGAGCGGCATCCCGCAGAATATGATCGCGACCAAAGTCGTGCGCAGCCGCGTCGGCGCGTATTCGGCGGTCAGCGCGACCACGTTCGGCATCGCACCACCCAGCCCGAGCCCCGTCAGGAACCGCAGGATCATGAGTTGGTCGAGGGAGGTCGCGATGGGTGTAAGGGCGGAAAGGACTCCAAACGAAAGCGTGCTTCCTATCAGCGCCCACCTGCGGCCCCAACGGTCGGCGACTGGGCCCATGACCAGCGATCCTAGCATGAGGCCGAATAGGCCAGCCCCGAAGACGGGGCCAAAAGCATGAAGATCCAGGTTCAGCGATTGGGCGATCGCCGGTGCGAGAAGTCCGATACATTGCGTGTCGAAACCGTCAAGAACAGCCACCAAGATACAGAGCGCAATGGTCGTGAGCTGAAACCGGCTCAGCCGCTGATGCTCGATAACGTCGGTGAATTTCAGCACCGATTTACGTGCACCATCCCGGCTAGTTGCTGTCATATTATTATTTAGGCAAGACGCGCCGACCCCAAGCCCGTGATTCGCGTACGCGGCCGCCTAGATTCGGTTTCATCGACGCGGGGTCGCTGGGCCAAGTTGTGGACATCAGACGCTCAAAGCGGCGGCCTGCGCCATCAGGGTCGCTGACATCGAATGATGCGGCGACGTAATGATCCGGGCGAATGAGCAATACTCGTCCGCGATAATGCGCCAGGCATTGCAACATGGAACCCGCGTCGTCCTCCACAATCTCCACATCCTCGTGCTCTTCAATCACAGCACTCGCAGCCGCGACAGCCACCGCCCGGAGCTCGGGCGCGTGCCATGCGGGGTGGCGCACGAAGTTCACGAAGGATTCGACGTCCACTGCGTGACACAACAATGCGAAGCCGGGACCGAATACCTGGTCGAGCAGTACGCGGCTGCCGTCACCGCGCGTGACCATGGGTTGAGGTAACAGGCGCCCGACGAGCGTTCGGCGCCCGCTGAGACCATCGGGGATTAGGAAGCCTCGACTGAAGCGAGGCTTCGGTTTATATCTCATTTGGGCAAAGTAATCGCGCGCGCGTGGCCATCCGTTCAATGCCTGGAACGCTGTCTGCGTCAGCCAGCCTGAAAAGCGACTGGTAGGACCCATGATTCGGCCCATTCGCAGCGCCAACCGAATCATTTGCCAAACGTGATCGCGCCGCTCGATTTCGTAAGTGCTAAGGAGACCGGGCCCGAGCCTTTTGCCGGTCACGGCTGCCAGCTTCCAAGCCAAGTTATGCGCATCCCGAATTCCGCTGTTCATTCCTTGTCCCGCAAACGGTGGCGAGAGGTGAGCGGCGTCCCCTGCCAGGAAGACTCGTCCGACCGACCAGCGCTCTGCCAAGCGCGCGTGGAAGGTGTAGACCACCTTACGCCGCATCTTGCTCTCGGGCGCTGCACCGTGCTGCGTCAACAACGCTGCGACGACTTCTGGCCGCATCATCCGCTCAGCTGTTTCGTGCGGATGTAGCTTGAATTCATACCGACGCGTACGATCGGGTCCCGGAAGCGCGATGCAGGGGCGCTCGGCATTGCAAAAAACCAGCGTTTGGTGGCTGGAAGTCGGCGAATCATCCAAATCGATGATCAGCCAGCGTTCGTTAAGGGTCTTTCCTTGCAGCGGTACGCCGAGGCCGGCGCGTACCGTGCTCCCAGCGCCATCGCATCCCACTAGGTAATCACACTCAATGGTCGCACGCGCACTGGCGATGGTTGTCACCGCCGCGCGAACACGACCCGGCGTCTGGGTAATGCCCAGGACATCCGTGGAGAACGATGAGGTAACCGTCGGAAATCGTGCTAATCCGGCACGCAGTTGTGCCTCGAAAATAGGCTGCCGGAACGCATTACGGCGTGCATAGCCGTAAGGTTGATCGGTCGGCTCAACCCTAAGGAATCGGCGACCCTTTGGCGTGTAATAGTCTGAACCGTAGCCTGGCACGATGTGGCTGAGCACAGTGTCACAAAGACCGGCAGCCTGCATGGTACGCAATGACTCGTCGTCGATGGACACTGCCCGCGGTTCGCCGACCGTAGCGGTGTTGCGCTCGATAAGTAGGGTGTGCACGCCGTACGTCCCAAGTAAAGTCGCTAACGTCAGGCCGGTTGGTCCGGCCCCGACGACGATAACTGAATAGGAGCTTTCTAGCGTGTGGGACACGATCAGTTGTAAGTTGGCTCGTAAAATCGATGCACGTCAGGCCCCAACTCTAACTTTCATCGGCGACGTCGTTCTTGAGCGTCCCGACGGCACTGATCTCCACTCCGACCGAGTCGCCTGGCTTCAAGAAAAAAACCGGGCGCGCTTGAAGCCGACGTCGACGGGCGTTCCGGTGGCAATAACGTCCCCCGGCGCCAGAGCCGTCAAGGCAGAGCAGTATTCGATCAACGTTGGAATCGGGATAATCAGCTGATCGAGACCGGCATCCTGAATAGGCTCGCCGTTGACCCAGGTCGTGAGCCGAAAAGCCCGATAGTCACCTATGGCATCAGCCGTTACGATGAACGGCCCGAAGGCGCCGGTGCCTGGAAAATTCTTGCCTGGTGTGAACTGCCGCTGCCAGTCACGCAGCGTCGCATCGTTGTAGCACGCGTAGCCAGCGACGTGGTCCATGGCTGCCTCTGCGCTGATGCAGCGGCCACCGCGATCAATAACCACGGCGAGCTCACCTTCGAAGTCCAAGTCTCGCGAGACGCGTGGTCGGATGATGCCGATAATGTAGTCGTCATCGACCACACCCCAGCTATGTCCCGCCGGCGTCCGAAAGCTTGCCAGCCTCATAAAGCCTTCCCCTGCGTGGTCGAATGCGCGCTTAGCTGCGCAGCGGTGCTTGGCCCCATAGGTTCAGCGTCCGCTGTTCGTGCGGCCAGGTACCAGGGATCCGATCGGCCGAGACACGCTCCAGCTCGGCTGAGAGCTCGACCCAATTGCCATCCGCATCGTGCACGAAGAGGAACAGGTTGTTGCCCGGGCCATGTCGACCAGGACCCCATCGAATCGGGACCCCACACCTCGCGAAGTGATCGCCCCAATCTCGGATGACGTTCCAGTCGGTGGTTTCGTAACAATGATGATCAAGCCCGTTCTCCGTAGCTTGGAACACCGCGAAATCGTGATGCTCGCTTCCGCACCGCAAGAACGACGTTCGCACCGCGCCTTCGTCGTCTACAACATTGTCGGACAACACGAATCCGAGGACGCGTTGATAGAACTCGGCCATTCGCGCGCAGTCGCGACTAGCGACGACAATATGTTGAAGTCGTGCCGGCAGCAAATCTGCATCCAGCACCGATTTAGCGCCCGAACGGACCGTCCCGAACACGAGTGTGTTGCCATCGGGGTCACGAACACACACCGCGTCATCCTCAAATATCTCAGTTGGAGACCCAGCCGTGCTCAAGCCGGCGAGCTGCAAACGCGTCCGCATGGCAGATAGCTGTTGCGGCTGTGCCACCTCATACGCTGCAAATGCAAGGGTTCTGTCCTGGCCCGGCTCAATGATCAGGCAGCGCTCACGAGCCACCCCGATGAAGGTGTTACGCCGGCGTTCGAACTGGAAACCCAATACTCGCGAGTAGAAAGCCGAAAGCCGCGCTGGATCCGAGGATTGAATGGCCAGGTGATGAAGATGTGCGCTAATACGTGTATTGGGATCGGCCTCTGACATGACAGTTCTCTGGCTTGCCTAACATCTCTAGGTCTACATGTCTAAGTCTACATGATTCTCGTCTTATGACAATTTGAGATAAAATGAGCCTGAGGAGCACGAAGATACAGAGCCAGGTTCCGCAGACGGCAGTTCCTCCGGCGGACAGGCAAGCGGCGCGTTGCCGAGTTGAGGAGGGCATGTGTTCGGGTGTGGCGCCAGGGAATCCTCACTGCGATGCGTATACTGTCGCGGGTGTGAACGGAAGTTCAGTAGAATGTCGGCACAATAAAGACTCCGCGCATATATTCCAGCATCTGCCTACCTGCTTTGATGACGTAATTGATCTTGTGCGATTCGGTTCAGCGAGAGCACCGTGAGCACCTCGGACCGGCTACTTGCAGTATTGGGGCTATTCACGATCGAGCAGCCGGAATGGACAGTCGAGGCCGGCGCCAAGCAGCTCGGTCTGGCCGTCAGCACCGCTTATCGCTACTTCCGCAGTCTCTCAGGCGCGGGGCTGATCATTACTTTCAGCACGGGTCGCTACGTGCTCGGGCCGGCGATTACGCAATACGATCGGCAGATGCGGCTGCTCGATCCGCTCATCACCAATGCGCTGCCAACAATGAAACGCCTGGCCGAACTCGCTCCCCCGCGTACGGTAATTTTGCTGTGCCGTCTCTATCGCAATCAAGTCATGTGCGTGCATCAGGAGTTTGCAGAACGACCGGACTTCGCTGTCAGCTACGAGCGCGGACGGCCGATGCCGCTGTTCCGTGGGGCATCTTCAAAGATCATTCTCGCCCACATGGGATCGCGCGCCGTGAAGGCTTTATATGCGCACTTTCATGCCGAGATGGTTCGGTTCGGACTTGGCGCTTCTTGGGGGGAGGTCAAGCAACGGCTGCGCGAGCTGCGAACTGCCGGAGTAGCCATCACTCAAGCAGAGCTTGACCCTGGGATGACGGGAATTGCCGCTCCGGTGCTGGCGGCGGAGGGGACTGTGGTCGGCAGCATTAGCATGGCAATTCCCGTGAAGGCTCGCACGCGGGAGAGTGTCGCGCAAATGGTCGAACTATTGCGAGATGCGGGTAAGGAGATGCACTGGGCTCTTTCCGTGCTTGCCGCTGGCTATGATGCTAAATCCTCGCAGATACCGCTCCGGTCAGCTCGCGGCTCGGAGGTCAGATCTGCAAGACACGGTCAGCGAAGCCGCATCCATGGCAAGCCCCGCGGCACGAAGCATAGTCGCAAATAGATGCACTTCTGATTCGACGAAGACGCGCCGAGGCGCCGGGCCGCCGTGGAGATAGGATCCTTCTGAGACGTTCAAGGAGCTCGCCGGATCACCTCCACAGAAATCTCCTGGACACTTAGGCGGTAAACGTCACGCAAATCCGGTGCGTTCACCTGTCAGCTTAAGCAGTGTTAGTACCGGCCCAGCCCTAAAGAGCGTCGTGGCGTGCACGGCAACAACGCTGATGACCGTATCGACACCCTTAACATTCAGTGGCGGAGCTACGACTTGGCGTGGCCGCCGGGTTAACAAAGCAGCCTTGGTATGGAGGCCAAGGCCCGCACCGAGGCAGCGGCCCGCCAGCAACTTAGAGGGAAAGTCTGACGTTCGTCCCCACTCCTGTAGTTACTAGGATTACTACATAATGATAAAAAAGCCCAACGGGCAGCCCGCAGGCCACGGTGAAGTGACGGCAGCAATTGCGAGCTATAGACCTCGATCGGAAAGCTGAACACGCCGTGCAGATTGAGGCCTTCTGTGCGCGTGGACGCGATGTGCCCGATCAGTTCCGGTGGCACCGCTGTCGAGCGAAGCGTGTTCCAGCGATTCAATACGGTCTGCATTTCATCGTGTTCCGGGCCATCACGATGTTGCGCAGCAAACTGAGCGCGTCGGCTTTCCGCAAGGCCCGGAGATGCGGAAGCCAACGGAGATCCTCCGTACCGCTGCCGAAAAGCAGCTGCGGCTGGGACGTTAAGGTCGCAGCGATCTACCCGGTGTATGGTCGTCCGCTTGCGCAAATACCACTTTTTGCGGCTTTGTTACGGAGAGATTAAGGCATCTTAATGAAGCCGGTGCCTTAATTCCTTCCTTGACGGCACCCCTGTTTGCTCTTATACGTTTTTGAGTACTGCGCGTGGGGCACCTGAAAACCAGGATGACGATGAGGACTCCCGTTATTCCCGCACCGCTGTTTGCGTTGGTGGCAGCGGCGCTCACTTTCATAGTGCCGCAAGTGGGTGACAGTCAATCTGCAGCGGCGACGCCAGGGACGGTCGCAGCAGCGCCAAGTGAGCAGGCTGATTATCACCCCAGTATGGGTGATCTGATGACTATGGCGGTGCAACCGCGTCACACCAAGCTCGGATTGGCCGGACAACAACGCAATTGGGGCTATGCCGCCTATGAGGTGAGCGAGTTGCGTAACGCATTTGCCCGAATCGCGCGTACGATCCCCCGGTATCAGGCAGCAGATACCGCCGAGTTGATGGGGATGACCAAGACGCCACTCGACGAACTCGAGCAGGCAATCAAGGCGGCTAACCCGGCGCAATTCGATGCTGCCTACGTGCAGTTGACCCAGACCTGCAATGCCTGCCATCAGGCGCTCAAGCACGCAGCGGTCGTGATTAAGATTCCTGATAGCGCCATGTTTTCCGATCAGGACTTTGGACCCGCGATGCATTGAAAGGCATGCGGCTAGCAGCACAGCTCAACTTCGTGGCGACACGGGCGTGCGCAGATCGAGCCGCTGGTCGATCGCAAGTACAAGGCGCAAATCGGGCCCGGGGTCGAGCGACCGTTCAGACGCGCATGGCGGCGCTCTCCAAGGCCCACGAGCACTACATTGTCAGTCACGCGCATCGGATTTCTGCGCGCATGAGCGGGCGATTGTTCGAAGGCCTGCGTATCGTGCCACCGTCCCTGTGGCGCCATTTGGGTGAGCGATTGGGCGTCGCGGCGCATATTCCTTTTGTAGACGCCACAGAATGTTAGTCACAGCTGATCAATGATTTCAGTGGGTTAGTTCGACATGTCGGTGACCGCAAGCCTCAGCGCTTAATGGCAGCTTTGGCGACGGCTTTCTTGGCGGTTTTGGCCAATGTTGCGATGGCAGGCACTCAAAAGGCGCGCGATGGCTGATTTGTAAACTACGCCGTCCTCGCGTCGATCGACCGCCATAACCATGACGACCAACACGTCGTCCTCTACCCGATAGACGAGGCGAACGCCCTGCTTTCTGAGCTTTATTTTGTAGCAGCCGTGCAGGTCTCCGACCAGCTCGCCGCCTGGAACATGCGGATTATCGAGGCGCTTCTCAAGCAAATGTTTCAGTGGCTTCTTTACGGAGCCATCGAGGGCTTTCCATTCCTCAAGAGCCTGCGGATGAAACTTCAGCCGATACTTATGTTTTCTTGGCGCCTCAGAGATCGTCAATATCGACCTCGACAGCCGGTAGGTTGTCGGTCATACGAGCGCGGACCTTTCGGTACAAGTCATGATCCGCAAGTTCTTCGAGGATCGCTGCCATTAAAGTGGGCTCTACCATGTAGAAGGCCGGCTTGTTATGGTTTAGAACCGCTACCGGCCGGTTACCAGCCTGACGCAGCACAGCGGCGGGGTTCTTCTTGAACTCCGACATGCTAACCGTGGCATCGGCGAGAAGTGTTTGCATAATATTAGCTCCGTTTTCGTAGCTCATTATAGCTACGAAGTTATCCCCAATCAAGCAGGAATTTTATGCGGATCCGCCTGGCACACAACTCGCGAAATAGGCCGCCAATGGCGCGTCCAGGCGGGCAAAGTGTGATCTGCGTCCATAGTTTCCCTCCGATCGGAGACGCAACGGGCGCGGTTTCAAAGCCACTGGCCCACGATCTTGATACCTAGAAAAAAGCCATCGGGTCCGAACCGGCAGCTCAGTTCGCGAGAATTTAGCACCGCCGCCTGTCCAGGTCTCCTCGAATCGACGGTTCCGACCCGTTGCAGCCGGTCGCCAATGTCCGCTATCAGGAAGCGTATCCAGCTCTTCTGCTTCGCCAACGCCTCTCGCGCGGCAACATCGCTCCGTTCGGTGACGCACAGACCCCGCAGTGGTCGCGGCCCACGATCCCCGCGACCCCGGTTTCCACAAGTAATAGAGGACACCGATATGAATGCTGTGATTGATGCGGAGGTAACTCCAAGTGCGGCGCCCAAATCAGGAAGTGTTCAGAGTGCGGCGTCCGCGCCTGCTGCGTCTGCAATATCAACACCAAGAGCCGGATCGACGAGAGATGCAACCAAACAGGGCGTGTTCAACGCCTCTCCGGGGATGCCCGGGCTCTTTCGGTCACACTTTGACTTCATGATGGCCCGAAACTTTTGCGCTGGCGGCTACGGGGAAGGCGGAGCGGCAGGCGAGTGCTTCTCCACCGCACACCGGATCGCGGACGGAGATGTGGAGAGCTGGACGGTCGCGTGGCGCGACACAGCCGAGAGAGTCGAGCGCCTAGCCAAGGACTGCCTCCGCGGCGGGCATGATGTCAGCGCGCGCGAAGCGTTTCTTCGCGCCTCAATGTACTGGGGATCGGCTTTCTTCTACCTTGCGCCCACCGACCCGCGACACCGTGAGATGTACATGCGCCACCGCTCCTGCTTCAGGCAGGCGGCGCGGCTCTTCAGCCCGGCGATCGAGCCTGTCAGCATCCCATATGAGAATGGCAAGACACTGCCTGGGTATTTCATGCGCACCGTGGGCGCCGACGGCCCTCGTCCGACAGTGATGATTATCACGGGAGGTGATGGTACCTGTGAGGAGCTCTATTTCTGGGGTGGTGGGGCTGCAGCGGTCCGGCGAGGCTACAACGCCTTCTTGTGGGAGGGTCCCGGTCAGGTCGGCGCGTACACGTTGGATCCAGAGTTGACTTATCGCCCGGACTGGGAAGTCCCGACACGGTATGCGGTCGACTACGTCCTTTCGCGAGAAGACGTCGATCCCGAGCGGCTTGCCCTCTCCGGGCACAGCATGGGCGGATACTTTGCCCCCCGGGCCGCTGCGTACGAAAAGCGACTCACTGCGGTCATTGCGAATTCGCTCCTGCCGGAGTGGAAACCCGCAGCCATGGTCCTGATGGGCTTCGACCCCGGAGAGCCCTACGGCACTGACCTCGAGAGCAGGGTTAATCTCTCCGACATGATGATCAAGTGGTTCGCCACCCAAATTAAGGTGCGAATGGGGAGTGGCGGAGACTCCGTCGCAGCCTTCTTTGACAAGTGTGGCGCCTACAGCCTAGCCGGGCTCGAGGGAAAGATCACGTGTCCGCTCCTCAGCATAGCCGGCGAGGCCGAAGGACCCCTGATGTTGGCCACGGGGCACCAGTTCTACGAAAAGCTGATCTGCCCAAAGGCAGAGCACGTCGTTTCCTTAGTGGAAGGGGGCGAAGCTCACTGCACAATGAATAACCCGAGCCTCAAGCATCAGATCGAGTTCGATTGGCTGGATGATGTATTTAAGAACAACACGACATAGCCGGTAGACAGTCGATTTCTACGCGGGGGACTGAAGTAATCCCTGTGATCGAAGTGTAAAGGAGCAGGATGCGATGAATGCCGTGATCGAAGCGAAGACGAATCCAATTCCCGTCGTCATCGACGAGACGACGGCACGAATATTGCCCCCGGCCAATTTCCCGCCGTTCTCCTTTCCGATCGGCTATTACGAATTGCACCCCGACATCAACATCAATTTTCAGCTGAACCGCTTCTATGGCTGGGTCGGCGACGACAGCATGCTGACCGAAATGCGCGAGGCGGTCACGGGCGTGAACGATTATCCGACGTTCACGAAAGTCATCCTCGACTTGGGAGAAAAGGCGCTTGCCCGGCACGAGGTCCGCAAAGGGGCCTACTATCTGCGTCTCGCCGAGTTCTTCATGTTCACTAACGACCCGCGCAAACTCCCCAGTCGCAAGCGCTTCGTCGATCTGCTCCTTAGCAACCTCCAAATTGCGCCGTCTGCCTATAGCAGAATTCCTTTTGCGACCGGCTGGCTCCCCGCCTATCGTCTCACGCCGACAAAGCCCAAGGGGACTCTGGTCGTTTTCGGTGGGTTCGACAGTTACATCGAAGAATGGATGCCGGCAGCGCTTTTCTTCCGCGACGCCGGCTACGACACGATCCTATTCGAGGGTCCAGGCCAAGGGGCGGCGCTCCAGTTGGCGCAACTGCCGATGATCGCGGAGTGGGAGCAACCGGTCAAAGCGGTCTTGGACTTCTTCCAGTGTGACGCGGTTACGTTGATGGGATTCTCGCTTGGCGGCGAGCTCGGCATTCGCGCGGCTGCCTTCGAGCCGCGCGTGCGCCGAGTGATTGCCTACGACGTGTGCACAAGTGCGTTCGGGTTCCTCTTGCGCCCTCTGCCGCCCCCGGTACGCCAGCAACTCCTCGAGTGGCTCGACGCTAACAACGAGGGCGCTGTCAACACTGTCTTCGTGAATGCCAGGGCCAAAAGCCTGTTCGTAGACTGGGGAACGCAAAACGGCATGCACACCGCCGGAGTGACGACGCCGTATGAGATGCTGAAGCACTTCCAGAAATACGCGACTGCGGGCATCTCTTCCCGCGTGACGCAGGACGTACTCCTGATGGCAGGGGCCGAAGATCACGCAATCGCGGTAAATGAACTGCCCGACCAAATCGCCACGCTGACGCATGTTCGCACACTGACCGCGCGTTTGTTCACGCGCGTGGAGCAGGCGCAGAACCACTGTCAAGTGGGTAATTACGGTCTCGCATTTCGCACCATTGTCGGCTGGATGACTGGCCTTGGGCCGATCGAAAGCGCCACCGACGGATAGCGACCGCCTTTCGGTTGCCGCCTTCGCCCCTTCGGAAAACACAATATTGCTCGCCAATGCCGAATAACTGGGACAACTTCTTCATTTTGGCCGGCGGCGCAGCAGCGACTTTGATGGGATTGCTATTTGTTGCCGTGACGGTAGGGGGCACCGGCTTCTCCACGTCGCTCATAAAGCGAGGCACGCGCGGATTTTTGACTCCAACTCTCGTTCAATTCGGTACCGTGCTAATGCAGGCGTTAGCGGTGCTGGTGCCGTGGCCATCCACATGGCCAATCGCGATCATATTCGGACTCGGCGGACTCGTCGGATTAGCCTATCAATTTCATGTTGTGGTTAGGCGGCATCAGTTCGGTCTACCCTTGCATGATTGGCACGATTGGCTTCCGTATGTGGGCGTTCCCGCACTCGGAAGTGCGTGCCTCGTCGTTGGGGCCGTCGGATTGATTGCCGAAAAATCCTTCGGACCCTTCGCCGTCGCGGGCGCAACCACGCTCTTGCTGTTTGCCGGCGTCTATGGCGCGTGGGACCTCACGTTGTGGATCATCAAGAATCGGGACAAAACAGAGCGACCCATTGAATCACCAAACCACGGCGAATCGAGGCCTTAACGCGCAGTGCGGCTGCGCACTCCTTAGTCTTCGATCGAATGGAAGGTTAAGCCGCCAAGTTGGCGGTCGAGTGGTAATGGCCCCTTATCTTGCGGCGACCCCTATGAGAGCTTCTGGGCCGAATTTTGGGGCGAGCCGCCGATGGGCGTCATCGACCCGTTGCCGACGGTCGCGGACGGCGGCTTCCAGGCCAGGAAAATGCAAACTTTCCCATAACCATTTTTTGGGAGTGTTTCGACTCCGAAGGTTAAGACCGTGAGCCAGCGATCGAAACCGGTCCACTCCATTATCTCTGTCTTCACAACCAGCGCGATCTCATTGAGAAGCACAACCCGGATGGGTACACAAACTCCTTAGAATATGGGCATCCAGCTCATTGATTTTGCCATCATGATTGAGGTCGCGCGCATCATTCGGACCATTCGCCGCCGTATTCAGTGCCGCCAAGATGATGTTCAGGTCCGATTGATCCACAATCCCGTCTCCATTCAAATCACCACGGATCGCGCTCGGCACTGTTACCGGTACTTTGACCGTGATCGAACGATACGTCACGTCGATATTGGTCTGACCGCTTCCCGCCGCAGAAATAATATCATTCTGTACGGCAGCAACCCTTGGATTTTCCGACGTGACAATCAAATACGAGGATTGAGTAACGTCTGTTTGAAGACCAGCCGCGAACTTCCCCCAAACAGTGAATGGAAGCGAATCGCCGATAAATCTTAAGGTCAGCGAAAACGGATCAACCGACAGCGCCGTCGGCATGTCCGCTCGCTCGACATTGACGGTAATCGGCGCAGAGTTCACCTCGACCCCCGCAGCATTCACGCTTACAGCAAAGAGAGGATAAGGGCCTGGTGTGGTGTACGTCGGAATGGATATCGTGAAATGAAGCGTCGAACCAACAACCTGCTGCAGGTCCGCACCCTCAAGGGGATCCTTTGTAAAAAGGCCAACGCCGTGCGGATAGATGCCCGAGGCAACGGTGACAGTTACCGTTATAGAGCGGCCGGAAGTGACAGTAGCTCCACTCACAGGGGACGTGATGGTCAGGGGTGCTGGTGTAGGCGGCGGACGTAAATTGCACAGATCTGGCGGGCCAAGTTTGCACAGTCGTTGACGGCGGCGCGAGCCGCTGTTGTATCTGGGCGACGAAGCGCGGAAGCGGAGTCGCCATGTACACCAGGGAGACGAGAGTGTTGTTACGCCATTATTTGGAGCAAGGGGTGGGCAAGACCGAGCTGGCCAGGCGATTCGGAGTAAGCCGGCGCACGGTGTATCACTGGATCGAGACTGGGCAACTTGAGCGGGACCTGGATGCTGATGCGGTGCGCTATCGCGCCCGCCCGCCGGTGGCCTGCAAGCTCGATCCGTACAAGGGGATTGTCGCCGCGAGGCTGGCCGACTTTCCGCTGCTAACCACGCAGCGGCTGCACGAGGAGCTGCGGGCAAGCGGCTATGCCGGCGGCTACACGCAGCTCAAGGACTACGTCCGGCAGGTGCGCCCACTGCCTCCGCCCGAGCCACTGGTGCGCTTCGAGACGCCGGCTGGATTCCAGGGTCAGGTCGATTTCGGCACGTTCCAGTTGCCTTGGGGCCGACGCCACGCACTGCTGGTGGTGCTCGGTTATTCGCGGCTGCTGTGGTTGCGGTTCTATTCCCGCCAGACGATGCAGACACTGTTCCGTGGACTCGAGAGTGCCTTCGAGTCATTCGGCGGCGTGCCCAAGGAGCTGCTGTTCGACCAGATGCGCTCCGTGGTGCTCTCTGATGATCGACTCGGCGGCCAAGGCCTCGTGCTCAACAGCGAGTTTCTGCGCTTCGCTGCGCACTGGGGCTTTCGGCCTCGTGCCTGCCGCCCCTATCGGGCCAAGACCAAGGGCAAGGTGGAGCGGCCGATCCGGTATCTGCGCCAGAGCTTCTTCTACGGCCGCACGTTCCTCAACGACGAGGACCTGCACGGGTATCGCTACTTCTATCTCTCAAGGGTAAGCCCCTCAAACGTGAGGCCGATCTCCAGATCCTGTATCGACTTACTTGGTTCGCGACCTCGTTCGACGTCAATCGGGAGACGAACAACGGTCGTGGCCCGGTGGATTTCAAGGTTTCGAAGGGATCAGCCGACAAGACGCTCGTCGAGTTCAAACTGGCAAACAACAAGAAGCTTGAGCAGAACCTTGAGCACCAGGTGAAGGTTTACGAAGCCGCCAACAACACCTCAAAGTCCATTAAGGTGATTCTCTTCTTTACGGAGGCTGAACTTGAGCGTGTGCAGAAAATTCTCCGCAAACTTGGGCTCAAAGGGCGTAAAGATTTCGTCCTGATCGACGCATGTGACGACAAGGTCTCGGCCTCGAACGTGCGATAGCGCTGGTTATTCGGAATGCTAGTTGGTCTACCGATGGATCAGCGTCAACGTCTACCAAAAGTGTACCGACGACGTGACCACTACGACATAAACTCCTGTTTTACAAGCGAAATATCGCTTCAGCGCCGACTACCACCAGAAGTCCTCGGGTAAGAATCGCGAGGTCAGTTGGGCGGTTGCCGTATCCATGGTGCCGACGCGCGGACGCCCGAACTGGCCGACCACGACAGGGATCGTTTCGCTAAATTGACCAAAGCGCGAGGACGCGGCGCGCACTGGGCAGCCTGCGGGGTTGGACTGAGAGGGGCGTCTCATTACCGGATGGTGTGTTACCGAAAAGCACAAAAGGGTTACCGAAAATTCCCATCACCGACACGACAGCGGCCCGTAGAACAGGATATGTAATGTATATTACATAATATACATTATGCGAAGTATCGGGGCGATTATATACTTGACAAAAGAGGCCAGTATGCCACCCTTCGCAAGTGCTGATTCTGATACCGATTTTGAATCTGGTGCCGATCCGGCGCATGCTTTGGGCGATCCTTCAACGGAGCGCCGGGATGCCGAACGACCCAGAGAAACGAACGCCAGAGCAAACCGCCCAGATGGCGCGCGATGTCATGCGGCGAATGCTGCAGACCCCGGCCCAGACGCACGACGAGATGCCGAAGAAGCGTCAACTGGCAAAGAAGAAATCGAAATCACGCCAGAAATGATTGAGGCCGGTATAGCCGTGCTAACCGATCCGGAATGGAGTGATTCGGCCGCTGTGGAATGGCTGAATGGCCTATGGAAACCCGGTCATACACCGGAAGATCTCATCGAGGCAATTTACCGGGCTATGAAGACTTCTGCGGCTGGCGAGCGACGTTGATCTCAGTAAATAGCGCCCGTACGTCGTTTTGGAGGCGTCGGAATTCAGTGGTGTATTGGTTGATCTGATCAGCGGTCCATCGGTAGGCCACCGGATCTGGACTGCCGAGCGCACGCTTTTTTGTTTGATGAAATCCCGGCGTCAAGAACCACCCACTCGGTCCCCTCCTATACATATTAACTTGGCCATGCGCTATATCGTTACGGCGAAAACTGAATTGCTCAATCTCTGTCAATAGAGCGCGCGTTTTTTCCAGCAGGATTTTATTGTTACCAAGGCTCACTGCCGCCGCTTCACGCATCATGCCGACCTTGTTAGGCACTGACTCTAAGGTTCCAAAGGCGCGCCTCAATGGGTAAGAGTAAGACTCTAACGACTCTGACTCGACGAGAACGCAAAAAAGTATTTCCAAATTTTCTTGCGCCGCCTCCCATTGATCGAGAGCCATGCCAACCGCCGTATAGATAGAAGTCCGCGTCGAATCTCCAGTCGGCACTGGCTTGAGTCGGTCCCACGGGTTTTGTTTCGGCATTTCTTGCTAGTCCTTGCCATCGATGAAACGCAGATAGCAAATCTCACGGATCGCTTGCTTCACAGCGTTAGCAATCTGATCAGCAGCAATTTTCTTAGGCTTAGTGAGGCCCCCGATAAGTGAGTCGCTTGCCTTCGATGCCTTTCATCGCAATGGCCGTGCGCTGCGTATCGCTGATGCCAAGCTTCGCGCGGGTGTTGCGGCGGAAATCGAACTCTGCCAAATAGCGATCCAGATGCTTCTTGTCCATGTGCTGGTAGGTGCCGACCAGACCGCGCTTGAAGATCGAGAAGAAGTTTTCGAGGTTGTTGGTGTGAACGTCGCCACGCGCCCACTCGAATTTCGAGTGATCGACTGACTCATGCTGATCGGATTGGCCGATGTATGAATTAGAGCCGTCCGTGACCAGACGGCTGCGATCATCCAAATGCTGAGTCAGCGCGCCACGGATGTTCTTGTCGTCGAGATACATCGAACGGATGTTGCCGCCGCGCTCGACAAGGCTAAGAACCTGGGGCGCGGGTTTGGCGTGCTTCGGGGCGCTCTTGCGGCTCTTTGGAGACTTGCCGAGGTAGGTTTCATCCGCCTCGACGGTCGAGCCGGGACCGCCCAAAAGGCCCATGGCGCCGTCCTTCATGGCCTCGCGAATGCGATGCGTCATGAACCACGCCGTCTTGTAGGTCACTCCAAGCGTGCGGCTGATCTGGTGCGAGCTGATGCCTTTCTTGCTTGAGCACAGCAGGAACGTCGCCATCCACCATTTGGTGAGCGGAATCTTGGAGCGCTCGAATACCGTGCCGACTGTGACCGTGAACTGGCCCTTGCAGTCATTGCAGTACAGCAAGCCCGGACGATGAGACTGTTTGACGCCTTTGACGCGCACCACATGATCGGTGCAGCCGCAATGCACGCACACCGGACCGGTGGGCCAGCGGACCGACTCAAGCGCCTCGCGGGCGGCTGTTTCGTCGGAGAAGATGGGGGAATCGAAGGTGGTGGCCATGGCTGAAATCCTCTTATCTGGCCACGATTGTCCGCCTTTACCTCACTTTTGTCAAGTATATAATCGCCAGTATCGGGGCGACCGGTGCTTGCCGGCTGGGTTCGCTACTACGGGCAATTTTACCCCTCGGCACTTCGTTGCGCGCTGCGCACACTCGACGACTTTCTTGTGCGTTGGGCGATACGGAGATATCTACGACTCCGAGGCCATCACGGGCAGGCGTGGGGTTGGTTACACCGGGTGAAAGCCCGGCAACCCTCCCTCTATGCTCATTGGATCGTCGGGGTGTGGGTTGGGTGATAGGAGCCGGATGAATCGAGAGGTTCACGTCCGGTTCTCGGAGGGCCTGGTGGTGAGATCCCGCTGGGCCGCTGGGCTACTCGACCTTCTCCAGCCGTTGTACGTTCGCGGATAGGAAGAATCACTTCTTAGGCCGCCTCGATAAATCGCTGCTGGTTGCGGGCGCGCGGCGCTTTCCGCGAAGGTGACGCGGCCAGATCGAATACCGCCCCGGTGAAACTATCCCGTTGGGATCGAGCGCATCCTTTATAGTGTCCAGCGTGGTCCGGAGGGCGTGGTCGTTAAACGAATATGTGTCCATAACCATGTCGTAGAAGGCCGTGGCTGTACGATAGGCGCCCCAGCCGTGATCGGCTGCGGTTTGAACCAATTCCGCATGCATCGCGCGGACTTTTTTGTTGACCACTGGCGATCGCGTGACCGGCAGGCCCATCTCCATCAGTAAGGATCGTTCGAAGACCGATCTGGGGAACTGGAGAGGCGGAAATGGCAATTGATATTTGCGGAAGATCCGAGCGAAGACCGCAAGCGCTTCCAGCGCGACCTCGCCATTGCGCGGCACGATCGGAGAAAAAAACACGTGTCCGACGACATCTTGTCCATCGTAAGAAGATGGCACCGGTCCCAGATCGAAGTTCCGCAATGTCGGGATGCCGAATGTGGCCGTTTCCGGAAGCGCGTCGACGGTCGTCTTATCCAGCGGCAGCGGTGAGATTGCGTTTAGGTGGAAGCTTACGCCTCTTATGCCCGACAGCGCCTCGCAAACGCACGACCATTGCGCTTCGATCATTTTGCGCGGGCCGTAGAAATTGAATTCGCAGGACCAGAAAGGGACGTTCAGACGCCGACCGGCGGCTTCGAGACCATCCATATCCAAGCCATCCGGGCTGCTGAGTAGCGCCTGGATTTCAGGATCTTTCTCCCTTGATGGGACGTCCCCCTGTACCACGAAGATTCCGGTGCCCGCGACGGGACTGGCAATCGACCACAGCCCCTGCACGATCCTAGAATGTTCCAAGCGACTGATCGTGTCTACCAGCGGGGTGATGTCGCGGTATCCCGGGACAGTAACGACGCCTGTGGTGTGATTTTCCGGCGCAGGCATTAGCCAAAAGCCCATTTTGGTGACGATGCCGAAGTTCGATTGCTTGAATAGACCGTCGAGCCTTGGGCCGAACCCTTCCTTGAAATGTTGCCAGGTTTTGGCGGTGGGCATGGCGCCCATGCCGGTGCGGAGCAGCTGGCCGTTTGGCAAGACGGCCTCAATTCCGCATTGGGCTTCGAAATGAGCTCGATAGGGGGCAAGCGTCAAACCGATGCCGCCATCGAGCGCATTGCCGATAAGGGCTCCCCACCCGGGCATGGCGCAATCGATCCAAAGTTTCAGGCCACGCTCTTGGATCGCGCTGTAGAGATCGAAATAGCTCACGCCGGGCTCGACTACGGCATAGGCATTGCGTTCGTCGATTTCGACGATCCGGTTCATACGTTTGAGATCGAAGACGACGCAACCTGCCATTGACGGAGCCGGGCCGCCGTAGCCAAAATTTCTGCCTGTGGAAATCGGGTAAATGGGGATACGGAAGTGGTTCGCAATTTTTACCAGTGCAATGACTTCATCGGTGCTTGTGGGGGCCACGGCAGCAGAAGCCCAACTTTCTTCGGCTTCGCCCCATAATATTGAATAGGGATCGCGGTAGAGTGCCAGGTCGTCGTCTGTGGTAAACAGCCATTCTTTGCCGACGACGCCAGCAAAGGCAGTCAGCGCCGCGGTGAATTCATGATCGCGTACGCCTGCAGGGAGTTTCATCTAGCGGCTTCCCTCACGCTTGGTCTGCCAAGACGGGTTTCGGACTTAGAATCCACGCGTGAACCAGCTGCTCAGATCGAGAGGGGCGGTAGCTGCGGATCGGATTTGAGGGCGTTAGCGCTCGGCTGTCGCCACTGAGGCTGCGCGCGAGCATGGCAAAGGGAATCGTGCCCTGCCCTGTTGCCTCGCGTGAGAAATTACGGCGCCAAACGAGGCGCAGCCCACGGTTCCACGCGATTCGTTCCAAGCAGAAAAGCGCTGCGCCGGTGGTGATGCCGCCGATTAAATGTCGCGAGCTAAACAGGACATTTAATTCGCTATAGAATTTTGAATCGAGCGTGGCCGGAAGAACGATTATGCGCTGCAATTTGGTGCGAAGAGCTTTGGCGAAGCGAGCGGACTCCTCTACTTCGTCGTCCATTAGGAAGGCACTAATAGGAGCGGACGATATTGTATGCTGGGAGCTCGTTGCCTGCGAATTGGCGTCATCGAAGAAGGCTACGGTGGTTATTGGCAGCAAAGAACCAAAAATTGCGCCGGCAGTCAGAATCTCGCGTCGGGTAACCATCGTATACTCCAACTTCCAATGGTTACTTCTGCTTTTGCGAGAGATAATCCGCAACCGCCTTCAGTTCCGAATCACTGATCTCGGTTTTACGAAACGGCGGCATGAAGCCCAAACCGTGGCGCGCGACGTACTCGACAAATTCCGGCGTAAGATCGATCCGTTGCTCCAAAAGTCCTCGCTCACTATTGCCGTATCTGCGTTCCAGCGCGCGCGTGCCGGGTCCGTCTGGACGGCCATGACAGTCACTGCACCATTTGCCGAATACTGCAGCTCCCGTCGTCGTAGGGTTATTCGGCGAGGATTGTGCGGCAGCGGGCACGATCGCCAGTGAGAAGACGGCCAGGAATAGGCAAAGCGTCGCCACGCCGCCGTCCCCGAGGAGAATATTGGCCATCATGTTTCGTTCCTTAACGCGTTTAGTCATCCGCCAATGGCCGCGCGAGTATGGCACGGTCGGCGCCAGGTTCGGGTAGCAGGCCAGCGAAATCTGTTGGGTGCGCCCGTGGTTTCCGCGAAGTCGTGGGCGGCCGCCCTTAAGGGGTTCGCGAGTATCGTCGCAGACCAGTGGGTCTTCACTTCCAACGAGCACTTAGCGGCCCCTCTGGACTGCCGCGCCGTGCGGGGGCTGCCAATCGGAGCAGTCGGCGCTTCTCGTTAGCCCCCGCCCTGTGATGAACCCTTAGGCGTCGGCGGTGCGCAGTTGACCTGTTGATCTGCCGGCAGCAGTTCCGTGTGCGACGGCAGCTTGCGGTAGCGCATGATCACCGTCCATGGAGTTTTGAAAGTCTTGGGATCGGACACCGTGATCTGATCAATCAGTTCTTTGCCGCCTTTGGAGAGCCGATAGCGCTCGGTGAGAGTCATCGCATCGCTGTGCGGCATTCCAGCTGCGTCGATGAAGGAGCTTTCCCGGAAATCGGAAGACTCCACGACGAGCTCACTGTGATCCCAATGCCCATTGGGGTTGCCGAAGTAGAAGAGATCCACTGGGTCTAGGGATCTTTTGAGTTCCACGACCCGAAAGCGATTGCCGCGCGCGAAGAGCGTGACGACTCGATCAGCGTCCTGCACGATCTCGAAGCGATCGGACATCATCATGATGCGCGGCATCCCCGGATCCCCGCATCCATTCGCGGCCGCATCGAAAGAGCGGTCACCGGCCTGATATGCCGCACGGTGTTGGGAATAGATCGCTTGGGCGTGCTCGTTGAGCGCCGGCTCCTGACCGTCGGCGGTTTTCATCAGCGCGGGCACAGGCGAGCTTAGCTGCCACACGCCGTTCAGATCCGGCGGATTTTGCGCAAGGGTAACACCGCACAGCCAGCTGCTCAGTAGCCACGCGGCGCGAGAGCAGGTGCGAGGCACGCGCCTGCCAGTCAGTCGCAGCGAGTTCACGGCGGATCTCCCGGCGGGGCACCTGGCGGGGGTGCATCGATCTCGTTCTCCATCAACCGCTCATCGGGCCGCCAGGCGGCGGTGTAGCGTGTCGTGAAGGGCTGGGTGAAGTTCTCCGGATCATTCACCGTAATCAGGAACTCTAGCTGATGGCCGCCGTTTATCTTCGAGATTCGCGTGACGGTGTGAAGATCCCGACTGAAGGGTGTGCCGACCAAGTCCAGATGCCCGCTGGTATTGAAGCCCCGGGTATCGACGACGAGCGTATTGCCCTCCCAGTGGCCCACGGAATCCCCATTGGTGCTGGGCGCGAGTTTCTTTGGGTGATCGCGATCTAAGTGAATGCGCCAGATCGGGGCCGCTCCACTCTCGAATATGAAGAACATCTGCTGTCTATTGGCAATAACCAACACCGGTGAGAGAAACCCCACCAAACACGCGCTTGGCAGCCCTGCCTGCGGCGTAGTATCCATCACCGGCATCCCGGCCTGCTCCTTGGACAGCCGGTAGTTGAACTCGGCTGACGCCTTCGGCGTGAAAGGCGGCATCTGATGATCGACTGTTTGGATGGGACCACTGGTCCCTACCGCGGACTTCACCAGGGGTTTCAAGTAATCGGGCCGGTAATAACCTGCAAAATCCTTGAGGTCCGACGACGGCGGGGCCAATCTGGCGGGCGCAGCCGCTTCGTCGTCCGCCGCCGACGCCGGAACGAGTGCCAGCGAGAGGGCGCAGAGCACTAACGCGCTGCCGAAGATAGGTACGGATCTCATCTCGAACATCTTCGCCTCCTCCTCCAGCTCGACCTACACTCGGCTCATTTCGCCGGCGACGCGCTCGTCCCCGGAGCGTCGCCGCCGTTTCCCAGCTCTTTGTCGATGAAGCCCGCGGCCCCATCCAACTCTCGGCCGTCCGGCAGCGTGATACGGACCAAGGTTCCGGAAGGACCCCCGTCCTTGTGCGGATAGATCACGAGTCGCACGCGATCGCCCCGCTGCAACGTATCTCGACGCCAACCGTGGCGCAGATTGATGTTGGGTGTGCCGGTCTCCACCGACCAGTCTGTCGTGGTCCCGTCAGCGTTCTTCACCGTGACCGTCACCGAGCAGTGAGGATTGACCCAGAGCTGCTCCCTGACAGTGCCTTCCAGCTGCACGGTCCGGGTCCGATCGTACATCGAGGTGGCATGGTGCGCGCTCGCTACCGAGGCCAAGAATGGCATCACCGCGAAGAGCGACGTCGTTGGCCACCTTCTAGGATTCATCATTATCTCGCTCATTGATTGAAGAACGCACTATCCATTGCTTCACCGAAGCACAGCGGGACTGGAGACGACATGCGCACGAATAACCTGCGAAGTAAGAAATTTGCATCACGAGCAACAGGCACCTCAGGCGTCCCGCTTGCGCAGATGCCGTGGCCTATAGTCCACGGCGTCGAGCGCGGTATAGAAATCGCGCACCAGTTTCTTGTCTGCCTCTTCCTGAGGAGTGTTAGTTGCTTGCGCAGCGCCAATCCACATCACTGCAAGCATCAGCATGCCGCTCGAAAAATTACGCATCCGCATACTCCTCCCCCTTTTGAATTCAATTGGCTGCTAGCGTAACAGCTCGTATGTCGGCCAAGGCATACGTATCGCTAAAAATTGCAAAGTCATCGATCGAGTGCGCGGCGCTCGCCAGTGTAAACCAAACGTCGGTGAGCTGATACAAAGAGACAAAGAGAGCGACCTACGGAATCTACCGTTGCACAGTGGGACGCTACTACGCATCTGATCACTCTGCCGTTTTGCTACGGCGCGACAGCGTCTGCACCGCCATGATTCATCTAGTCGCTTATCCACGTACATCGCAGACAGAAACTGGTTGGGAGTATCGAAAACCGTGGAAATTCGAATGGGCAGCGGAATGCGAAGTAGGATAGGTTGTGGATGAAAGGCCGCAAACAGGTATTTTTCGACCAGCCGGAGCTGGCACCACCTACCAGAGGATCTGCGGGTATGCCGACGCTTTCGCCTGAATTCCACGAGATCAATCTCGCTGGCGAGCGCTTCAGGCTGCCGATCGTGCAACTCGATGAGAACACCGCCATCGCGCACCTGATAGTAATCAATATGGGAATCCGCTTTGGCGAACTTGTCGGCAAGGCTATATCCGAGCGGTTTGCCCTATTGAAACCCGAGATTGTAGTCGGCAGCGCGACGTTAGGCATTCCGGTTGCTATTGAGGTTTCAAGACACCTGGGCCTCGATCGCTACCTGATCCTGCAGAAGTCGCCGAAGTTCAGCCTGGCCGACGCCCTTAGCGAGGAAGTCAAATCCATCACGACGCCCCTGTCTCAGCGTCTGTTGTTGGACCGCAAGTCGATTTCGGTGATCCAGGGCAAGCGGGTCCTGGTCGTCGACGATGTGGTGACCTCGGGATCGAGCATCGCAGCGGCGATACGCCTGGTGCGGCGCGCTGGCGCCAACGTTATCGGCGCCGGCGTCGTCCTGACCGAAGGCCATGCCTGGCGCGCCGCGCTTGGCGAGGATGCCAAGCTAATCGAGGGCCTGGATCATATCCCTCAGTTCAACGTCCTGGACGGCGTGGCGACGCCCATTCCGGAGACGGAAGCCGAATCCGCTTGACCGATCCTCAACCTAGTCTCTATCGGGATTCCGCTGACCTAAAAGTCTCCTTGTTCCACGCCCCAACCCGCGCCTCGAACGACGGCGCTCCGGGCGCTTAGCTTGCCTCATTCGGCTGAGGGCGATCTGCCCGCGCGCTCGCGCTGATTGTCATGTGCATACAGGCCCAGCACCGCCACTGCAAGTGCCATCAGTACCGGTCCCAGGATCAACCCTGACAGGCCAAACGCTTCCAGACCGCCGAACAGCGCGATGAACACCAGTAGGGTCGGCATGGCTTCATCGCCTACCATGCGTGGACGGATCACATAGTCGCTGAAGCCCACGACCATCAAAGCACCCCAGCTGAGTTCCATGGCGGCGCGGGCGGGGTGATCGATGGCGATCAGGTACACGCCCGCGGGGATCCAGACCAGCATGGTCCCTACCGCCGGAATCAGGGATGCCAGTGCGGTCGCAATACCGAAGAAGATCGGCAGCGGCACGCCGCCGATCCAATAGCCGATGGCCGCCAGCAAGCCCTGCGCCAATCCCGTGACCACGGTGCCGGACACGGTCTGGCGCCCTACCCGCCGAAACTCATTCAACAGGGTGCGCGTATGGTCGGGTTGCAGCGGTGAGGCTCTGACCAGCGCATTCACGATACGCGACCAGTGGAGCAGCACCAGATGCATTGCAAGTACGGCAAAGAAAAGTCCCAGCAGAGCGGCGAACGTGCCCGACGCCAGGGCTGTGGCGATTCGCGCGGACTGCGAGGCAATCTCGCCAGCCCCGGCTTCCAGCCGCTCGCTAAGACTCGACGTCGAGATCCCCAGATGCGCCAGCCAGCCGTTGACCGCATCCAAACGTCCGCTCAACACCCCTCCGGGCCGCAACCCCTCGCGCACGGATGAAGCCAGCCTCACCGCGCGGGCGACAAACACCGAGACGAATCCGGCCAGTGCGCCGCCGACCACCGCACCCGACACCAGCACGGTCGTCAGGGATGCCAGAAACGGACGCGTGCGCCGCGCCAGTGCCGCGTAGACCGGCTCCAGCGTGAAGGCCATCAGGGCGCCCATCAGCAGCGCGGACACAAAGGGTCGAGCAAGCCATACGATCGACACCGCCGCGGCCACCGCCAACCATCCCAGAGCCCGCCGTGAACTCATCAGACGTGTCGTCCTCAAAATCAGGCTGCTGAGCTTAAGCGCTAAAGCTTACTGGCAATAGCGCTTTCGGAGGTGTCGCGGGGCAACTCGATGCCACGGCCCATCACTACAGCCGCGTGGAATTCATCTACACACCCAATGCGCGGATGAGCGCATCCGAGGTCCCGACCGTGCCGAACAGCGTCAGCGGATTGCGGATGATATTGATCGCTGCCTCCTTCAATTCTGGTGTGACCGCCGCAGTGCAATCCGAGAGCAGCAAATTATCGAAGCCGCGGTCGGATGCCTCGCGAATCGACGTATGGACGCAGCATTCGGTAGTAACGCCGACGAATATCAGATTGCGAATGCCACGATTACGCAACAGATGTTCGAACTCAGTACCGTAGAAGCAGCCACTACCCACCTTATCGACGATCGCGTCTCCTGGCTGCGGGGTCAGCTCTGGAATGATGGCGTGACCCGCCTCGCCGCGTACCAGGATGCGTCCAATGGGTGATGCATCGCCGACCCCTGCACCGCCGAGTCGGCTGCGAAATCGTTTGACTCCGGTGAGATCTGATCCATCTGGCCGATGGCCCTCGCGGGTGTAGATAATCGGCATGCCGAATGCGCGAGCAGCGTACATAACACGCTCAATCGGTCTGATCGGCTCGCGCATCATCTGCAAATCCGTGCCTGAAACGGTTGTCAGCCCGCCGACGCCACAGAAATCCACCTGCATGTCGATGACGATCAGTGCAGCATTGCGTGCAGTCAGATCGCCATCGTACGGAAACGGATAGGCGTCGGCTTCGATCTGCAGGGACATACGCTCTCCAAAAAAATGTTGAAACTAACATCGTGCCCGCTTCCAGTAGGCACTCGGCAAAGGCGCGTGTGCAACTTGCAATGTGGCGGTCACGAGTGGTTGGTCCTCGGTTTGCGCGCAGTGGGACGCTCATTGGGGGCTGCTGTCCTCAATTCCTCCAGGCTCAAGAGAGCTTGTCGGAGACTCTCCCGGCTCGGTGCCGCGTTTTGACAAACCCTAACCATCGCGGCGGTCTGAAAAGGCATTGTCTCGAACATCGCATATGGTGTTACGCGCACGCCGATCGCCTCTGCCGCTCGCACGAACGCTTCCGCGGTCCAAATCCCCTGCATTCGAAGGCCGAAGTAAAATGCGCCGGGATGCGTTACATAGGTGGAACCAGGCAAACACTCCGATACGATTGCCTGGCGCTCGCGCGTCTCGTTCCGGATGGCACTCACAATGGACGGCAGTGAGCCGGATGCCAGAATCCGGCAGGCGGTGTCCGCATTCAAGGGCGATGCCATCAACGTTGTAGCCCGAAGCGCCACGCCCATGGAGTAGGAGAATTGCGAGGGAGCGACGATGAAGCCAATCCGCAGACCTGGACCGAATAATTTAGACAGCCCCGTAACATACACCGTCCTCTCCGGCGCCATCGTTGCCAGCGGCGGAAGTAGCTCATCCGGCATAAGAGCATAAACATCGTCTTCCACAATCGTTACGTCGTGGCGCCGGCAAACCTCCACGATCTCACGCCGTCGCTCGACGCTCATGGTCGCCGTAGTCGGATTGTGGAGTGTTGGGCAGCAAAACAGAACCTTTGCGCGCGATCGCTGACAAGCCAGGTCGAGATAGCCCGGAACCAAGCCCTCGCAGTCCATGCGAACTCCCAGGAGTGAGCGGCCAAGCATCGCGGCGGCTGATTTCAGCCCATAGAAAGTCAACTCCTCCGTCAGCACGATATCAGCCGGTCGCGTGAGCGCCCCCAGGGCCAGCAACAGGCCGTGCTGCGCGCCGTTCGTGATGGTGATATCCCCTGGCGCTGCCTTGAGGCCCATGCCCGAAAGCCAGCGCGCTGCAATGCCGCGGTGCTCAGCATGCCCCGCGTCCGCCTGAATCGCTAGTAACCTATCCGCGCTCTTCACCGGTGTGAGTTCTGAGAGGATGCTTTCGATCGCCGGATGAGTTGGTACCTCATCAGGGAAGTTGTGCGAGAGGTCCGTGTATCCGAATGAACGCGGATGATCCCACAAGGATGTGGGGCCGTCGGCGGCGCTCAGCTGCGTGAGATACGTTCCACGTCCCACTTCACCCTTGATGAGCCCAGATTCACGCAGTGCATCGAATGCTCGCGTGACCGTGCCGAGGTTCAGTCGAAGCATTCTGGCCAGATCGCGTTGCGGCGGCAGACGGTCGCCAGCTCTTAGAGCGCCGCTCACCATTGCCGCTCGGACAGCTTGAATGATGGCCTGGTAGCGCGGTCCTCGCGCAGCCTCGATAGCAGCAATCCACGACGGTCGAGCCTCTCGTAACTGCCCCACCGAATTGTCCCAATGTTTGCTCCGGTCCATTAACCGTATCCCCATAAAAGTGCGCGACTTGCACCGCTAGTGAGCGAATCACTGGCTCCTCTGGGACATTTTGCCCTCAAGCTGGGCCTGGAATCGTACAATTTGTCCCAAACTGTTCGTGGCATAACCGTTGCAATCATCATGCCGAAGTGGATTGGCCACCGGGTAACGGATGAGGCAAAGCAGATGTCAGAACTGAGTAACTGGTTGTGACGAGCAAACCCACTCGTCAGGTGCGGCACAACCGGCTGCGACCCACAAGATTCGGGACGGCCACCTCAGTCGCGGCCGCCGTGCTGGCGGCGCTGCACGCCGGTCGCGCGGCTGCGGACACGACAGGCGCGAGCGTGCCCTCGGACAAAGAGATGCTGTCTGAAGTCACAGTGACGGCGACACGCCGGGCAGCCTCCGCCCAGGATCTGCCGATCAGCATCAGTGCCGTCACCGGCGCGCAGCTACAGGAAGCCGGAATCGAAGACGTCGCGGCGCTCGCACGCACGATGGCCGGCATCGACTTCACTGACAAAGGACCATTCAGCGGCGCGTCGGGAGCCAATCTGATCATCCGCGGCCTGAACAGCGATGCGACCGCGTGGCTACCGGCGGCTGCCTCACCAGTCGTGCCACCGGTCGCAACCTATGTCGACGACACGCCGCTGTTCGTCAATTTGCGGCTGCAGGATCTTGACCGGGTCGAGGTCCTGCGCGGACCACAGGGTACGCTGTACGGCTCGGGCTCGCTCGGCGGTACGATTCGCTACGTGCAGAATGCGCCCGATCCGACCGGCTTCGACGCCAAGGCACAGGTGGGAGTCAGCGATACCGCTCATACCAGCGAGCCTAATGAGGATGTCAGCGGCATGCTCAACCTGCCGCTGGGTAACACGATTGCCGTGCGTATGAATGCCGCCTACTCCTACGATGCGGGATTCATCAATCAGCCGAACCTGTATCGACTAGACGGCGCTGGCGTGCCGCTGGCCGCTCAGCCAGGCAATCTTTCTAGCGCGCCCGAGATCTACTCCGCAGATCACGTCAACGACTATATATATAAATCCGCACGGATTGCCGTGCTGTGGAAGCCGAACGACGACTTCCACGCGCAGCTGTCGTATTACTACCAGCTCGGGACCGCTGGCGGCTTTCCATACGTTGCGACCAGCAGCCTCGCCTACACGCAGCCGATCAGCGCCAGCAATCTGCCGTCGGGTTCGCTGTCGCAGCTGTTCCCAGCCGTCGTGCCCGCCGGAGTCGATGCTCTATCGAATGCCGACAACGGCCCGGACCGTACACGTGACGAGGTTAATCTTGCCGCACTCAGCCTCGAATACGATATGGGCTTCGCGACCATGACTTCGGCGACGTCCTGGTCGCATCACGTCAACGCCTCGAGCGTCGATGAGACCGGCGAGTACCTCAACTTCTCGTTTTCACAGAGCCTCTACGGCCAGAACCCACGCACTTACATTGTTGGTGAGGAAAGTCTCCAGGACAAGGGCTGGTCGCAGGAGCTGCGATTTGCTTCGAAGTCCGGCGGTGTAGTCGATTGGCTCGCGGGGCTGTTCTACCGCAACCAGACCACCGATATCGAAGAAAACGATTACTACCCGGGGTACTACGACTACTACAACGCCTGTGCCCCGATCCACGGTCAAAGTAGCGGCGATGGCGTCACGCCCTCACAGTGTGGCATCGGCGAGGCATACACGCCCGGACCGCTGCAGTACGTTGCCGGCCTGCCTATCGTCAAAGACGACGTCTACATCAATGCCTTCGAGACAAAGTTCACCGATCTCGCGGTCTTCGGCGAGCTCACCGGCCATCTGACTTCCGCCTGGAGTGTGACAGGCGGCACGCGCCTATTTCGCCAGGCCATATCGCAGGGACAGCAAAATGCGTTGCTGTTCGACGGACCTGCCTATGCCGCCAACGAGACCCTCAGCGACCAGTGGCGGCGCGCGCAGTGGAAGCTCAATACTGCCTACCAGCTTGATGCCAATAACCTCGTCTACGCAACCTGGTCGCAGGGGTTCAGGCGTGGCGGTGTTAATGCGCTGCCGCCAAGTGAGCTGCTAGGAGCCTACATCACCCCGCCGGCGCTCAGTAGGCTCGCACCCGACACCGCAAACAACTACGAGATTGGCACCAAGGGGACGATTGATGGCCGTTTCCGCTACTCAGCTGCGTTGTTCAACATCCAGTGGCGTAACATCCAGGAGGGCATCGACCTGACCCCGCTGGTGTTGCCGGGCGCGCTCAACATTGGCGACGGCTACAGCCGCGGCCTGGAGTTGGAGTTCGAGGCCCTTTTGACCCGCCACCTCAGCGCACACCTCGACTACACCTACGATCAGACCAAGCTGACCTCGCTGAACCCGCTGTTTCAGGTGCCTAACAGTTCGTTCGCGCCGCCCCCTACCGGCGGCCTGTTGCCTGGTACGCCGCGCAATAGCATTGCCGGCGGCTTCGAATTCGGTCATTTTGAGCTTGCTGGCGGTCAGTGGCGGCTCGCGGTCAACGCGCACTATCAGAGCGATGTCGTGCCGGCACTGTCGGCGACAGCACCAACCGTGCCCGGGTTCACGATGCTTGATGCGCGAGTGAGCTATACCCGGGCGCACTGGGTGGCAACGCTCTATGCTAATAACCTTGACAATACGCTGGGCATCACCGCCTACCAGGATCCGGCACTGTTCGGCAATCGCAATCAGGCCGTGATTTCACAGCCACGTACGATCGGAGTGACGTTAGCCTATTCGTTCAAATGACCGCGCAAGTGGGTGAACGTGGCTGTTGCAGACGCCGATCGGGGGATCATAGTGATGGCTGATGCCGAGGTGGTGATCGCCAGCAGTAACGAGGTCTTTCGGATCGAGGTACGCGGCTTCGATCACATCCCGGAAGCCGAACGCAATATGTCGCTGAGGCATATCGATTACCTCTGGATCGGAACCAGTGTCAATCTGTTGTCGTTCGCGCTCGGTGCGCTGGCAATCTCACTCGGACTCAACCTGTGGCTTGCGCTCGCGGCGTGCTTCGTTGGCAATCTCGCCTACGGCTCTATGGCGCTGGGATCAATCGTCACGGTAAGGGCCGGCTTGCCTGTCAGCACGCTGGCGCGAGCGGCTTTCGGGGTGCGTGGCAATCTTCCGAACGCACTGCTGGCGTGGATTTCCTCTGTCGCCTTCGAGGTGATCAATACTGTGTTCGGTGTCGAGGCCGTGCTGGCGCTGTTGAAGCTGCTTGGTTGGGACGACCCGGGCACCATCGGCAAGCTGCTCGCGGTGCTTCTGCAGCTGTTATTGTGCGGCGGCATCGCGGTACTCGGACATGCCACCATGGTATGGTTCCAGCGCGTTTTTTCAGCGCTCGTCGGCGTCGCGTTGCTGCTGGTCGTCGCCGTCACGGTCGGCAAAGTCGACTGGGCGCACGCGGCCCTGCCCCACGCATCGCTGACGACATCGACGACCTTTGCGGCCTTTCTGGCAGGGGCGGCGATAGTCGCCTCTAATCCTCTGTCCTTCCTCTTCAACGGCCCGGATTGGGTGCGTTACGTACCATCGCAGACCTCCGGTCGCGCCGTATTCTGGCACGTGTTCCTGGCAAGCTTTCTGCCGTCAGTCGCGCTGACAATGACAGGCGCATTCTGCGCCACGCTCGGCGATGTGTCGGATCCGGTCAGCGGGCTCAAGCCTTTCATGCCAGCGTGGCTGTTTCCGCTTTATATCATCGCAGTGATCGGCGGCTCGCTGGCCAATAACGTGCCGACCTACTATTCCTCCGGGCTGACACTGCAGGCGATCGGACTTAAGATGCATCGTTACGCCGCTACCGCACTCGACGTGGTGGTCTCGACATTGATTACGCTCTACATCATTTTCGTGCAGGACTTCAGCACCGCGCTCAATGATTTTATCGCCCTGCTGGTGATGTGGGTCGGACCCTTCGGTGGAGTCTGGATGACAGACGCATATCTGTGTCGAGCCAAATATGATCCGCTGGCCATCCACAGTCGAGCGCGAGCTGCGGGTCGCTATTGGGCCTGGCATGGGATCAACCGCGCCGGCGGCATCGCGATTCTGCTGGGTATGGCAGCCGCCGCGATGACCATGAAGTCGCCCCTGTACGACGGTCCGTGGAGTCGCGCTCTGGGCGGCGCCGATCTCAGCTGGTTGCTAGGTTTCCCGGTCGCCTCACTGAGCTACTACCTACTGACGGCCCTGTTCGAGCGTCATCGCCGCCGCCCGGTTGTCGTAGTAGTAACGGTACGTAGCGAATGACCCCCGTGGACCTACGGCAGACTGCGCTCGGAGCCGAAACGGTCCTGCCGTCGGCTCTGCACCGGCTGCGCGCCACACCCGCGAATGTTCATTGGGGTCACTTCGATGCCTCACTGGCACCAACGCTCAGGGTACAGAGCGGTGACCTGATCCACATCGAAGCCGTCAGTCACCATGCCGGCGATGACCCCGATCTGATGTTCGACGCCGGCATCGAGGCGCTGTTCGCCGGTGTTCCGGCTCTGCAGCGCCAGCCCGGTCCGCACATCATGACGGGGCCGATCTACGTCGAAGGTGCGCGGCCTGGTGACCTGCTCGAGGTGCGCTATCTGACCATGACTCCGCGCTGCCGCTATGGCTCAAACCTGGCCGCCAACTGGGGATTTCTCTACAAGGAGCTTGGCAGCAAGGACCGAGTGACGATTTACCGCATCGACGACAGCGCCAACACAGCGCACGCCGTCTACGCGTACGATTTCCCGGGGATCTATCGGGTGCCCGGCACAATCACGCGCTGTGCCGTGTGCGACCGCCAGCCCGCGCTGCCAGGGATCCGGGTACCGGTGCGGCCGCATCTTGGTACCGCCGGAGTAGCCCCTGACGAGCCCGGACGAATCAGCACCGTGCCACCTGGAAGACACGGCGGCAACATCGATAACTGGCGCATCGGCGCCGGCGCCACCATGTACTACCCGGTGCAGGTCGATGGCGCGCTGTTTTCCGTCGGCGATCCACACATCTCGCAAGGCGACGGTGAAGTGTCTGGCACGGCCATTGAAGCGTCACTCGATGTGCTGATGCAGCTGATCGTGCGACGCGACTTTACATTCCCGTCACCCCTGCTTCAGACGCCCGACAGCTGGATCGTGCACGGCTTCAACGAGGATCTGAACCTGGCGATGCGCGATGCAGCGATCGACATGCTGCAGCTCCTGACTGAACGCCAGGGCCTGTCGCGCGATGACGCGTACTCGCTCATGAGCGTGGCGGCCGACTTCGCCGTCACCCAAGTCGTAGATCAGCGGCGCGGCATCCACGTGCGCGTGCCGCGCTCGCTGTTCCCGCTACGGCCGGCTCTCTCAGTCACATGAGCGCGGCGCTGTTTCACATGATTGCCGGCGCGCCCGAGCCGGTCGGGCCGTTCTCGCACGCCACTGAAGCCGAGGGCTGGGTGTTCGTCACTGGCCAGATGCCAACATATCCCGGCAGTCCCGATGCCTTGGTGCCCGAGGGCATCGAGGCGCAGACCCATCTGGTCATCGACAACCTGGCCCGAGTCCTGGCAGGACTAGGACTTGGCCTGCGTGACGTACTGCGCGTCGGGGCCTACCTCACACATTTCGAAGAGGATTATCCGGTTTTCAATCACCTTTACAGGCAATATTTCAAAGACGATCGGCTGCCAGCACGCACCTGCATCGGCGTCACGGCGCTGGCGCGCGGCGCCCGAGTTGAAATCGATCTGATCGCACGCCGGTCGACTATCACGCCGTTCGCCCGCTAACCGGGGACCCTGCGCCGCGCGTGGGCTCATTGTTGTTACGTCTATAAAATAATTTATGTAAAAGACCGAATGTTGGTCACGCAGCCAATGATTTCAAGACGTTCCTCGGGTCATTCTTGATCGCTGTGAGTAGCGCCTTGGCAGGCCCGCTGGGCTCGCGTATGCCCTGCTCCCAATTGCGAAGCGTCCCCACATCGACCCCAGGAGCCGCTCGAAGGATTACCTGAGTCCAATGAGCAACTTGGCCGCACCGGTAGCAAGCGCGAGACGAATTCGACGATAATTGATGGAAATTGATGGTTAATTTAATGGGCGCGAAGGA
>Ga0182030_10003505_pt1 | contig 33523 bp, 34 predicted proteins | sample 812S3MmetaG_FD_121299 | JGI IMG/M metagenome (GOLD analysis project Ga0182030, IMG submission 121299) | Permafrost microbial communities from Stordalen Mire, Sweden - 812S3M metaG (Illumina Assembly) | ecosystem: Environmental > Terrestrial > Soil > Wetlands > Permafrost | place: Sweden...
ATCCACAATCGGCTGGTACTGCGGCATCTGCGCCGCGGCTGTAATCAGGGAAGGATTGGTGGTGGCATCGGTGGGCTTGAACTTCTCCATCGCTTCAATGTCGCCGGTATCGGCAACGACGGTCGTAAACTTCCGCAACTGCTCCAGCAAATTCTGCGGCATATCTCCTCCTGGGGAAGGTGCGCCCGCATTCAAGCGGGAGCGCGCTCGGCCTTCAGTGTACCGCTTCTTTGGATTCATCGGCGCGGCCGAGGTTGCATGCCGATGAATTAAGAATCAGCCCGCGTCGGCCGCAAACGTGTTACTCAAAACGCCCAGCCCCATTACCGCCACGTCCACGCGGTCGCCTGCAGCCATCGGACCCACCCCCGCGGGGGTTCCCGTCAGCACCAGGTCGCCCGGCTCAAGCGTAATCGCTGCCGTGATGTAGCGCAGCAATTCAGGAACCGAAAAGATGAAATCCTTCGTCGATCCCTGCTGCCGCAACGCGCCGTTTACCCGCGTCTCAATCTCTAGGCCCGTTTCCGGGTCGACTTCATCGCTGACAAACGGTCCCACCGGGCAAAACGTGTCGAATCCCTTCGCGCGCGTCCACTGTCCGTCTTTTTTCTGCAGGTCGCGCGCCGTCACATCGTTGGCCAACGTGTAGCCGCGCACAACCGTGCGCCAGTTCGCATCCGCAGTCAGTTTCGCCGCGCGTCGCGCGATCACCAGCGCCAACTCGCCTTCAAAATCTACGCGTTCGGCAACCGCGGGCATCCGCACCATTCCACCTGGCTCCAGCAGCGACGACGGCGGCTTGAAAAACAACAGCGGCTCTGCGGGAACTTCGTTGCCAAGTTCCTTGGCATGGTCGCGATAGTTGCGCCCTACGCACACAATCTTTGAGGGCGTAACCGGCGCCAGCAATTTCGCCTCGTTCAGCGGCATCGGCTCAAAATCGAAGCTCGCCGGATCTGTCACCAGAGCCTTCTTGGTCGTCGCCGGCGCATGCGCCAGCTTGTAGGCCAAATCCTCTTCCGGAGCCTCGGCCAAGTCGACAATCCACAACTCGCCGCCGCGTTCCTCCACCGTCCCGTAGTGAGGGGCCCCCTCAAACAAAAACCGGCAATACTTCATCGCACCTCCCTCGCGCGCGAGACTTACGGATTCGGCACGGTCTCCCGCGTCTCGGCTGAGCGCGCGCTCTCATGCCCACCCTGATCCACGGCGCTCACAGCATAGATATAGGTGTGCCTCACCTGCACATGCGCATCGTGAAACGCCGGCCCCACCACAGGTTCTGCAGCAGAAATTCGGTCCCACGCCGCATCTCCCTCGCGCCGATACACCACATACCCGGCCACGTCCGCCTCGCTGTCCGGCGTCCAACTCAAATCGATCGCGGCCTCGCTGCCATTCTCTCCCGTCGTGGCCACAGCAGCCAGACCGGTCGGCACTTCAGGCGGAAACACATCCTTCGCTTCGACTCTCACCGGCGGAGAAAGCTCTCCAGCCAGCTCCATCGTGTTGCCGCTCACCGTCAAGCGCGCCACGCGTTGTGCTCGATACTCATACGTCTCGCCGAAGTGAATGCTCTTGTCGAGCGCGCGTCCCTGTCTCACATCCTCAATCAGTAGATTTTGTTCCAGCGGCTCCGGCTGTGGCGCCATCAGCCCCTGCTGGGTCTTGGTCGCAGGCGGGGTCAGCACCTTGCGCTGCAGTCGCACAGCGGCTTTCTCGCCGTCGGGAGTCCAACTCAACACCACACCGGCCTTGTTCACCTCCGCCGTGAATCCCCGCACGGGATCAGGCGGTCCTCCTGCCAGCGTCTCCACAGCGTTCGACAGGCCTGCCGAACGGCCATTGCGATTCTTCAACTCCACAAAGTACTTCAGAACTCGTGGAGGCCCCGTAGACAGCAATGCAGGAAGAGTCTCAGAATACGAGCCCGCCGCGCCAGGAGCCATCGTCACCGTACCCGAATCTACACACGGCCCCACTCCTTCCTGCCGGCAAACCCGCACCGTCACCTCGCCTTTAATCTCGAGCTTATCGGTGTTCTTCTTAGGCATCGTCCAGAAGAGCGATACTTGATCCCCAGCGCGAATCGCAGACAAGTCCATCACCGGCTGCGGCAGATTTAGGGACGGCGACTGCGGTGCGCCCGGAGTCCCGCAGCCGGCCATCAACGCCGCAAGAGCCACCGCGAGCGCAGCCCCTGACCATCTCTCGCACGAATTCATCGCCTCTCAGTCTACTGGAGCAACCCCCTCAACCCGCTGCATGCAATGCCTTGAATCGCCGCGCCTTCATCCGATTCCCGCAAATCTTCATGTCGCACCAGCGTCGCGTGTGATTCTTGCTCGTATCCATAAACAACCACCGGCACTCAGGATTTCCGCACTCCCGCAGTGCCTGCAAGCGCTCGCTCGCCATCAACGCTTCCGCTCGCAGCGCCAGCATCCACAACGGGAGCTCAGGAGCAATCTCGCCTTCAGGCCAATCCCACAGCAGCCGCCCGTCACTCCTGCGCAGCCGCTGTTGTTGATGCGCCTCTTTAAATATCCGTTCCAGCCTGACAATCGTCGCCGCCCCCGGGTTGCGCTCTTCCAGCTCTGAATAGAAAAACTCCGCAGCCGCTTCCCGCAACTCCCGCGCAGCGCGCAATACCTTCTCGCCCGCGCTTTCAGTCACCTCGCGTCGCAGGCTCCGCGCCTGTTTCGGCGTCAGTACCCCCGACTGATCGCAAAACCCGATCAGCTCACCATAACTGCCGATTAATTCCTCTGTTCCGGATTCGCGAAATCGCCAATCCAGCGTATTCACAAAATCGAGCGACACGTCTCCTGCAATCAATTCAAACGTGCGAGCCTCAAACCCTGACGCCATTTCTACTGATAACCCCTAAAATCATCTTTACAGGTTACCAATCCATCTGTACAGTGGTAACTGTCTATGAGCGCTTCAGTGGTTACCGATTCTTCCGCCCTCGCCACCGCAAGATCGTTCCGATTGCGCCTGATTGCCGCGTTCTTCGCCATCTATTTCTTGTGGGGAACAACCTTCCTCGCCATCCGTATCGCGGTCGAAGAACTACCCCCGCTCTTTGCCGCCGGCGCGCGTTTTCTCATAGCCGGCACCGTGCTCTACGCCTTCATGCGCGTCAAAGGCGAAGCTCGCCCTACCGCGAAGCAATGGCGCAGCCTGGCCATCATGGGCCTGCTCATGTTTGTCGTCGTGTACGGAATGCTCTTCTGGGCGCAAAAATACGTACCTTCGGGCATCGCCGCTGTGCTCGAGGCCACCATCCCCATCGACACCCTGATCCTCGAAATGCTGGTCCTTCGCCAGCAGCGCTTCCGCTGGGCGGTCGCCGTCTCCACGCTAATCGGCTTCGCGGGCGTCGGCATTCTGCTCCTGCACGGCAATGGCCAAACCTATGGCTTGCTGCCGTGCTTCGCCATCCTCGCCGCCAGCCTCAGCTGGTCTCTTGGCGCAGTTATTAGCCGGTCCCTCGATCTGCCGAAAGCCCGTCCTCTCACCGCCGGCGCCGCCATGATGCTCGGCGGAGCCGTGCTGCTTGTGCTCTCCGCCGCCTTCGGAGAACTACACCCGTTCCCACACATCTCCGTGCGCGGCATGGAAGCCGAACTCTACCTCATCGTCTTCGGATCGCTCGTGGCCTTCACAGCCTTCGTCTGGCTGCTGGCCCACATGCCGGCCACCCGCGTCTCCAGCCACGCCTACGTCAACCCCATCGTCGCCGTCGCCCTCGGCTACTTCTTTGCGAGTGAGCCCGTCACCCTCCGCACATTAGCAGGCACCACACTCGTCCTCGTCAGCGTCTTCCTCATACTGCGACCGGCAAAACAGTTCGCTTAGGCGAACTCTATCTCTTGTAAATGCGAGTGTCGGAGTATCGCATAATCTGCATTTCGTTCAATCATCCAAATGGTGCTGCGCCAGCTTCCACAAGCAAGCAAGAGGAGAGTTCTTCGATGAAAACACTCAGATCGTTCATCACCGTTGGTGGCCTGGTTTCGGCAGCGATGCTCATGCTGGGCCAAACGCCAACCGCTTCGGCAAGGGCCGTGATCGATGCGGGAAATCAGGCCTGGATCGACGGGACAAAGGCTGGAGACATGAAGCGGATTGCCGCAACCTATACCGAAGACGCTGTCGATTGCGGGCGCGCGGGCGAGTGTATTCGAGGACGGCTTCAAATCGAGCGGCATATGACAACGCAGCTTGAAAGCCTTGGACGAGCGCGCTCTGCCGCCGTGAAGACGTGGGGATCGACAGAACAAGGAAGCTTTGTCTATGAATGGGGCGAGGCTGAGGCTACCTACAGCGGAGGCAAAAGACTGGTTGAGAGATATCTGACAGCCTGGCGAGAACAGCCGGACGGTACATGGAAGATCTTCCGCAACATGGTGATTCCGGATAAATGATGGAGTGGCAGGCGAACACTCCCGACCATTCTTCTGTGCCTGCCCGAGCCTCCTTGAATGACCCAGAGACCGGTTAGAGGCGAGTTGTGGCCGATCCGGATGTATTGAGTTCTGGCGTGGCCGCCTGCCGTAGTTGACGCTTCAAGGAGTGTGCGAGCCCGCTGCATGCAATGCTCACTCCACCCGAAGAGCCTGCATCGGGTCCATCCTCGCCGCGCGCGATGCCGGCAGCCACACCGCCAGCAGTGCCACAGCACCCAACACCAGCGGCACCGTAATAAACACCGCCGGATCCCAGCTCTTCACTCCAAACAGGAAACTCGCAATCAGCCGCGTCAGCCCAAACGCCGCGCCGATTCCCAGCACCACGCCCACAAGCGCCAACCGCATCCCCTCCCACACAACCAGCTTGCGAATCGTGCTACGATCCGCACCCAGCGCCATGCGGATCCCCATCTCCTGCGTGCGCTGCTCAACCGAATATGCCATTAGCCCGTAAATCCCAATCGCCGCCAGCACCAGCGCCACCCCGCCAAAAATTGTAAGCAGCAGCATGTTGAAGCTGTCCCGCGCCGTCGACCGCGAAACAATTTCGTCCATGGTCCGCACATGCGACACAGAAAATCCTCCGCTCGCCATCCGCAATTGTTCCGTGATCTGCGGAATCAGCTGATGCGGATCGCCCTGCGTGCGCACCACCCACCGCAGAGGCACAATGCCCGCATTCAACTTCGTCATCCCATCCGTCACCTGCGCATCGGGAACAATCATCAGTGAGCCCGGATCGTGCGCCAACCCACCGTCGTGCACATTCCCAACCACCCCGATCACCTGCCGCGCCGGTTCTTCAAACTCCGGCCCCACGCCATGCCCGATCAAGATCTGCTGCCCCAGCGGATTGCCCTTCGGCCAATATTGCTTCGCCAGCGCCTCATTGATCAGCACCACGCCCGGCGCCGATGCCGTATCGTGCTCGTTGAACTCGCGCCCTCGCAGCACCGGAATCTTGAACAGCTTGTAGTAATCCGGCGACGCGCTCATCCATCCCGCGTCCGGCGCTCCTTTCGCCGGATCCACCGGCCGCCCCACAATCGCGAACGGCAGGCCGAACTGTCCCTGGATCGGCAAGCAGCACGTGAACGCCGAATCCTCCACGCCGGGAATCGCATTCAGCCGCGCGCGCCCCTCGTGCGAAAGCTGCGCCACTCCTGTCGTTTTCTCAAACCGCGCCCCCGTCAGCGACATTTCCATGCTCACCACGTTGTGCGCATCAAATCCCGGATTCACCCCACGCAGCGCGATGAACGTCCTGATCAGCAGCGCAGCGCCGATCAGCAGCACCAGCGCCAGCGAAACCTCGCTCACCACCAGTGCCGCACGTGCCTTCCCCTGCCGGAACCCCGTGCCCGACCGGTTGCTGCCCTCCTTCAGCGACGAATTCAAATCCGTCCGTGAAGCCGCGAACGCCGGGAACAGCCCAAACAAAATTCCCGTCAGCAGTGAGATCGCCAGCGTGAATCCCAGCACCCGCCAATCCACGCCAATCGCCGCACCATCTTCGCCAATGCGCGGCAACCCCGCCGGGCTGATCGCCAGCAGCGCCCGAACGCCCACAAATCCCAGCACCGACCCCAGCACGCCGCCCGTCACGGCCAGCAACACGCTCTCCGTCAGCAGTTGCCGAATAATCCGCGTCCGGCTCGCGCCCAGCGCCGAACGAATCGCAAACTCCCGCTTCCGTCCCGTCGCCCGCACCAGCAGCAGGTTTGCCACATTCGCGCACGCAATCAACAGCACCAGGCCCACCGCGCCCAGCAGCACCAGCAGCGATTTCCGCGAATCGTTCACAATGGCGTCGCGCAGCGGCTCCACCACAAATCCGCCCTTCGGATCAGACTGCGGATACAGCCGATGAAACTGCCCATACGCCAACTTCATCTGCGCATTAGCCTGCGCCAGCGTGATACCCGGCTTCAGCATCCCCGCAGCCTGAAAGAAATGCCCCTGATTCGTACTGTTCGGCTCAAATTGAAACGGCAGCCAGATATCCGCCTCGGGATCGGAAACAAAATCCCTCCCCAGCACGCCCACAATCGTGTACGGCTCATTCCCCAGCGACAGCGCGCTCCCAATCACCTTGGGATTCCCGCCAAATCTCCGCTGCCACATGCCGTAGCTCAGCACCACAACCTTGCCACCGTTAGGCAGGTCTTCCTGCGGCGTGAATGTGCGCCCCAGCATTACCGGCGCGCCAAAAAGGCGGAAATATGCCTCCGTCACGTGAATCCCGTGAATCTGCTCCGGCCGGTCGCCCGTCAGGTTGAAGCCCGGTCCCGCAAAATCGTACGCCGCCACTTCCTTAAAGATGCCCGTCTGCTGCTGGTACACATGAAACTTCGGAATCGACGCAATCGCAGCATTGCCGCCCTGCCCACTCAGCTCGATCTCCACAATGCGGTCGGCGCCGGGATACGTCAGCGGCTTCAGCAGCACCGCATTCACCACCGTAAAGATGGCCGTATTCGCGCCAATCCCCAGCGCCAGCGCCGACACTGCGGCGAAGGTAAAGCCGGGACCCTTGATGAACATTTGCAGCGCGTGCTTAACGTCCTTCCACAAATCGCCCATGGTTGTGCTTCGCGCTCCAGTTTTGTGTTGCTCGTTCGAAGAATTCCAACGAATCGAAGAAAAAGCTCTTCTCTGTACAACGCAAGAACCGCTGGTTTCGTTCACAAAAGGATGGAAAACAAGAGGCAGCTTCTGCCTTCTAAGACGCGATGCTAAACGCCCTGTGAGCATCTCGCATTCCAACTTCCAGACTTTGTGACGAGCGGAGCGAAGGACATGCTTCTCGCAACGCTTCAATCACCTCGAACTGGGTGCCCCTCGACGCGCTTTTGCGTCAAGGGTGGGAAAGCACAAACCTCAACTCGCAAACTCCCCGTCCATCCGCCCCCATGCCTTATCCTTGCCTACGATCCCGAAAGGACTCGCCGTGCTCATCTTCGCCGCCATCCTTGCCATCTTCGTCTACGGAATGATCGCCGCCATGCTCGGCACCATCCTCCCCGACCTCTCCGCGCGCTTCCATCTCACGCCCACGCAAAACGGCACCATCGCCTTCGCCCAGGCCCTCGGCCTCATGATCGCCTCGCTCGCCGTCGGTCCGCTCCTCGATACGCAAGGCGACAAAATCGGCCTCATTCTCGGACTCATCGCCATTGCCGTCGCGCTCTTTGCCTTGCCGAAATCGCGCGGCTACGGCTCCATCGTTTTTCTGCTCTTCCTCCTCGGCGTCGGCGGAGGCATCGTCGTCACCGGCGCCAACGCGCTCTCCTCCGCCGCCAGCCCCGAGCACCGCGCCACAGCCCTCAACCTCGTGAACCTCTTCTTCGGCCTCGGCGGACTCGCCACGCCCTTCATCTCCGCCAATCTCTTCAAGCAGAACTGGCCTCGCCTCTGTTATACCGTCGCCTCCGTCACCGTCCTCACCCTCGTCGTCCAGGCAGTTACGCCCATGCCCGCGCCGTCCGGCAGCGCCGCCTTCCTGCTCGCCGGCGTCGGGCCTATTCTGGGCCGCCCACTGTTGCTGCTCTCGGGACTCTTCCTTTTTCTTTATGTTGGTTGCGAAGTCGGCGTGTGGAACTGGCTCCCGCGCCACTTGATTGCGCAGGGAATTCCCGAGTCGAAGGCGCTTAATATTCTTTCGCTGGGATTCGCGCTGGGCTTGTTGGTTGGCCGCGTCGCCGTCTCGCCCATCCTCATCCATGTGCCCGCTGCGGACGTCACCCTCGCCTCGTCCATCGCCATGGCTGTGACTACGTTTCTAATGCTGCGCACCAATAAGCCTGTCGCTGCTGCTGTTCTTGTGTTTCTTGCGGGACTGGCGATGGCTCCCGTCTTTCCCACCACGCTGGCCATTGTCGGATCGGCGTTTCCGCAGATGACTGGGACGGCGATTGGATTTGCGATCACGTGCGGATGGGCAGGATTGGCGGTGAGTTCGCGCATCATCGGAGCCATCGCTGGCCCCGATCCACAGCGGCTGAAGAAAGCGTTGCTCCTCATCCCGGGCTCGGCGGTTTTGATGATTGGGCTCAACCTGGCCATGCAATCCGCGCTCAAGTAGGGAGTGGCCGGGACTCGCCGTCGAGGCAATCGCTTCGCGTGACGCCGAAGAGACATTCGGACTTCCAAATTGTTCCACGTGGAACAATTGTGAAAACTGACACAGGTTAGCCGTCGAGAAACACTTCCCCGTACCTGCTAACGAGGATGAAGTCCTCTTCAGTGCATAGATGTTCAATCATCCTGCTTCACCACTTCCCGAACGGTATGAGCAGAACCAATTTTTCCTGGAGCATTTCTAAAGAAACCGCGGGTACCCGGGAAGCTAATTTTCTCCCATATCTGAAAGTGGCTGTCCACCTGGAGAATTTCCAGCGTTCGATATTCGTTTTTCGGATCGTTCCGGCGACGAAGTACGATTTGGGCGACTGTGATGGAAGTTGGATGGCTCGCTCCTCTCTACCTTAACTGAGCTATATATCTGAGATCGCGACTTCGGATTCCGCTATCAGCGGCTCACAAGCTGAGTGGGACTTTAGATGCCCCCAAAGCGGGGCACTCGGTTTTGGGGTCTGGAATTAAGACTCAACGGTCAAGGGGCACCGGGGGCCAGTTCGATCAACTGCCCGAAGATCGAGTTGACCCTATCAGGAGGAATTCCGAACTTGAGGAGTTCAAATGGGGCTGAGAGGTAAAAGCCTATTGGCTTGGTCCAGTCGTCATTTGCTTTCTGGCGGCGGAACAAACAGGATTTGGGATCACGGTCTGAGCGTTCGAATCGCACTACGGTCATTGGTTTTCTCCACCGCCAGGGGTTACGGTCGCGGGCACTATAACGCGAGGCCCAAAAGCGCACAAGCCACAGTGCGGCTTTAAGCGGAAAGAGCACCGGCTTGGTGAGCCGGTGCTCTATTGTGGGAGGATGGACGCGCGGTGCCGTAGCACTGGAACATGTGCATCGCTGAGGAAATTTCGCGGTTTGATGGAAAGCCTGCTTGACACATCGTCGGAGTTCAGCTATCGTGGGTTGGAAAGTTAGCTTTACATGGAACTACGCATCAGCAATCGTGTCAAGGAGCTTCGCTCGGCCCGGGGATGGACCCAGGAAGAGCTTGCCAAGGCGACGGGCGTCTCGCGGCAGAGCATTAACTCCATTGAGCGCGACCGCTATGTACCCAGCCTCCCGCTGGCTTTGCACTTTGCGCGGGTTTTTGGGCGTTCCACGGACGAAATCTTTCGACTGGAGAGCGAAATATGAGCCATCCTTTGAGCAGAGTGCCCATCCTTGGCCCGTTTGTCGACGAACGCTTTCTGGAGCATCGGAGACGCTCCAGCAGCTTGGCCGGCATTGTTGCTGCGTGTTTGGCCGTGGTGCTGTTCGAATACCGTTATTTCTGGAGCCATGTGTGGAGCTGGGATTTGCTTTCCATCGCACTCACGTTTGTAGCGATCAAGCTCTCGATGATGATTTGGTTTCGGGTCAGAGATTGAAGGGCAGGGGACTGACGTAAGGGCATTGACGTGGGGGACGCGAAGGAGGAATTGAAAATGCGCCTTGGCAACAAACAACTCGATCGAAGAACAAGAAGGCTGATCGCCGCGGGCAATCTGGCGATGGCCATCGGACTTATCCTTTTCAATTTCGTTCATCCTGGCGGCGCTTTGGAGCGGGATTGTCTTCACGGCGTGGCGGGTATGCTGTTGGGCGTTTCGATCGGAATCAACCTCTTTGCCTTGCGCTTTGCGCGCCGTTGCCGCGAGAAGCAGATTTGAACACGCGATCCATTCGCGAGGCTGCGGCGTTTGTCCATGATCGCTGGACTCACTTCCTGAGAACGGCAAGTCTTCGCCTTCTATACTGAACGGGCGATGAGTTCTAACGTACCTACGCCTACCCGAATTCGTTCTCATGTTTTGCAAGCGCGCGCCGAGCGATTCTTTCCTGGCGGCGTCAACTCGCCGGTTCGTGCCTTTCGCGCGGTTGGTGGCGCGCCGCCTTTTGTGGAGCGCGGCGAGGGCGCCTGGCTCGTCGATGCCGATGGCAATCGCTACATCGACTACTTTGGCTCGTGGGGGCCGATGATTCTGGGCCACGCGTTTGCGCCGGTGGTCGAGGCTATCGAGAGGGCTGCGCGGAATTCGGCGAGCTTTGGCGCGTCGACGGCTGTGGAAGCCGATCTCGCCGAGCGCATCGTTGCCTGCTATCCCGCCATTGAGAAGCTGCGTTTTGTCAGCTCCGGCACGGAAGCGACAATGTCGGCGATTCGGCTGGCACGCGCTGCGACAGGCCGCAAGATCGTTATCAAATTTGAAGGCTGCTATCACGGGCACGCCGACGGGCTGCTCATCAAAGCGGGTTCGGGTGTGGCGACGTTCGGGATTCCGGGCTCGGCCGGTGTGCCGGAGGAGATCGCGCGGCTGACGCACGCGCTGCCGTACAACGACCTGGGTGCGGTGGATGCGGCGTTCGATGCGCATGAGGGCGAGATTGCGGCGGTGATTCTGGAGCCTGTGGTGGGCAATTCCGGCTGCATTCCGCCAGCGCCAGGGTACTTGCAGGGGCTGCGCGAGATCACGCTGCGCGAAGGCGCGCTGCTGATTGTCGACGAGGTGATGACGGGCTTCCGCGTGGCTCTGGGTGGAGCGCTCGAACTCTACGGAATCGATGCCGATCTGGTTACGCTGGGAAAAATTGTCGGCGGGGGTTTGCCTGTGGGCGTCTTCGGGGGGAAACGCAGATTCATGGATCTGTTGGCGCCGCTCGGGCCCGTGTATCAGGCTGGCACGCTCAGCGGGAATCCATTAGCCATGGCTGCGGGCATCGCGACGCTCGCCTATCTGCAGGAACACGCGGCGACAATTTATCCGCGCCTTGAGGCCACGTCTCGCGCAGTTGCCGAAGGCGTTGCGCAGGAAGCTGCCAAGGCCCAGGTTCCGCTCACGCTTAATCGCGTGGGCTCCATGTGGACCTGGTTCTTCCAAGCCGGATCGGTCACCAACTACGACGAGGCCGCGCGTTCCGATACGGCTGCGTTCGGCCGTTTCCATCGAGCCATGTTGGAGCAGGGAATCTGGCTGCCGCCGTCGCAGTTTGAGGCTGCCTTTCTTGCTACCACGCACGGGGATGCGGAAGTTCACGCGACCATCGATGCGGCGCGGGTGGCGTTCGCGGCAGTGAAGGTCACTTAGTTGGCTATGCCCACGCGTCGAGTGTCACAAATCTTCGTGTGGCTTTATAACTCGCGAGCAGTTGCGCCGCAGCATTCACCGATGGCCCGCGATTCGCACCCAATCCGCGATGTCCGCCATCGTGAAGAACAATGTTGCTGGCGTGGCCGCGTCGGCAGTTGGTTTCGATCTTGGCCTTCAACTGCTCTGCGATTCGATCCGCCGACGGCTCGACCCAGTCGTTGGTCATGGCGTTCCAAGTCACGGGTATCATGCCCAGGTCTCGTGCCGTGCGTAGAACAAAAGGCCGACGCGCGCCATAGGGCGGCCGGAAATACTGTACCGATTTGCCGACTAACTGCTCCAGGATTCCACTCGTCTGCTTGAGTTCCTCGACGACGCGGTTGGCCGAAGTGCGCGCGAGGTTTGGATGGCTCCAGGAATGATTTCCGATCAGGTGACCTTCCTCGGCGATGCGCCGAACAAGTGCGGGTTCAGCTTGCGCGAAACGTCCAATGATGAAGAAGGTTGCGCGCGCACCGCGGGCAGCAAGAAGATCGAGCAGCCGTGGCGTCCATGCGGGATTTGGACCGTCATCGAATGTCAGCGCCAGCTCATCTGGCCGAGGCGGAGCGGTGAGCGTTCGTCCGAAGATCTGCGAGCCGGGAAACATGGCGGCGTAAGCGCAGCCTCCCACAACGAGCCCAACCGCGCCAACGGTGCCGAGTCCCACGCAAATTCCGGTAGCCAATGGAGAAAGCATTGTTAGTACCAGTGTGCGGCGCGGCAGTTGGGATTCGCAAGCGCTCCCGCAAATCCGGCATCCAATTTGAGAGGAACAGAGTCGCGGTTTGCACGTGGATGACGCGGTTGCGATCCCGGTAGCCAGAAGGCGTATACTCGCTCTTGTTCGGGTCGCATCCTGGGTTGACGGAGCGGCACTGGAGACAACCATGAGCCTCACCAATTTCCCCATCGGCGGAATATCTTCCTCCGGTTCCCCCATCACAAAAGTTACAATGCCCGCGCTCGCCGAGATGAAGCGCCAGGGCAAGCCCATTTCCGCGCTTACCGCGTATGACTACGCCACGTCCCGGCTCGTGGACGAAGCTGGCATCGATCTGGTGCTGGTTGGTGACTCGCTGGCCATGGTCGTGCTGGGCCACGAAAACACGCTGTCTGTCACTGTGGACGAGATGCTGCATCACACACGCGCTGTTCGCCGCGCTGTCCGTCGCGCTCTGGTGGTGGCTGACATGCCTTTTGGAAGCTATCACGGGACCATTCCAGAAGGGGTTGCCAACGCCGTTCGCTTCGTGAAAGAGGCTGGTGCTGAGGCGGTAAAGATCGAAGGCCCGCGTGTCGAACTGGTGCGCGCTCTTATCTCATCTGAAATTCCTGTCATCGGCCATCTGGGACTGACGCCGCAGAGTGTTCACCGGATGGGCGGGTATCGCGTTCAGGCGCGTACATCCGAGGATGTGAAGCGCCTCCATGCCGATGCTCATGCGCTCGCCAAGGCTGGGGCTGGCGCGTTGGTCCTTGAAGGCATTCCGCGTGAAGCTGCTGCTGCGATCACTTCTGAGCTTCCGATTCCGACCATCGGCATCGGCGCTGGTCCCGATTGCGACGGACAGATTCTCGTGTTTCACGATCTCCTCAACCTGACCTTTGGCCCGCCGGCGAAATTCGTGCGGCGCTACGGCGATGCGGCTGCACTGATTCGCGAAGCAGTGGAGCATTATCGCGAAGATGTGGAGCATCGCGCCTTTCCCTCGGATGCGGAGAGCTATCACATGCCTGGCGCGACGCGGCGGGACTTCAAGAACGAATCCGCAGATGAGAACGCAATTGTGAATCAGGATGCTCTGCAAGACTGGGAGAGTTGAGCGCGGGACAAATGGATATTCTTCGCACGGCGGAAGAACTGCGCCAATGGTCGCGTGCAAATCGGAAGGTGGGACGGTCGATCGGCCTCGTGCCCACGATGGGCGCACTGCACGCGGGCCATTCGTCCTTGATTCGAGCGGCGGCGCGTTCATGCGGTCGAGTCGCCGTCAGCATCTTCGTCAACCCCACGCAATTTGGGCCCAACGAGGATTACGCTCGCTATCCGCGCACCTTCGATGCGGACTGCGCTCTGGCCGAAGGTGAGGGTGCACACGTCATCTTCGCTCCTTCGGTCGATGAACTCTACCCCAATGGTGCGGCGACGGTTGTTGAAGTCGAGGGATTGAGCGAACGCCTAGACGGCCAGTCCCGCCCCGGGCACTTTCGCGGCGTGGCCACAGTTGTAGCCAAACTGCTCATCGCCGCCGAGCCGGATTGCGCTTTCTTCGGACAGAAGGATGCCGCGCAAGTGGCCGTGCTACGCCGCATGGTTTTGGACCTGCGCCTTGGCACCGACATCGTTGTCTGTCCTATCGTCCGCGAACCCGATGGCCTCGCCCTGAGCTCACGGAATATTTATCTCAGCAGGGCGGAGCGTGCGCAAGCCCTTACGCTAAACGGCGCCATTCTGCGTGTCGAGGCACTCGTCGCGCAAGGTGAACGCAACGCAAACGTGCTTCTGGCAGCCGCGCGCGCCACTTTCGCTGCGGAACCGGTGGTGCGCGTCGACTACATCGAGCTCGTTGACTGGGCGACTTTGCAGCCTGCCGAATCGGCGTCTCCGGGGACCCTCTTTGCCGTTGCTGCCTGGGTTGGAGCCACACGGTTGATCGACAACACGGTCTTCGGCCAACAAGGTTCGGGATCTTGCGTCATTTGCTGAGGGCGGTCATAATTGGTCGTCGAACGGGAGGACCTTTGGAAAAAGACCTGCGTTACATTATTGTCCCGGCCGGTGTGGCGGGTGCTTATGCAGCCATGGTCCTGTTTTTTTTCGTCATTGCGATGTTCGGGCAAGACGAATTTGGTTACAGATTCGTCCCCGTTGTTTTTGCTACATACCCTTTGAGTTTTATGCTTCAAGAGCACACCAGATTACTCCTCATACCCTCCATCTTGATTGGCGGAGCTGCCAACACCGCGATTCTATTTGTGCTTTGTTGGTTTATCGCCAGTTTGAAAGAATCAAATCAGGCCAAGTGATCCTATCCCGTACCTGCTTCCAGAATTCCTTTGCAATGCCATGGATCCCGCTGCAATCTGAATGCAATGCCGGAGCTTCCCGACATTTCCGCCTACATCGCGGCGCTTGAGACGCGCATCCTGGGCCAGCCCCTGGAGCGGGTCCGCCTGGCAAGTGTGTTTCTGCTGCGAACAGTTGACCCTCCGATTTCCGCAGTCGAGGGGCGAATTGTGCGCGAATTGCGACGGATCGGCAAGCGGATCGCGATCGGCGTTGAGGGGGACATCTGGCTGGTACTCCATTTGATGATTGCCGGGCGTTTGCACTGGAATCCTCCACAAGCTAAACTCGCCGGCCGCAACGGGCTTCTCGCCCTGGACTTTCCCAACGGAACACTCGTGCTGACAGAAGCAGGGTCCAAACGCCGTGCCTCGCTTTATGTGGCCCGTGGTGAAGAGGGATTGCATGGTCTCGATGCCGGTGGCATTGAGATTTTCTCCACCGATCTCGATGGGTTTCGTGCCGCACTCTCGCTCGAGAACCGCACGCTCAAGCGCGCTCTCACCGATCCGCGCCTCGTGAGCGGCGTTGGCAATGCGTACTCCGACGAGATCCTTCACGCTGCGCAACTATCACCCATCGCTCTGACGCACAAACTCAAACCTGACGAATGGGAGCGGCTGTTCAATGCGGCACGTTCGACTCTTACCGAGTGGATGGATAGACTCCTGTCCGAAGCCAAAAAGAAATTCCCCGAGAAAGTGACGGCATTCCGCCCCGAAATGGCGGTGCATGGCCGATTCAATCAACCTTGTCCACGCTGCGGGAACAAAGTGCAGCGCATCCGCTACGCCGACAACGAAACCAACTATTGCGCGCATTGCCAGACGGGCGACAAGGTGCTCGCCGACCGCAGTCTCTCGCGTCTGCTCGGATCCGATTGGCCCCGAACGCTCGACGAACTTGAGGCTCTGAAACGCCGCTAACAGTCGGCTGTGCCGCGTTGCTCGCAGATTTGACACCCCTTGCCGCATTTGCGAGACTCAGAGATACTGCCCGTCTGGTTCACGCAGCCAGACAAGTCTCCCGTGCCGAAGTGGCGGAATTGGCAGACGCGCGTGGTTCAGGTCCACGTACTCGCAAGGGTGTGGGGGTTCGAGTCCCTTCTTCGGCACCAAAAGCCCCGCAAAACATTAATTTAAGTGGGCTTGTAAGAGGTTAAGAAGGCTTCCTAACAGTCTTCCTAACGTTTTTGCAAAAAGACAGCCTGAGGTTTCTCCAAACCGAGTATTTGGTTTCAGGAGAAAGAACCTTGGCAAACCGTACAGTTCAACTCTACAAATACACTAAGCTGCCGAACGGGTGGCGCTACTGCAAGGCGGTGTTCTATCCGAACAACCGGGTGAAGCCTAATGCCGTCGTGACACCGACCGGTGAGGAAACCATCAAAGAAGGCTACTACTGCCTGTCCTACAACCGCAAATGGGAGCCGGTCGGCAACGACCCGGCTGAGGCCGTGCGTCTGCTGATGAAGAAGCGGGGTGAACTTCTGACGGTCGCCAACGGCGGTACTGTAGTTCAGGAGCCGGAAGGAGAGTCCAAGGTAGCTGGTACTCTACACTCCGCCTTCGAAAGTTGGGTACAAGACTTCATCGACGGCGGAGCCCACGCCGACACCATCGCGGCAAAGAGGCTGGTCGCCAAAGAGTTCCAAGAGTCGTGCAAGGTGAAGACGCTGGCAGCGGTAACGCGGCAGATGTGTCAGAAGTACATCAATGAATGGCTGAAGAAGCAAGGTAACGACGACCGCACACGGTTCAACAAGTTTCTTCATCTTCGCCAATTTCTCAAGTTCAAAGGAATTAACTCGCTCCTGACCACGAAGGATTCACCGCCGTACCATTTGAAAGACCCAGTGGCATTGGAGGACGAAGACTTGGCTCTCTTCTGGCGGGTGTGCACCGGACACAAGAAGCTGCTCTACACCGTCTTGCTCCAGTGCGGTCTGCGCCTACAGGAGATTCAAACTTTGCGCTGGGCTGACTTAATCGGGGGCAACGAGCCCCACATCAAGATTCAACCGCGCCCCGAATGGAACTACGTGCCGAAGAGACATCACTGCCGAGAAATCCCAATTGCTGATCCGGAACTGTGGGCGCAGTTGATGAGTCGAAAAATGCTACTGTCGAGGTTCTCGCCGCTTGTGTTTCACACCAAATCTGGCAAGCCGCTCACTCATCTATGGGACGACACGCAAGCCATCTTTAAGAAGACGGACATAGACATGATCAAGGCTCACCCGCACTGCTTCCGGGCCACGTTCTGCACGACGCTACTGCGTCAGAACTTCCCGATGCCCGACATCATGTGTGTGATGGGACATTCGGACGTGCAGAGCACGATGCGTTACATGGCCGTGCTTCAGAAGAAAGACTTGCACGCGAAGATGGCGAAGGTGAAATTTGCTGTCGCCTGAGGCCGAATCGAGCTAAGCCAAAATAAACAATGCGAAGTCGAGACCCCACGAATTGTGGCTATACGCACTATCCTTCATCCATCATTTTCACGGCGTCAGGTGAAAACCCCTTTTGGGCGAGAATTTCTTGCAGTCGCCGCTCCACCATCAGGCCAAGATGCATTTGAATGACCCGCTGGCAGGTGGGACAAAAGTCGCTCTGCATCATCACTGTTCTTGTTTGCGTCTTAGTTGTGCAAACATCACACAATAGACCTGCTTCGAGTACAGCAGCTAAGGCTTCATTTATAGCCACCGCATCAAATACCAGTTTCACTCGTCGCATACCCATATAGTTTCTCCTCATGCTGCCTGACGCTGAGCTTCACTTCATCCCACTCTTCGTCGGTATGGTTAAATCGGTACAACCAGCCGGAATTGGGTCGCAAGGTCGTCGAACTTCTCGGACGCAACGGCTTTGCCGCGAATGTCGCAGCGACAGAATGCTGCGGAGTTCCGGCGATGGCCAACGGCGATGCATCAGTGGCGCGAGCTATGGCGCGAGCTATGGCGCGAGCCAACGTCAAATTGTTGGCCAGCCAGGTCGATGCTGGAGCCCGCATTGTCACCACTTGTTCCAGTTGCGGGCACAGGATCAAGACAGCATTTGGCGGAGTGCTGGAAGGAGACAAAGTCCTCGGTCCCGCAGCGCGGAAAATCGCAGAGAGCGCCTATGACCTTGCGGAGTTCCTCATGATGCAATCTGATGCCGGAGGACTCAACACAGACTTTCAACAAACAAACCTGCGCGTCGCCTATCACGCTCCGTGCCATCAGAAGTCACAAGGCATTGGGCGTCCGTGGTTTCACTTGTTGCGCCAGATTCCCGGAATCGCAATTGAGGATCTCGATGCCGGATGCTGCGGCATCTCCGGAACGTTTGGATTCAAACAGGAAAAGTACAACGCCTCAATGGCGGTCGGCCAGCAGTTGTTCGCCGGCATCCGCGCGGCGCAGCCTGAATTCGTGACCACCGAGTGCGCCACCTGCCAGATGCAGATTGAGCATGGAACATCCATGAAGGTCATCCATCCCGTGGAAATCATATTGCAGGCCTACCAGCCTGCGCCCCAGGGAGCAGTGCTCGATCCAATCCGGGAGCATGAACCAACAGTAACCCACGGCAGCATGGCCGGCATCCTTCAGTAGCTATTCCCGAGAATTTCTAAAGAAGAGGGATGATAGACTTCTTTTTTGCTTCCCTACCTTCAGTCCAGTGCATCTGTTGCTCCTTGACTGTTCGCCTGATGACACCGACGGTAGAGCGCGCCAGAATGCGTGAACCTCGATTCGGGTTCCTCTTGGTCTGTCCTCTGCCTGGTGAGCGTGGCAGGCGTATTCTAATCATCCAATGGCGAGTCTCGAAAACTTTCGCGTTGTCGTCTTCCGGGCGGTTGCGGAACGGCTCAGCTTCCGTAAGGCTGCGGAGGAGCTTTACCTGACGCAACCCGCCGTGAGCCTGCAGATCAAGGCGCTTGAGGAAGACCTCGGAGTACAACTGTTCGATCGTACTGGTGCGCACATCACGCTGACCGGGGCGGGCGAGGTCCTGCTCGATTACGCAAAACAGGTCAACTCGCTTCTGGTCGAAGCCGAACACGAGATCGCAGCTTTGAGCGGAGAGCACGGCGGTCAATTGGCACTTGGCGCCTCCACAACCATCGCCCAGTATGTATTGCCCCACCTTCTCGGCAAGTTCTGCAAAGAGCATCCGCGTGTTCGCGCCACTCTGATCAGCGGCAACACGGAACACATTGTCGAAGCCGTGAAGAACCAGACCATCGCGCTCGGCCTTATCGAGGGGCCGGCGCGAAGCCGCGATGTGAAGACAGAGCCGATTCTTCAGGACGAACTGGTCTTGATCGCATCCACCGCGCATGAGTGGGCCGAGCGAACCTCCGTCTCCTGTTCCGATTTGTGCACGGCTCCCCTGCTGATGCGGGAACGCGGATCGGGCTCGCGGCACGTGATTGAACTAGCGCTTGAGCGTCGCGGCATCAAGCGGAGTTCGTTGCACATCGTGATGGAACTGGATTCAAGTGAAGCAATCAAGTCCGCCGTGGAAGCGGGGCTGGGTGTAGGATTTGTCTCGCGCTGGGCAATTGCCAAGGATCTGAGGCTCGATAAAGGTTTCAAGATTGTCGAGGTTGAGGAAATGAACATCAAGCGCGATTTTCTCGTGGCGTACTCATCCGGTCCGGAGCCAACGGGTGTGGCCCAGGAGTTCCGCAAGTTCCTCTTCTCCCGTGCCGGAACCCAGAGAGCATCCGACCTCTCCAGGGAATCGCAACCTGCCAGGACCCGTAGCACAAGTAAATGAAGCCAAGCTTCTGCTTGGACGCGGGGGTCTATCTCGGCTACCTGGAAGACCCAACAATGCGCATAATGTTAGCCGGGGGTCGGCCCGCCTGAAGTTCCGCAGCCATGAACTTCATGAATGGGTCGATGTAATGAAAGAAGTGTTTGTAGCCCGCGCAGAGATAGTTCAGGCCGGGTTCGCCGTCGGGGGTTATGAGGAACCGATGCTTCGGGCATTCCCCGTTGCACGCAAATCGGACATCGCATTGGCGGCACATGTTGGGAAGTGAGTCGCGCTTGTGGAAACCGAAATTCTTCTGCTGTTGAGACCCGACCATCTGCTCCAAATTCATCTCGGTTATATTCCCCAGCTTGTTTTCCGGGTAGGCTGAGCCTGAAGCGCTGATCACGCATGCGAACAATTACGCGACGGTTCGCACCACAAGCCGATACATCTCGCTTTCGGGGGAGTCGAGGTTCCCGACACAACTCCCCTTCAGTCGGATCTTCGTTTGATTTGTCTTTTGCACGAAGCGCAGGCGATCACATGGTCAACGTAGCGTGAGAGCGCCTCCTCGTGAGCCGCCTTTGCACCATCCGTGCGGCGCGCAATCTGGCGCCATTCTTCCTCTCCCGCAGTAGCTACCCCCGCTCGTTTTTCCGCTTCCGCAAGGATCCATTCGTTTGTTTCTCGGATGAAAGCGTTGTGCAGCGTAAAGCCCACCGCGCAATGTGTGCGCCGCAGGGCCCCCTCCGTTCCTGTCTTCTGCGCCTTCGACGGGAAGATCGTAAGTCCTCGCTTCATTATGCCGCGCGCGACCCTTGCCAATACTTGTTGAGCAATAGATGACCGAGTCGGACTGATGGGGAGGCAAACACGTGCGCATCGCACACCGGGCAGGCAATGACATGATCGAGATACTCACATTTTGCTTTTTCATATGCCGTTTTGGCTTCTTCCGCACGGCATGCAATCTCAAACCATTCGTTTTTCGACTCGACGCCGAACGCTGCCCGCTTCCGCGTTTCAGCGACTCCCCAAAGGAGGGTGATTTGCGTATAGAAATTGTCGAGCTTGTTCCCGTCTGTACAGTGAATCCGATGCATGATTCCTCCGCAGTGATCGCGCAAAGCGTCCTGCTTCCCATGGACTATGTTTCGTGGGATGCCGGTGCGCGGAGAAAGGTCAATCGAAGGAATGTTACGAAAGTTATGGATACCGTTGGCGAGAATTCCTTGCGCGTGTTCACCATGCCTTCAGCGGGCCTGGTGTCCTTCAAAATGCGCTTCGATTTCTTCGAGCGTTTTCCCCTTCGTTTCAGGCAGCAAGAATGCTGCGGTCAGGAAATAGATCACGGTGAAACCGGCGAAGAGAAAGAAAATCGACGAATAGCCATGCTTGCTGACAAACGGTAGGAAGATTCCGGCAAGTGTGGTCGAAACCAACTGATTGATCACAAGCGCAATGCTCATCCCATTCGACCGGATCCGCGTCGGCATCAATTCTGAAAGTGCAAGCCACACGCACACGCCGGGGCCCATCGCATAAAACGCCATGAAGGCATAGAGACAAAGCGCAACGACCCATCCGTGGTTCTCGTTCGGCACACTGCCTATCAAGGCCTTCTCGATTTTGAGCGGAGCAGTGCGCGCCGCCTGCAGGTCGGCGAAGGGATTCTTGAACAGCGCCTCCACGCGATTGGCGGGCACGCAGCTTTCCCGCGTAATACTGAGCGTTTGCGGGGTTGGATCGTCGGAGCGCACAAAACTTGTAGAGGCCGTGAAATCTCCATACGAATAAATCACGGCGAATGAGGCACGTTCCGGGCGAATCCCGTTGCCAACGTGTCCCTCGGCGGTGAGCAATCGCGCGGCCCGCGTTGGGTCAAAGTGCAGTGTCAAGCTCTGGTCGCTTCCGACCTCAGCCTGAAGCAAATTTTGGCAATCCACGCTCTGCTTCTCGGTTCGCAGAAACAAGCTGCCGGTCGCAATCATCGAAGCGATTATGCCACTCGTCCCAATAATCAGCAGGAATTTTCGTCCCTTCCGATCGACGAGCGACAGGCCCACGATTGTGGTCAGAAAGTTGACGACTGTGAATACCACATAGCCCCAGTGCGCCTGCAAATCCGAAAGCCCGCTCTGCAGCAGGATGTCCGTGTTGAATCCGATGACGGAATTGACTCCGGTAGCGGTGTTGCAGAAGAGAATTACGCAGGCGAGCAGAAACGGAATGACATATTTGCGCCGCAACAGCGAATCACGCACCACAGAGCCTGCATTGGCGCGAGCGGTGACAGCGTGCGCAGTCTCCTCCATCTCGCGCAGTTCGAGTTCTGCTTGTCCCGAGGCGCGTGAGCGCAGCAGGGCTGCGAGTGCCTGAACTTTGCGTCCTCGACGAAACAGCCATCGCGGAGATTCGGTTACAAAGAAGCTACCGATCACAAACAGCAGTCCTGGGGGCAGCGACACCCAGAAGATCCTTCGCCATGCCTGATCCTTGAACGCAAACAGCGCCGCGGCATCCCCCGCTTGCGCTACTGCCGCCACGCGATAGCTGTAGTAAATGCCGACGAGTGCAGCCGCGACAATTCCCAGGGTCAACAGCCACTGGAAGATCCCGGTGCCTTTGCCGCGGGCCGCTGCGGAGAGGCACTCGGCCAGGTACAACGGAACCACGACGCCGATCAAACCACCGCTCATTCCCTGCAGGAGACGTCCGATGAACAGCGGCCCGTACCCTTGCGACAGCGCAATCACTGGAATGCTGAGGGCGAACGCGACGCCGCTGAGAATCATCAGCGGTTTGCGGCCCATCCAGTCGGCGAGCAAGCCCGCAAACAGGGTAGAAAAAACGCTGCCCAACAGGACCGCCGCCACAATAGCTGACTGTTCAGACGCATTCAGATGGGACGTTGCCTGCAGATAAGGCAATGCTCCGCCGATAATGCCCACGTCGATTCCGTACAGCAGACCGCCCAGACCCGCCACGAGCAGGAGGAACTGGTTGTAACCGCGTTTGGCAGAGGGATCGATCGGTAGTTGGGCAGGCACTTCAGCGTTGGTTGTCACTGGGTTAGACCTTTGCGCAGATTACGCTGTGCTGCGGCTCAGTGCAACCCAATCCGCGTCTGCGCGCTACGCCCGCAGCACTGAGGATCATTAACGTCAGAGATATTTGTCAAAGCCTTCGATTTGCCTTGCATGATACTCTCTTCGCTCTACGGGCGAAGACAGCACCGTGGAAGTTGAAGTTGCTCCCAATGCGGAGAGCCGGTCGATGAGCGTTTCCAGATGCCGAATCGACACGACGTGCGCTTCAATCACAAAGGATTCTGATCCCGTGATGCGATGGCACCTGCTGATTTCCACGAGTTCCTTGATCGCCGTCACCGTGCGACTGATCTGCAGGTCTCCGCCGGGAATCGTGAGCCGCATCCAAACGTGAATAGGCACGCCTAGCTTCGTCATATTCAACGAAGCGTGGTAGCCGGTGATCACTCCGGCATCTTCCAGGCGATGCACACGCTCCGCTACCGCGGGTGTCGAAAGTCCCACCTTTCTGCCCAACTCGGCAAACGAAAGCCTTGCGTTGTGCTGCAAGCTCTCAATCAGTTTCCAGGCAATGGCATCCAATTCGAAGAGGCTCGGTGCGGTCTTATGGGGCATTTTCCGATATTCCTTAGGTTACACAGGGATTATGCCTAACATTCTAAGGATTTAGAAGTCTTTTTCGTTCAAATCGCCATTTCCAGGCCTGTCACTGCGAGCCTATTCTTTCGGCTAGTCGGTAGCGTTTTCCCCTCATGCCCGCCCTCGCTTCCGGCAACGGAGGTTACCCTATGAGCGCATCCCCGCGTTCCATTTCATTTGCATCTGCCGCCCATGCCGTTCTGGAAGTTTCTGCTGTCGAACCGGATTTTCTTCCACTGCTGGGAACGGATCACGTCGAGTTCTACGTGGGCAATGCTCGTCAGGCGGCCCACTTTTATCGAACTGCCTTTGGCATGTCCCTGGTCGCGTACGCCGGGCCGGAGACGGGGCATCGCGATCGCGCGTCCTATGTGGTGCAGCAGGGCAAGATTCGTTTCGTGCTCACCACGCCCTTGTGCAGCGGCGGGGTCATCGCGGAGCACATTCAGCGTCATGGGGACGGCGTGCGCGTGATCGCGTTGTGGGTCGAGGATGCTGCAGGGGCATGGCGTGAGACGACAAGCCGAGGCGCGATCAGTTTTGCCGAGCCCCAAGCCATTTCCGATGAACACGGCAGCGTTGTACTTTCCAGCATTCGCACATACGGCGACACGATTCATATCTTCGTCGAGCGCGGTGCCTACCACGGTTCGTTTCTCCCCGGATATCGGGCTGTCGAAAATGATTTGGTCGCACGGCCGACTGGTCTAATCCACATTGATCACATGGTGGGTAACGTCGGTTGGCACGAGATGGACAAGTGGGTCGACTTTTACTCGCACGTCATGGGATTCCGTCTCTACCAGCACTTCGACGACAAGGACATCTCCACCGAATACTCCTCGCTGATGTCGAAGGTGATGGCCAACGGCAACGGCTACGTGAAATTTCCCATCAACGAGCCCGCCGAGGGAAAGCGCAAATCGCAGATCGAGGAGTATCTCGACTTCTATGGCGGTGCGGGCGTTCAGCATATTGCTCTCGCGACCAATGACATTCTGCACACGGTGAAAAGTCTTCACGCGCAGGGAATCGATTTTCTCCATGTCCCCCACACCTACTACACCGAATTGCAACAGCGCGTCGGCGTCATTGATGAGCCGGTCGACGAGTTGGAGGAACTGGGTATTCTCGTCGATCGCGACGACGAGGGCTACATGCTGCAGATCTTTACTCGCCCAGTCGAGGACCGGCCCACGCTCTTTTTCGAGATCATCCAGCGGAAGGGCAGCCGCAGTTTCGGCAAAGGGAATTTCAAGGCGCTGTTTGAATCCATCGAACGCGAGCAGCGGGAACGCGGCAACCTGTAGCTCCGAGGAGAGAATTATGGATATTGCAACGCTATCCGAGGCGGCACCGTTTATTATCCAGCAGGATTACGCGGCCTATACCTCTGAACAACACAGTGTGTGGGCCGAGCTTGTTGGCCGCATGCTGCCCGAGCTCGAGAAGCACGCTGCACAGGCCTATCTTGAGGGATTTGAGACTATCGGTTTGCGACGGGACCGCCTTCCCAATCTTGCCGCGATCAGCGCGCGCCTTGCTCCTAGAACCGGTTGGACCTCGACGCCGGTGAGTGGGTTCCTGCCCGCACCGGCGTTTTTCGAGATGTTGGCCTCGCGCCTGTTTCCTACTACAACTTGGCTGCGGAGCAGAGACTCCCTCGAATACACGCCCGAGCCCGACATTTTTCACGATGTCTTCGGCCACGTGCCGATGCATGCGCATGCGGTGTTCGCGGATTTTCTCGCACACTATGGTCGCGTCTGTGCAGCCATCGAAGACGCTGGCGTGCTGGAGAAACTCGGCCGCCTTTTCTGGTACACGGTCGAATTCGGACTGATTCGCGAGCGCAGTGAAATCAAGGTCTACGGAAGCGGCCTCATCAGTTCGCACGGCGAGTGCCGCAACGTGATGGAAGGCCATTGCGCAGTGCACGACTTCTCGTTGGATGAAGTGCTTCGCACCCCGGTCAAGGTGGATGAGCTACACAAACTGCTGTTTGCCGTGAGCAGTTTCGACCAGGTTTACGAAGCCATGCGCGACGCCGAACAGCTCGCTCTGAGCGGGAGATTGTGAGGAAGGAAACCATGTCGTCTGAACTGAAATACCAATCCGGCTTCGGCAATGAATTTGCAACCGAGGCAGTGCCCGGAGCGCTGCCGGTTGGCCAGAATGCGCCGCAGAAGCATCCGCTCGGCCTGTACACAGAACAGTTCAGCGGCACGCCCTTTACCGCCCCGCGCGCGACGAATCGGCGTACATGGACCTATCGCATTCGCCCTTCCGTGACGCACCGGCCATACGAAGAGATCGATTCGAAGTTGATGCGCAGTGGTCCATTCACAGAAGTGCCCACGACGCCAAATCAACTTCGCTGGGATCCACTGCCGATGCCTGAAGCAAAAACGGATTTTGTTGACGGCATCGTGACGCTCGGTGGCAACGGCGATCCCGCGATGCAGGTTGGTGTGGCGATCCATCTGTATGCTTTCAATTCTTCGATGAAAGGCCGCTTTTTCTATAGTGCCGATGGCGAATTGCTCATTGTGCCGCAATTGGGAAAGCTGCGCTTTCACACGGAGCTTGGCATTCTGGATGTTGCGCCCGGCGAAATTTGCGTCATCCCGCGTGGCGTATTGTTCCGCGTGGAGCAACACGAGAATAAATCCTCGCGCGGTTATATTTGCGAAAACTATGGCTTATCTTTTCGTCTTCCTGAACTCGGCCCCATCGGGGCGAATGGATTGGCCAATCCGCGCGACTTCGAGGCTCCGACTGCTGTGTTCGAAGACCGCGAAGGCGAGTTTCACATTACGGCGAAATTCATGGGGCGGCTTTGGTCTGCGCCTATCGATCACTCACCGCTCAACGTGGTTGCGTGGCACGGGAACTACGCGCCATACAAATACGACCTTGCGCGATTCAACTGTATCAACACGGTCTCTTTCGACCATCCCGACCCTTCGATTTACACGGTCTTGAGCGCACCGTCGGCGATTCCGGGCACGGCGAACTGTGACTTTGCCATCTTCCCCCCGCGATGGATGGTGGCCGAGCATACCTTCAGGCCACCCTGGTTCCATCGCAACTTGATGAATGAGTTCATGGGCCTTGTATTCGGCGCATATGACGCAAAGGCCGAAGGATTTGTGCCCGGCGGCGCCAGCCTGCACAACTGCATGGCCGGCCATGGTCCCGATGCGGAGACATTTGAACGCGCCACCAGCGCGGAACTGAAGCCCCAGTATGCCGATAACACGCTGGCCTTCATGTTTGAGACGCAGCTCGTGGTGCGGCCCACAGAATTTGCCATCAAGACCAAGATTTTGCAACACGAGTACTTCGAATGCTGGCAGGGACTAAAGAGCCATTTTGCTGCGGACAAGAGCGCGCATGCAGCGGGGAACGGAAAGCGGACGAAATCAACGAAGAAATGACCGTGATCGCCAAGTTGCTTGACGGCTTGATCGACTACGCTGGTCTTTATCCGCCTGGGAGTCTCGATATGCAGGCGCTCACGCGCAACTACCACAGCTATCGGCACGGGCGGCATGCGTATGCGCTAGGGCGACTGGTGGTTGATCTGAAGCGCATGGAAGAACTGCGAAAGGCCGCGGGCGAGTGCCTGCAGCAGTTCCCGCTTAGCCTCATCCTCACAGCGGAACAGGATCTAGACGGTCTGCTTCGCCTATTAGACGAGGGCCTGAAAATTGAAGCGGTCGAGATCAAGACGGAGACACTGTCGGAGATCGAGCGCATCGCCAAACGTTTGCCTGTTGAGGTCTTGACTTTTTTTGAAGTAGTGGTTGCAGCGGGCGATGCAAAGGTGCTCGATGCGATTTGCGCGGCTGGCGCGCAAGTTAAACTGCGCATGGGAGGAGTGGTCGCGGATGCATTCCCATCACCGCGTGCAACGGCAGGCATGCTGCAGGCGCTCACCGATCGCCATCTTATGTTCAAAGCAACAGCAGGATTGCATCATCCGCTGCGTTCGCGCCATCCGTACACATACGCACCAGACAGCGCATTTGGAGTGATGCATGGATTCGTGAATCTCTGCTGCGCAGCGGCGCTGATTCATTTTGGCGGCGATGCGATCGACGCCGCGCTCATCCTTGAGGAAACCGATCCGCATGCGTGGGTGGCTTCACCGGAGTCCGTCGCATGGCGCGATTTTCGGTGGCGTACGTTCCAGATTGAGGAAGTCCGGCAGGAGTTCTTCCGCTGCGTCGGTTCCTGCTCGTTTACCGATCCTTTGGGTGACCTGGAGACGCTGGGATGGCTGTGAACCAGCAAAGCTGGATCGGATCCGCGAATGAGGCTGGCTGCGATTTCCCACTGCAGAACCTGCCTTATGGAGTGGTCCGTTACCGCGAGCAAATTCTCATCGGCGTAGCAATCGGCGACCAGATCCTGAACCTGAAAGCCTGCGCAAGCGAGGGGCTGCTGGCGCCGCTTCCCGAGCCGGTTCTGAATGCGTGTCGTGCGGACCTGCTGAATTCATTGATGTCGCTCGGAAAGGGAGCGTGGTCCGCGCTTCGGAGTCGGGCGACGGAACTTCTAGATGCAGGACGCGCGGGTAGTGAGATGCGAGATCGTGTCGCAGGGTGCCTGATCCCCATGCAGGATGCCGTGATGATGCTGCCAGCGCAGATCGGCGATTATACGGATTTCTATGCGTCGATCCATCACGCAACGCGGGTGGGCAAGCTATTCCGCCCGGGCAACCCGCTGCTGCCGAACTACAAGTATGTCCCGATTGGCTATCATGGACGGGCGTCATCCATTGTTGTCAGTGGAACTGAGATTCACAGGCCGTCGGGACAGATCAAGAATGCAGACGCGGCGCCCGTATACGCTACGTCACGATCGCTTGATTACGAGCTCGAGATTGGCGCGTTCATCGGGCCGGGAAATCAAATGGGGCAACCGATTGGAATCTCCAAATCAGAGGAGCATGTCTTCGGCTTGTGCCTGGTGAATGACTGGTCTGCGCGCGATATACAGTCGTGGGAGTATCAACCACTTGGCCCGTTCCTCGCCAAGAGCTTTGCGACGACGATCTCACCATGGATCGTGCCGATGGAGGCACTCGCTCCTTATCGCGTTGCGGCCGCGGTGCGCGCTGTCGGCGATCCGGCACCGCTGCCGTATCTTTCCTCGGAGACTGCCAATCACGACGGCATCGATGTGACGCTCGAAGTTTTCCTTCAATCTGGAAAGATGCGCGAAGCAAGAATTGCGCCCGACCTGGTCAGCCGAGGAAATCTGCGCGATCTGTATTGGACGATTCGGCAGATGGTAGCGCATCACTCGAGCAATGGGTGCAACCTGCGGACGGGTGATCTGCTTGCGACCGGCACGATCTCGGGACCCAGCGAAGGGTCGGAGGGTTGTCTTCTGGAGATGAAGCATCGATCAGAGTCGTTGCGTCTGCCGGACGGAGAAACTCGCGTGTTCCTTGAAGATGGGGATCAGGTCATCCTCCGTGCTCACGCGTCGAAGGAAGGCTTACCCCGAATCGGATTCGGAGAGTGCGCCGGAATGATAATGGGGCCGCGAGACGGAACACGACGCATTACTGTGCGCGCGGATGAATGAAATAGATGAGGCCGAGATAGTCATCGGTCAGCAGGAAGCTGTCAGTGCCGTCGCGCAAAATGCCGCAGGGGCGGCCGTGGACAATGGGCCTTCCGTTCGTATACGTAAGAAATCCGGTGATAAAGTCGCGCGGCGCTCGGTCCCTTGGGGAGAATTGGACCACGCGATAGCCGGTGCCGATATGCGGGTGACTCGCCCCGTGCAGTGCCACGAGAAAACTCGAGTTGAGCAATGGATCGACGGTCCCGAAGTATTCGAATCCAAGCGGAGAACTGTGCGCAGCGAAGGTAGTGTAGGCCGCGGGAACCTGTTCGCAGGATTTGAGTGGGGCTGGTGCACGGCCGAGAGACACGTTTGGATCAGGCTCAAAGAGATGTCCGCCGCCAGCAGTGAGATTGGTGCCGGCCGAGGCGACGCCAGTTTGCTTGCCATAGACTGAGTCATTTGCTTGTCCAGCAGGGGATGCAGTCGTAGGGGGAGCGATTACGCCAGGGTCGTTGAAGGACGGCAGCGGTGTGGTGTCGTGAACGGGCTTGCCGTGGGCGAAATAGCAGGTTGGCCAGCCAAAGTTTCGTGGTGCTCCCGACGTCTTGTCGATCTGGAAGAAAGTGTCTTCGGGAAGTTGGTCGCCGAGGTGATCGTCTCCCATGTTTGTGGCGAAGAGATCGCCATCGAGTGCGGCGATGGACCGCAAGTCAACAGCGTTGCGCATTCCCTGCGCGATGAGGGACGGATGATTGCCATCGGGATCCATGCTGACAATCGCTGCGCGAAGGACCTCGCGCTCCTGGCAGTAGTTGCAGGATGACCCGGCGGAAACGAATACGCGGGTTGCCCCTCGAACCTGCGCAATTGCGACGGTGCGCGTGAGGTGCCAGCCGCCGTATTTGTAGTTGAGGCCATAGTCGGGGAAATGAATAAGTGTTTCGGGCGGAGAGGTCGGCGCATTGTCGCCTGCGCTGTATTTGTAGCGAACGAGCTTGTCGGTCAGGGGAAGATAGAGCCAGCTTTGGTGCGTCGCGGGGTCCGTCCAGAATGCGAGATTGTTGGGATTGCGGAGATGATCAAGATAGTGCGTGATGTGGGCGAAGGTGTGCGTCTTTGCGTTCCAGCCATTCAAAATGAAGACCGAGCCACGCGTGTTGTCAGCGAGGTCGTACATGCCGGTGACAAAGATGCGTCCGTCGGGTGACTGCGCAAAAAAGCGCACACGCCGCATACCGCTGGCTGCGATGTTGATGTCGAACCTCTCGGGGAGCGATAAGGTGATCGATTTGCCGTGCGCGTAGGCGAGGGTATGCGGCGACTGCGCGGTGCATTCGAGAGACACTGTCGCGCACAAAAGCAGCAGCGCGAGCGCTACGCGGAAATATGATTGTTCCATATCAAGAGATTAGATAATGAACAGGCAAGCGTGGCCGCGGCTGCCGACGCGCACGCGAAACTCAGCTGAAACGGACCTTTAGGCAGATTTGCGTCGGGGTGCGGTCTTGGCCGCCGGCTTGACCAGACCGATGCTCCGGCGTGGTGGTTCCTTCTCGCTCTTTACAGGCTTCTTTGGTGGACGCTTCGCAGCGGAATCGCTGTCGATACTTTTGCGAAGCGCATCCATGAGATTGACTACATTGTTGCGTCCAATCGTCGGGGACTCGTCTTTGGGCACAGGAAGATTGTTGACCTTAGCGTCGACAAGTTCCTTCAGTGCGACCGCATAGCCATCCTCGAACTTACCGAGGTCGAATTTTGCCGACCGCTTGGCGATAAGTGATTCAGCCAACTGCAGGGAATCTTCGTTGATTTCGGCGGGTTTGATATCGCGGAAATAATCTTCCTGGTTGCGTAGCTCATCTTGATAGCGCAGCGTGTAGCCCATCATGCCTCGGCCGCCATCCGCAGCTTTGATGGCGATGATGTGTTCGCGACCTGAAAAGGCGATCTTGCCAATTGCCGCTTTGCCGGTCCTCACGAGGGCTTCGCGCACGACGGTGAATGCCTCCGTCTGAGAATCGTCCTCGGGAACGATGAAGTAAGGTTTTTCGACGTATTCCGAGTCGATTTCCTTCACGTCGATGAACTGGGATATTTCGATGGCATGTTTTGACGGAACGCGCAGATTTTCAAGTTCGCTGGGCTCGATGGTGACGTACTGCCCCTTGCGATACTCATATCCTTTGACGATCTCGTCCTTCTGGACGACGGCCGCCTCGTCGCTATCCACCGTGCTTTCGAGCACTTTTTGATGGCGTACGCGCTCGCCGGTGCTGCGGCTGATCTGGTGAAAATTGATGCGGCTCTTGCTTTCGGTTGCGACGTAAAGACTCACGCCAAAAGAGACGAGAGAAATCTGCATGGGACCAGACCAATAAGGACGAGCCATCGAGCACCCCTGATAACAATTTGATTCTACGGATTACGAGGGAGGTGTCTAGCGAAAAGGAATACAAGTCTAGCTTCGTCTTATATTCGCTTTCGAAATTTCCCTCTAAACTCAGATACCGCATCCGAGCAGCTTTAAGAGAGAGCACGCAGACTCGTACGGAGTTCGTCGGGATTTCCGTTTGGAACTAGCTGTTCGACCTCATGGTGGGTGCTTTGCCAAATAGGCATCGCGCTCGCAAGCAGGTTGCGCCCTTTGCCGGTGAGCGTCAAAACACGGTTCCGGCGATCCGCCGGATCATGGGATACCTTGACCAATCCGCGACGCTCCAGCGGCTTCAATGCGGCTGTCAAGGTAGTTCTGTCCATCGCGAGTAGGGAAGCAACGGGACCCATGGGCGGCGGTTCCGGACGATTGAGAGACATCAAGAGTGAAAACTGTCCATTGGTAAGCCCGAAAGGGCGCAACGCTTCATCGAAGCGCCGGGCTAGCGCACGAGCCGCTCGCTGCACGTGGAGACAGAGACAACAGTCTCGGACCAGGAGCGTCGTTTCGTACGGAAGCACTTTTTCGCTTGACACGGTACTAGATTAGTTGATATCAACATATTCGTCAATTGAGCTTCCGCCCCGGGATCTGCGTCCGATTGCGAGGCGAGTATGCCAACAACTGAATTTGTTACCGACTGTGTTGAAGCTTGGAGGGCATTCGGTTACGTTGATGAAAACGAACGGTCCCATTCGAGCGATGAGCGATCGCGGCAAGAACATTTTCCCCGGCAAGCAGCAAGTGAGCTAAAAGAATTCAACTGGAGGTCGGAGATGTCCTTCTTTCACGATTTGAAGATTGCCGTGCGTTCGTTAGCGCGCGTTCCTTCCCTGTGGATCACCGTAGCCTTGACCCTGGCCCTCGGTATCGGAGCCAACGCCGCAATCTTCAGCGTGGTGCGCGCTGTGCTTCTGCGGCCGCTCGCTAATCGTGATGAAGATCGGCTGCTTTACGTGCGGCAGAGCGCTCCGGGCCTGAAGGCGACGAACACGACGTTTTCCGTGCCAGAGATCGCTGACATTGGCGCGGGGCTGAAGTCGATCCAGGAACTGGGTACGTTCTCGGAGATCGACTTCACGATCATGGGTCTGGGGACGCCGCGGTCGGTGCCGGCGGGGGTTGTGGACGGGCACTACTTTGAGGTGATGGGGCTGAAGCCGGTGCTGGGGCGCCTGCTGGGGCCGGGGGATGATGGGCAGAACGCGGCGGGCGCGATTGTGCTGACGCATCACTTCTGGCGGACGGAGCTGCACTCCGACCCGAACGTGCTAGGGAAGACGGTGCGGCTGGAGAGCTACAGCGGGGCGCGTTCGGCGACAGTGGTTGGCGTGCTGGAGCCGTCCGTGCCGTACCCGGTGGCGACGGAGATTATTGCCAACATGGTGACGAGCCCGCATCACCTATCGGCCACGATGGTGACGGGGCGCGAGCATCGCATGACGGAGGTGTTTGCGCGGCTGGCGTCGGGCGCAACGGTGGAACAGGCGCGGGCGGAGCTGAACACGGTATATGGAGCGATGACGGCGGCGCATCCCGAGGTGTATAAGCCGGGCGACCACTACCAGATTCAAGTGACGCGGATGCACGAGCAGATTAACGCGCAGGCGAACACGATTCTGTGGGTACTGTTTGCGGCGTCGGGACTGCTGTTTGTGATTGCGAGCTCGAACGTGGCGAACCTGGTGCTGGCGCGGACGGTGCGGCGGGAGTCGGAGCTGCAGGTGCGGAGTGCGCTGGGGGCGAGCACGGCGGTGCTGCGGCGGGCTTTGCTGGCGGAGAGCCTGGTGTTGTGCGTGAGCGGGGCGGTGGCCGCGGTGCTGCTGGCGGTGCCGATGGTGGAGGTGCTGGGGCGGTATGCGGCGCGGTTCAGCGTGAGGGCGAATGACCTGAAGCTGGACTTCAGCGTAGTGTGGTTCGGGATTGGGTTGGCTCTGGTGGCGGCGGTGTTTCTGGCGTATATTCCGCGGCTGCCTTCGGCGAATGCGCCGCAGGGCGGGCTGGCGGGCCGTGGCACACGGATTGCGGGCGGAAGCCGCCGGCGGCTGAGGGCGTTTGCGGTGACGCAGATTGCGGCGTCGTTTCTGCTGCTGGCTGGCGCCTGCGTGCTGATGAAGACGTTGTTTGTGTTGGAGCAGACGCGGCCGCAGTTCGACTCGGCCAATGTGCTGGCAGTGAATCTGCCGCTCATGTCGTATGGGAAGACGCCGCAGCAGGTGCAGGATTTTTATCGCGACGCGGTACGGCGG
>Ga0182030_10003506_pt1 | contig 33521 bp, 29 predicted proteins | sample 812S3MmetaG_FD_121299 | JGI IMG/M metagenome (GOLD analysis project Ga0182030, IMG submission 121299) | Permafrost microbial communities from Stordalen Mire, Sweden - 812S3M metaG (Illumina Assembly) | ecosystem: Environmental > Terrestrial > Soil > Wetlands > Permafrost | place: Sweden...
CTGCCATCCCAATATGCTGCCGTCGCATCGCGCCAATCTCATAGCGTTCCTCCGTGCTCAATTGCTGATATTTCATCCGCAAACCTTGTCGCACTTCCAACTTGAATCCAAGCTGCCTAACAAATCGCCGGAGCCAACGCCTATTGGCGCTGTCAGTTCCGCTGCGCGGTTCACAGCTTTTGGTCCCGCGTGCCTGAGCTTTTGACGTTAGGCGTTGCTTGCGCACATGAAAACAGAGGACGAAATTTTTGTTGATAAGGTTTCTGACGAGCTTTACGTGAAGGGGTTCCGCATTTAAAGTAATCTAGGCTCCTGCCGGTGACCGGGCTGCGCAGGGAAGTAAGACGAAATTCCAAACGCTAAGACTGAAGTCGGTGATGCGCATGTGCGCCAACAGGCGTATCTTCAGGCGGCAGTGTCCAAATTGTTGCCGGTGCTGGCAGCCGTTGTAATCGGCAAGGTGTTGCCGCCTTCCTGATAGGTAAGCCAACTGCCAATCAACGAACTGCTCAAGCCGGCCCCGCTGCTGGAGGCATCGCTTCCTCCCAAAAGTGAAATGGCGGACAAGCCACCGCCTGAACTCGTGCCAAAGGCGGCGCTGACAATTTGTTGTGAAATGGAGGCTTTGGTCTGGGCCAAAAGCTGGGCGGTATCGGCCGTTCCATTACTGATGTCGGTGACACCATCATTGGCCAGGTCACTCTTGATCTGTGTCCAGGCGGTTTGGGCCGCGTCCACCTGATTGTCGGAAATCGCATCCGCGAGGGTCTGGAAGTCCTGATTGATCGGGTCCTGGGATTGCGAACCATCGGTGGCGGTGGCGGCGTATTGAGGATTGGCCTGGATGATTCCGGTGAGAATCGAGCCGGCGGAAGTCAGGTTCCCGTCTTGCACGGCGGTGCCGAGGCTGTTCAGGCTCCGCCGCAGGGTGGAAGTCTGCGCCAGTTGCGTGGCATAGGCGACGCTCGCCGAACTGGATGCAACACTGGTCACTGCGCTCATAATTGTGATTTACCCATCCACAATGGATCTTTCTGCATATCGGCAACCGCAGGAAAAACTTTAGCCCAAGACAGGGGTTTTGGCGGAAAAGATGTGAGCGGAGCCGTTCTGGATTGAGAACGGCCTGGTGAAAATACGTGACGGCGCGGGACAACCCCCCATTCCGTCCGCCGCGCGTTGAAACTTTACGCGGCCCTGGCCCGGATCATTTTACTCAAACACACTCTTGGGTGCGGGTGTTGCGGAGGGAGCCGGCGGCTGTGAACGGAGACTCGATACTTCTTCCGGCGTCACCCCAAACCCGGAGTTTCCGAATGAATTGTAAACGTAGGTCAGAACATTCGCGATATCCTGGTCGGTGAGCGGGAACGAAGGCATGCTGTTGTTGAATTTCATCCCGTTCACCACCACTTCGCCTTGCCGGCCAAAAACGACAATTTTAATCGCCCGGTTTTTGTCGGCATTCAAATAATCCGATCCGGCCAGAGGCGGAAACATGTTGGGCAGCCCCTGCCCGGTGGGCTGATGACAGGCCGCGCAAATGGAGGTGAACAGGCGCCTTCCCAGTGCGATCCGCTCGGTTTTCGTCTTGGGACCGCCGGGCGGCGGCGGCACACCGCGAAGGCCGCCCGCGTTCACCCAATCCCGGATCGTCAACCGGTCCTGCTCACTGAGCGCCAGGGATTCCGGGCTGTTGGCAACCGGCATGGCTTCCTTGTAATATGTCCCCTTCCAACTGTCCCACACGCGCCGTCTGATCTCCCAACGGTCGGCGTAGGCGGTTTTGTAGTCGAGCCAGTTATAAACAAACCGGGACTGCTGGTTGTGGCAACGGGAGCAATTCCCCATGAAGATCGGCTGGACATCGCGCAGATAGGTGGGACCTTGGTTGGCGGATGCGGAAGCCATGGTGCCGCCGGCGGCGACCGGGGCCGGTGCGACCTGATCGTCATGCGTGACTGCGGGGGTGGTCTGGGCCGAAACTTTGGCGAACACGATGCATCCGAGCGCCGCGGCCACACACGGCCAGATCAAGCGCACTCTCCGCCGGTGGTTCAGGAATAAGAATGTGTGCATGGCTGCTGTGGGTTGGTAGGATCCATCCCGGGTTTCATTGCTGGTTCTAGAATCCATACGAAAGCTGGAGAATCAGTTGGTCGGCCTGGGAAGGGTCGTTGCTGTGGAGAAATTCATAGTCGCTTTCGAAGAGCAGTGTGTTGGTGATATAATAAACGCAACCCACAGTGTAGCGCTGAGTGGAAGTCCCAAGTCCGTCGTGCAGCGCGTCATAACGTCCCACCAGTTCCAGATTGTTGATGGCTGGAAGCTCCAGATTCAATCCGGCCAGCTTGTAACCGGCCTGCACAAACCACCCTTCCTGACTAATCTGACCAAGATCGTCGCTGCCGTAGCGCGTCCGGATATACTCGCCCTTCGCCTCAAAGGAAGGTCCCAAGTGCAGGGCCGCATCGAATACTCCCGCCGACCAGAGTTGAGATCCGGCATTGTCCCATTCACCCGATTGGCCGGAGATTCCCAGCTCCAGATCGTAATGGGGCTTGAATGGCAAAAACAGACCGATGCGGGCGCCGCCGGAAGGGTCGCCGTGCAGATTCGCGGTCACGCCATCGGATCGGACACCCACGTTCCCGCCCAAATCCAGTGCGCCGGCATTTCCGGTCCCGTCCGCCGAACCGGGGCCATTCACTCCGTACACGGAATAATTGATGAACTTGCCGGCGTCCCCGATTGGAATCGCGCCGCGCAACTCGGCGCCCACGCCGCTGCCCGGAATCAGCGCATCCACCGCCAGCGGATCATCCGGAATCTTGTTCAACCACCCGGCGCCCCGCTCGGTATAGGTCCCGAGCGGCAGCAACAGTTCCCCGGCGCAGAGCGTCACGTAATCATTCATCACATAATCCAACTGCGCGAAACTCAGATTGAAGGTGGTCGTGTAACCGGGACCATTGGTCGCGTTATTCTGGATGGTGGTGTCAAAGCCGGCCTCGAACAGAATATTTTCCCCGCCACGATACAAAAAGATGGGTGCGAAATCGGCCAGCGCAAAGCCGCCGTGTTGCCCGGATGTCCGGGCATATTGAACCTCGGCGTCACCCAGGGTCATGAAGTTGTGGTTGACGGTGGCCTCGTCAATCGGCCCCCGCGGAAGCGGCTGCGTCTGGGCCGCCGCGATGCTTTGCTGTTCAGCATTCGTGGCCATTTGCCGGGTTTCATCCAGCCTTGCCTGAAGTTCCTTGAGCTGCTCCACGTCTTTCTCGTGGGTTTGCTGGGCGGCGATGTTCGTCTGCTGCAAACCCTGAACCTGTTCAACCAGCTGCTGCACCGTCTCCTTCAAGGCGTTGAAATCGGCCTGGCTCACTTGGGCGGTCGCCCGCAGCGGAAACGTCAGCCACAGGGCGCAGCCCGCGGCGACCAGGGCAAATATCAAGCGGCGTGTTTTCATTGGATTTTTTCGTTGCTCAAACAATTGGCCGGCCGCTCAGCGACCGCTATTTTCCTGGAGATATTGCAGGATCAACCGGGCCTGCTCCGTGGGGATGTTCGCCCGCACCTGCATGTGGAGCATGATGGTTTTCCATTGCGCCGACGTCCGCTCGGTCGGATAACGCTCGGGATGGCACCGGTTGCAATGCATCGAGTAAAGCTCCGCGCCGGTGAGCCGGCTTTTGACCACGGTGGTGGCCGCCTCCGGGGCCGTGGCTTTCGATGCCACGGAATTGGTTGGTGCGGACGCGGAATCCGGTCCGGCAAAGCAAACGGTGGATGCCAGCCCGCCGATCGCCATGGCGGCGATCACGGCGGCGAAAGTTGTTTGAACGAGTGCTTTCAATTTTTTGGAGGTGTTCATGTTCCTACCGGGTTGAGGTCCGCCGTTTCATTTTTGGTAATGACTGGCTTTGTAGGTGTTCATGTTATCTAATGCTTACTAGAATGTAGGGTATTTCAAAGGTTGGGCCGGCTCTCTCCAGTTATTGTCATTGATCAACCATTTTTTGCGCGGCCCCGGACAACCTTGCCCGGGCAATCGGCGGTTGGCGGTGTGAAGTTTTTTGGCGGCAGATTGTCTTGCGATTTCCGCCGGCAATAAATCGTGGTTGTCGGGGATTGTCCGGGGTGCCGTCAGTTTTGAATTTTCCGCAATTTGCAGCGCCGAAAAAAGGCCGTGAGTGGAAAAGGCTGCCGTGGCTGCGTCCTTTCAAGTCGTCAGGCAGCCACCACCGCAACCGGTTCACGGTTTGCCGGCTGAGGACTCCTGATGTTTGACCACTGCCGCCGTTATCGTGTTAACACTTTGAAGAATCTGGCGGGCGGCTTCGGGGTCGGCAATCTTGAGGCCATACGCCTTGTCGAGGGCCACCACCAGTTGCAGGGCATCCACCGAATCCAACCCCAGACTGCCGGGGCCGAACAACGGCTGGTCGTCCCGGATTTCTTCCGGGCTGGTGGGGAGCATGAGGTTATCTATCATCAGCCGTCTGATGTCCTGTTTAATTGCGGTTGTGTTGTCCATTGCAAATACCAATGCCACGCTGGGTTGATGATCCTGCAACATCCACCGCCTCAGTGCAAGCCGAGAAGTCATTTGCCGTCAAAATTCCATTTGTTTTAGACACGTCCGGCCAAATCAGCTAAACGTTTTGCTTCATGATTTTTGTATCGAAGTTTGATCGAGCACACGGATGGCGCAAAAAAGCGGACCGGGGTGTTCTTCTGATCCTGCTGATGGTTATGGCGTTGCCTTCGACGGTTCGTGCCCTTCCCTCGCGACTGGTTTTGGCGCTGGATGGAATTGCGTATCGCGACCTGCAGGCGTTGCAGGCAGGCATCACCTACACGAATTTCTGGGGAAAACAATGGCATTGCCAGGCGTTCAGCGCCGCAGAGGGATATTTCCCGGTCAGCCGGATGATCTCCACCTTCCCATCCACCAGCGACGTGGCGTGGACCGATATTTTCGGCGGCCGTCCCCTGCCCGGTTATCAGCGCACCTATTTCAGCACGGCGGCGAACTCGGAGATTTCCATCAACGGAATCACCACCTCCACGGAGCGCGAGGCGCAAATGGACTGGGACCTGCGGAATGCCGTCCTGCGTTCGATGGGTTACATTTATCCAGTTCACATGTTCCAACACGAGGTGAATGCGCTGGTTGAAAATTTCTTTCACGCCGGCGAGGACCGGACCAATTACTACGCCTACATCCGTTCGTCGGATGATGCCGAGCACATGCAACGCAATGTCATGGCCCTGCTTTGCCAGCTTGACCGGCAGCTTCAGGAATTGCGCACCCGTTATAAAGCGCAGACGGGGCACGATCTGCAAATTGTCATCCTTTCGGACCACGGACACAATCACGCCGGTCCCGGCAGACGGATCGCGATCCGGACCTTTCTGGAAAATGCCGGCTACCACATCTCCGAATCCATCACGGGACCAAAGGACATTGTCCTGCCGACCGCCGGGATCGAGTCCTGGGTGGAAATCCACAATTCGCCGGCTGAAACCGAAAAACTCGCCGGACTGCTCTGTCACTTGAATGGCGTGGACGTGCTGGCGGCCACGGTGCCGGATCAAACCAATTGTTTCCTGGTCCTAAACGCCAAAGGTGAACGGGCCGGCATCCAGTGGAATCCTGTGAACAACACCTTCCGTTATTCCCCCGGGCCGGGCGACCCGATCAATTACCGCCCGGTCATCGAGGCGCTGGCCCGAAACCATCAGCTCGATGCCGAGGGCTTTGCCACCGCCGATGACTGGATGGCGGCGACCCTGACCAATCGTTATCCGCTGGCGCCGGAACGAATCGTCCGCAGCCTCACCCGCGTCACTCTCAATCCCGCGACCATTCTCATCAGCCTGGATAATCATTATGTCAATGACGGCTGGCTGGTTCAGCGGGGCAGCCGGCTGGTAAGCGTGGGAAGCACCCACGGCGCGCTGGACGACCTCAATTCGGATGGCATCCTGTTGAGCAATTTCACGCCCACGAAGGACACTTCGAGCGGACGGGTGGCCGCACAGTTCGACGGCTTTCCCGGAGTGGTCAATTATCGTGCGAAGCAAAACGATGCCGAGTGGGTCACCAAGGAGGAACAGGCCCTGACGCGGATCGCACGGGTGCCATTCGACCGGGATTTCAGCCGGCTGCCGGACAATGACGTTTGCCTGCGGATCTGGTCGCCGCAATTTTCCCGCCTGGACCCCACCGTTCCTGTCGAGGTGGCGATTAAAAAAATCCCAAGTTTCTCCAGCGCACCAATCCCTCGCGGCGACCCTCCATCACCGGATGAGACCGGACTGCATCTAACGCTTAAATTTCCGCTGTCGTTTCCGGATCAAAGCTCCTGCGAACGGGTTTATGCGCTCCCGCCGGATTTGGTTCTGGAAAAGCAGGCGGAATATAAAATTTCGGGATGGATTCAGGATCAAACAAGGACCATCCGCCTCTTTGCCTTTGAATTCCACACCGGCAGCGACGGTCGGCCGGCGGCATTCTAATTTTTTACGGTATCGTGGCCGCAAAGGTCTTCCCGTTTTGGGCGCAAACCATTTGCGCCACATAACGACCGGCCAGCGCTGCCGACGGCAGTCCGCCGCCCGCAACCACCCAGTGCCCGGCCATGTAGAAATTCTTCAATCGCGGCAGCGTGTAAGAAATGGGGCGGCCCAGAACCCGCGGGGTCGGCAGCCAGCCTTCGTAACTGCCCTGCCAATTGCCGGTATAGCGCACAAAGGTGGCGGGGGTCGCAATGTCGAAACGTCCAATCTGCCGTGCCAGCCCCGGAAATCTTTGGTCCAGGATGGCGATGATTTCCCGGATGACGCGTTTCTTTTCCGCCCGGTAACGCTGGGGCTCATTTTTCTTCAGGCCGGTCCAGAATTCATGGCGGGTTGGCAGCCGGACGGTCATGACGGTGGTGCCTTCCGGACAAAGTCCCGACTCGGAGCCGAACGTCTCGACCTCCAGCCGGTGGTGCTTTGTCTGGTCATCCACGCGGAGCGGCTGGCGCAGCGGCAGGTTGAGCGTGTGGGGCGCCTCGGGAAAGGTTGTTTTAATTCCCAAGGAAACCTGAATCAGGGCCGGAAACGGCGTGCAATGCTCATACAGGTAGCGGATTTTTTTATCCACATACCGGCCGTCCAGCATTTTGAAAATCGTCGTGTGGCCGTCGGCGCAGGAAACCACGGTTGCCGCCGGGATGACGGTCCCGTCGGCGCATTCCACGCCGGTGGCGCGGTTGTTTTCCACCTTCACCGAAGTCACCCGGGTGTTGTATCGCACCGTACCACCCAGGCGGGCGTAACGGTCCGCGATGGCCATCGCAAAATCCCAGGAGCCGCCGGCGACGAACCCGGTATTGTTCCGGGTCCGGAACGCCAACAGCATGACGAGCACCAGGGCGGACATGTCTTCATTGCCGACAATAGTTTGCAACGCCTCGCGGAGATACGGGTTTTTGTAACGCGCGAGGTCGGTGGTCATCGGCAGATTCTTGTAACAGAAAATGGTGGGCACCATCGGCAAATACCGCAGACCCAGCTTCATTTTCTCGAAAGGATTCATCAACTCCAGCGCGTTCTCCAGCGGTGGTTCCAGCGGCGCACAGCGGCGGGCATCCCGCACCAGCCGATCAATCAGCGCGCTGTCTTCGGGCGCGAAACGTTTGAGTTCGACCGCGAGTTTGTCCAGGTCGGCGGGTACGGTGAGGGTTTTGCCGCCGACGCCCTCGATGCGGAGGATTTCGTCATGGATAAAAACTTTCCGCCCGGCGATCGCACCCAGTTCCGTCCAGATTTGGTGGAAGGCCGAAGGCGGCTGCGCGCCAATCAGCCAGCGCAGGCAACCGTCAAAAACATACGGACCACGATGCCAGGCCGTGCAAAGCCCGCCCGGTAACAGACTCGCCTCCAGGATTTCGGTCTGGATGCCGTTCATCTGCAGGTAACAGCCGCAGGATAGCCCGGCGATGCCGCAGCCGATGATGATGACTTTTCCGCCGGCGGATTCGGTCGACGTCGGCGCCGCGGAAATTTTTTCTTCAACAGGCATCGCGTCGGTGATCATCAAAATTATGGCTGCCACCGGCGACGATGTCTCTCTTACAATTCATAGAATCCCACCGTCAACCTTGATGACGGAACCGGTGATGTAGCTGGCCTCGGCGCTGGCCAAAAACCGCACAGCGGCCGCGACTTCTTCCGTCCGGCCAAACCGGCGCATGGGGATTTTCATCTGCGCGGCCTTTCTGTCGTCACCGGCGAGATGCGTCAATGCCTCCGTCTCCACGAAGCCGGGGCATACGGCGTTGATCGTGATGCCGATGCGGGCCACCTCCTTGGCCAGCGATTGGGTGAGCGCAATCACGCCCGCCTTGGCCGCCGCATAATTCGCCTGTCCAGCGGGAGCGAGGAGCGCGCTCAAAGATGACAAATTGACAATCCGTCCGGCGTGTTGGCTGATCATTGTGGGCAACACCGCCTGGCAGCCGTGAAAAACTCCATCAAGGTTGGTCGCCAAAACCCGCCGCCAGGATTCCGGCGGCATCGTAGCCAGCAAGGCATCTTCGTGGCTGCCGGCGTTGTTCACCAGCACATCCAGGCGCTGCTGCCGCGCCAAAATTTCAGCGACCGCCGGCTTCCAAGATTCCGCCACGGCGACATCCAGCGTCACACAGAAACAGCGACCGGGATTTTCCTGCGCGAGTTTGTCGGCGTGTTCGCGCTTGGACCGGACACCAAGCCAGACGACATTCGCGGGCGATTCCTTCAGAAAAGCCCGGGCGATGGCCTGGCCCAATCCGCCATTCGCACCGGTAATCAATATGACCCGCAAACTCATGGCCGGATGTTGCCCTTGGATGTGGCGGCGGACAAATGAGAAATACCGGAATCAGCGCGCACAAAACGCGCCCCAATCGCCTGCTGGTTGGAACCCACCAGGCTGACGTTGGCTGTCGCAAATCGCCCGGTCGCGATCGCATCGCACGCCGCCACGCATTGCCACGCGGAGGCAGCCATCAGTCCTTCGCCGAGGATGCGCTTCGGGCTGATGCGCGGACCGGTCCAGTCACTCCACGCATTGCGCTCCGCAACGTCCGCCCGCGAGCGGTTGCCGATGCCGTCGCAAAGCAGTCCGGCGGGAGCGTCAAGTTGTGCCCGCATCGCCTGCGCGGCTTGCGCCCGGTTGCGCCGCGCGGAGTACACGTGCGCGTCGGTGATGAGGGCCAGTTCGACACCGGCTGACAATTTGGGATCGCGGCTCAAACACAACGCCCCGGCGCCAGCCGCAGCAATGGCCGGCCGGTCGAGATGCCACAGCGCGTCTGCCGTAATCCAGTTGGTTTCTTCCGCCCCGATGACGAGGCACGCGTCCACGCGATTTTCCTCAAGCCATTGGACGCCGAGGGCGATTCCCTGCAGATACGCGGAGGGATCGCCCACCAGCGAATAGGCGACCACGACATTTTCCAGCAACGCGGCGATGTGGCTGGCCGGCGCGGCGTAAACGGTTTCGGGAAAAATGAGCGGGCTGGCCGTGGCCGGATTCTTCAAGGTCTCATCGTAAAAACGACAGGAATATTGCACGCAGCCGGATTGCAAGCAGACGACAATGCCCAGCCGGCAACTTTTCGCATCGGGATTGGTGCGCAGTCCAGCGACAGCTTCGAGCGCGACGGCAGCGGTGTAGTGCGTAATCGGACTCGTCCGGCGCAGCCGTGGATGCGCCAGAAACTCCGGACGGATGGACGGGGTCGGCACCAGACGCGCCGGAAGCGGCTTGTCCCAGCCGGGACGGGCCAAGGATTGCACGGGCAAGGGCTCGCCCCGGTTCAGCGCCTCGCGCAAGGCGGCGACGTTCCAACCGGCGGGCGATACTGCTCCGATGCCTGCAATGAAAATCCGGCTCATGCCCACCTCCGCAGAATCAAGGTTGCATTGACGCCGCCGAAGCCAAAGGAATTGGACAACGCCACGTTCACACACGCGGCCTGCGGCCGAGACACCACCGGAAATTTGCAGGCCGGGTCGGGAATTTCAAATTCGATTTCCGGCGGCAGCCATTGTTCGCCCAGCGCCATCAGGCAGACCACCGCCTCGACCGCGCCCGCGCCGCCGAGCAGATGACCGATGCTGGCTTTCGTGGAACTGACCGGCAACGTGGCGGCGCGGCGGCCCGCCCACTCGCTGATCGCGAACGCCTCGGAGCTGTCGTTGAGCACCGTACCCGTGCCGTGGGCGTTGACGTAATCAATTTCCTCCGGGGTGATCCCGGCGACCGCACAGGCCTGCTTCATCACCATCAAGGTGGTGTTGCCCTGCGGTTGCGGCTGGGTGAGATGATGCTGGTCAATGGACGTGCCGTAGCCGATGAGTTCACCCAGAATGACGGCGCCGCGACGACGCGCGCCTTCAAGGGTTTCCATCGTGACAACCGCCGCGCCTTCGCCCAGGGCCAGCCCGTCGCGCCGGGCATCGAACGGCCGGCAGATGGTCGGCGAAAGGGCCTGCAAGGAATCGAAGCCCGAGAAAACCAGTTCGCCCAGGGCGTCGTAACCGCCGGCAACCACGCGTTCGGCCTGGCCGGAACGAATCAGGTCCCACGCATGGCCGATGGCATTGCTGCCGGAGGCGCAGGCGTTCGAAATGATAGTGACCGGTCCGCTGAAACCGAGCGCGTCGAAAACCGTTCGCGCCTGGACCTGCGGCTGATAGTGGACGGCCCGGGTGGCCTGCTGGCGATGACGCCGGGGTTGCTGCACCGCCTGCCGATAATAAGCTTCGCCGAGCAACATGCCACCTGCCGTCGTGCCGAGAACCAGCGGCAGATTTTCGGCGGCCTGCCAGCCGGCTTGCCGCCACGCCTCGTGCGCGGCCAAAATCAGCATCATGCCGGCGCGGTCCAGCCGCTCAACCTGGCGACGGCTGAGTTGAGTCGCCGGCAGGGTTTTGGGCAGGTCCACTTCGGCTGCGACTTTTACGCGCTGCCGGCTGACATCGAATTGCGACACCGGACGGAACGCCACTTTTCCGGCACGAAAACCCTCGGCATTGGGTTTCCAGCCGATGCCCAGCGCCGTGACAATTCCTGCTCCCGTGATGACTACTCGCGACGGCGCGGCTGGCAATGGTGTTGGCGGAAACAACATGGGTAATCAGCACCGCATAAGTTAGTTCAAGCTGGCTGGCTCCACCACGCTCGAAGCGCGGTTTTGAATCGGTTTGTTGTTCCTGAAGTTTCGCAACTTTCGGCGTGAGCGTTGCGCATCACACGGCAACGGTCAAGAATTTATGTGACGCGGTTCCGACAAGGCCGGAGCGCCGAGCACCTGCTCGGCGCGAACCCGCGCATTTTTTCAACGGGCCGAGCCGGTGCTCGGCGCTCCGCGATTTTGCCTCGATTCGCGGCGGAAAAAATTTCAAGCTGGCGTGTGCTTGAACCGATCAACTGTGCCGCGGTAATTCCTTGTTTCAACGAGTCCGCCAGCATCGCGGCCCTGGTGCGCGCGGTGCGCCAGCGGCTTCCCTTCGTGATGGTGGTGGACGACGGTTCGGCGGACGACACGGCACGCCTGGCCCAAAATGCCGGCGCGGTCGTGATCCGGCACGAGCGCAATTCAGGCAAAGGCGCCGCGCTCAGGACCGGGTTGTCGTTGGCACGGGAGCAGGGTTTTGAATGGGCTTTGACCCTGGATGGCGACGGCCAGCACGCGCCGGAGGATTTGCCGTTGCTGCTGCGATGCGCCGGACAGACCGGGGCATCGCTGGTGATCGGGAACCGCATGTACAACGCGCAGACCATGCCCTGGCTGCGGCGGCAGGTGAATCGGTGGATGAGCCGCAAACTGTCGCGGCTTGCCGGCAGGCATTTGCCGGACACGCAGTGCGGTTTGCGGCTGATTCATCTGGCAAGCTGGGCGGCCCTGCCGCTCAAGACGAAACACTTTGAGGTTGAATCCGAAACGTTGATGGCCTTCCTCGCAGCGGGTCGGCAGGTCGAGTTCGTTCCAATCCGGGTCATTTGCCGCAGCCGGAGCAGTCACATTCATCCGGTGACCGACTCGTTGCGCTGGCTGAGATGGTGGCGGAATTTCAACCAGATCCCCGCATCACGCGATGCAGCGGATCCAGACTTGCAAGCATCCCTGCCTGCCGCAACGCAAACGGAAATGTTTCATTAAACAAGCTGGCGCCATCCGCGCCGGTTCATTTCGCCGGATTCCAAATGTATTTTCCGCTGGCGTCAATATAACCAATTCGGCCGCCCGTCTTGACGCGGGCCAAACCGCTGGCGAAGGGCATGGCTTCGTCGAATTGCGGATTGATGACAATCTTGCCGGTCGGATCCACGTATCCCCAGTGTCCCGACTGGCGCACCGCCGCCAGCCCCTCGGAAAACGCGGCCGCTTCGTCAAACTGCGGATTGATCACAAATTTTCCGGTGGGGTCAATGTAACCCCAATGCTTCCCCTGCCGGACCGGCGCCAGGCCTTTGACAAAGTTGCCCGCGTCGTCGAACTGCGGATTGATGATAATTTTCCCCGTCTTGTCAACAAACCCCCAATGGCCATCCGACCTGACTCCCGCGAGACCTTCGGAAAACGACCGGGCCTTGTCAAACTGCGGGTTGATGGCCAGCTTCCCTTCCTTGTCGGTGTAGCCAAAATGACCGCCTGATTTAATTACCGCCAGCCCTCCGGAAAATGCGCCGGCCTCGTCGAACTGCGGGTTGATGACCACTTTGCCGGACTTGTCTATGAAACCCCAATGACCCATCTTGACCGCCGCCAGCCCTTCGGAAAAAGCACCCGCGTCGTCAAACTGCAAGTTGATGACGTATTTGCCAGACGCATCAATGTAGCCGCAGCGACCGCCGCCGCCATGCCACGGGCTCCACGGGCGCGGGTCATCAAACGGGCCAGGCCCGCCGCCGCCAAGCCGGACCAACGCCAGGCCCTCGCTGAAAACATCGGCCTGGTCGAACTGTGGATTGATCACGACCTTGCCGGCAGCGTCAACGTAACCCCACTTGCCCATCTTTGCCGGTGCCAGCCCCTCGGTAAAAAATCCTGCGCGGTCGAATTGCGGATTGACCACTGTCTCGCCGGATTTGTTGACGAATCCCCAGCGCCCGTCAACGACCACGGGATAAAGGGTGGATGCGCCCGCGCAAATGGAAAGTGCGCCGAACGTTGCCACGGTAAACAGCAGGTAGAACCAGTTTTTTTTCATAATGTTTCAGGAATTATATTTTTCACACCGCACGAGAATCAGCCGCCATACTGCACTAAATTCAGTTTACGCATCCGAGTTTATTTTACAACGAGGTCGAGTCAAGCGGCGATTCCAAATCCGCGCAGGCAAATACGCCAGTTACGAACCGACACCCCGCCCCGCCGGAGTAAGCTTGCGCGCGTCAAGATAGGCCGCGACCGCCCTCGCGCTGCCTTCCGGGTTCGCCAGGGCCACGTGGCCGTCGGGGCGCAGGAGATAAACGGCATTGCGCCGCAGGCCGGTCCGACCCATCTCCGGACGCCATGGAAAAACGTGCAGCGGCAGCTTTCGGCCGGCACACACAGCCTGGATTTCGGACGCGGCGGTGCCATACACGTGGACCTGCCAGTCCAGTGAAGTCAGCGGCGCAAAATTATCTGCGAACCCGTTCAAAGCCGCCTTCACCCAGGGCAGCCGGTCGCCACCGTGAACCGCCCCCGCACGGCCCTCGCTCAAGCTGCTGCCGCGGTAGTTCGCCGCCGCCTGCGAAACGGTGCGAAACATGAAATGTCGCACCGCCGCGAACTTGAAAAGGATCGGCAGCAGGCGCGGCACGATTTTCAGTCGCACTTGCCGGTCGAACGCTCCGGAGCTGATTACGCCCGTGAAAACCCGATCGGTCGTCGCGACCAGCCGCCGGGCAAAGGCGATGCGTTCCGGCTCGTAGCTGTCAAGAAGCGATGCGTCCGCCCGGCCATGCAGGACGGCGGCGAGTTTCCAGGCGAGATTGACCGCGTCGCCGATGCCGGTGTTCATGCCCTGTCCGCCGACGGGAGTATGAACGTGCGCGGCATCGCCGAGCAAAAATGCGCAGCCCTTGCGGAAACGGCCGGCGACCCGATGATGCACACGGTAAGTTGAGAACCAGTTCACGCGCTCGACGTTGATTTGCATTCCTTCGATCACCTGCTTGCTCACGTCAGCCCAGGCCGGGTTCTCGCGCCGGTGTCCGGCGTCATCGCGCACGACACCGATCAGCCGCGCGCGCCCCTCGCCCTTCAACGGAAAGATGACGAGAAAATCGGTTGTGTCCACGGCAACGTGCATCTCGCCGTTCATCGCCGCTCCGCTCGCCTGCACATCGGCGACATAGAAGAGGTGGTCGTAAGTGCCGCCCGCAAAACCGATTCCCAGCGTTTCGCGCACGGTGGAATGGGCACCGTCGCAACCGGCGATGTAGGCTGCCATGCATGTCTCCGGGGCTTCATCCGGACGTTTCAGGCGTGCACAAACACGACCAGCCGCCTCCTCGAAACCCAGGAGTTCCGTCCGGCGCTCCACCGCGACGCCCAGTCCGGCCAGATGTTCGATCAACAGCCGCTCGTGTTCGTCCTGGGAAAAAACCAGTGCGTAAGGAAACGGGCTGAGATCGGCTCCCATGTGACCGAAGGAAAAGCGCGCCGAGTTCTGGCCGTCCGCCCAAAGATTCACGGCGTGGGCCTTCCGTCCGCGCTCGATCACTAGGTCAGCCAGACCAATCTGGTTGTACAGCTCAAGCGTGCGCGCCTGCACGCCGATCGCGCGGGACGTTGCCTCCACTTCCGCCCGCCGGTCCACGATTCTCACGCGCACGCCCAGCCGCGTCAGCCACAGCGCCAGCACCAGGCCGGTCGGCCCCGCGCCAACGATGAGGACATCGGTGTCACGCATGGACGATGAGTTCATCGTTTGGAATTTAGCATTATCATCAAGCCTGGCGCCGGGCAGCCCTCCCCGCTCCAGAAACTGAAATACTGGATTGATATTGACTTATCCGAAGGAACAGAGCAAATAATTCCAAGTTGGACGCGAGGCCATAAAACCGGTTTTCACTTATTAAAACATCAATCAAAACTGTTGCCATCATCGGCAGCGGGCCATCTGGCGCAACGCTCGCTTCGCTCCTGACGATGAAGGGTGTGGCGGTGACCCTGTTCGATGATGGCCGCCGTCCCGATCTGATTGTTGGCGAGTCGCTCATTCCCGGGATCGTGCCCGTGCTGCGGAAACTGGGCCTGGAGGAACGCGCCGCAGCCATCTGCCTGCATAAACCGGGCGTGACCTTCACCTTGAACGCGGACGAAAAGATCGAGTTTTGTTTTCAATCGCTCGCCGGCACGCCCACGCCAACCTATGCCTACAACGCCCCACGTCCCGCGCTGGATAATTTGTTTGACCAGCGCGCCGATGAGCTGGGTGCGAAACGCGTGCGGGTGCGGGCGAAGGTCGAGCGCGTGGGGGCGGACGGTTTGCGATTGTCCGATGACACGCTGGCACAGGCGCCGTGGCTTCAAGGAAAGCAGCCGGATTTGATTGTTGATTCCACGGGACGCAGCCGTCTCTTTGCGCACCTCATGGAAATCCCTGCCGAGATCGGCCCGCGTAAAGACGTGGCCTACTTCGCCCACTACGAAGGTTTCGAGGAAAACCAGCCGAAAGGACAAGTCATCATCGGCCGGCTGGCCGATGGCTGGAGCTGGCGCATCCCGCTGCGCGACCGGCTTTCCGTCGGCGTGGTGATGAACAAGGACGCTGCCGCGCAACTGGGCACGACGCCGGAAGAACGGCTGGAAGCCGCCGTCAGCCGCGACCCCGTACTGTCCGCCGCCGGCCGGAACCGCCGCCGCCTCACCGGGATTCCCACCTACACCAACTATCAGTTGGTTTCTTCGCGCGGTCACGGGCCGGGCTGGGCGATGACCGGTGATGCCTTCGGTTTTGTTGACCCCATGCTTTCGCCGGGCATGCACCTGGCGCTGCACTCGGCCGAACTGCTTTCGGAGAATCTGGACGACTTGGAGGCCTATTCGCGGGAGATGCGCAAACTCATCAAGGCCTGGATGACGCTGATCGAATTTTTTTACGATGGCCGCATTTTTGCGATGTACCAGAGTGGCATGGCCTTTGAACAGAAATTTCCCGGCCGGATAACGCAGGCGCTCCACGATTTTTTCAACGTCAGGGTCGCACGCATGGCTTCCGGCGCCACCACGGCCTCGCGGTTCGGTCACGGCATGTTGGAAATCATGTCGCGCCCCGCCGGCTGGCTCACCGATCCGGCACCGCTGGCGATCCGCTGAAATTATTCCTCCGTCCATTTTCTGGCGTGTTAGCGCGTAGCGCATTATAATTCCATCGCATGTTTATCATCGGCATCGGCATGGCCACGCCACCGCACCGTTACAGCCAGCAGGAATGTTGGACGACCCTTCAGGCATCCGCCCGGTTCCAGAAAATGGGACTTCGCTCGCGGGCCATCATGAAAAAGGTGCTGACCGGTGAGAACGGCATTGCCACCCGTTACCTTGCGCTCGACCAACTGGATCAGGCCTTCGAGCTGACGCCGGATGCGCTCCATGCCCGGTTCCTTGAAAATGCGCCGGGGCTGGCCACCGCGGCGGCGGAACGCGCACTCGCCAGTTCCCGGACCGGTCCGCGTGAGATTGACGCCGTTCTCATCAGCACTTGCACCGGTTACCTGTGTCCCGGCCTGACGAGTTATACGAGCGAACGGCTCGGCCTGCGACCGGATGTGCTGGCGCTCGATCTGGTGGGACAGGGCTGCGGCGCGGCGCTTCCCAATTTGCAGACGGCCCAGGCGCTGGTGGCTTCCGGCAGTTATGGACGCGTCCTGACCATCTGCGTCGAAGTGTGCAGCGCCGCCTTTTATCTGGATGACGATGCGGGCGTACTGATCAGCGCCTGCCTGTTTGGTGATGGCGCGGGTGCCGTGGTCCTTTCGCCGACTGCTGGCGCCGGGCGCCGGGTAAAATGGAAATGCGGCGGCTCGCTCCTCAAACCGGCTGACCGCGATTGTTTGCGGTTCGAGCAAAAAGGCGGAATGCTGCGCAACATCCTCACGCCGCAGGTTCCGGCGCTGGCGGCGCAACATTGCGAAACAGTTTTTACCGACATGCTGGTCCGCAACAACCTCACCCGGTCGCAAATCAACGGCTGGGTGCTGCATCCGGGCGGCCGCGACGTGCTGCTGGCCCTGCGCAAAAAATTCAAATTGTCCGGCCACGACGTGCGTTGGAGCGAAACGGTGCTGCGTGAACACGGAAACATGAGCAGCCCTTCGGTTCTGTTTGTCCTGCAGGCGGCGCTGGCGGACAGCGCGCCGTGCGGACTCTGGTGGATGTCGTCGTTCGGCGCGGGCTTCAGCTGCCACGGCGCGCTGCTGGAAGTGGAATAATTTCACCCGATTCATGGAACGCATTGTCCTCCCCGAACTCCTGGACGGCCTGCCGCCGCGCGACGCGTCCGCCTTGCGCTCGCGCCGGGACCTGCGCCGGCTCAACGCCTGGATGGGACATGCGCAAATCATGGCGGACATCCTGCAAAAATATTTAACGGACCGGAACGGTTGTCAAATTGTCGAGCTGGGCGCAGGGGATGGACATTTTATTTTAAGCATGGCCCGGCGTTTGCGGGGACAATGGCCGGACGCAACGGTGACCCTCGTGGACCGGCTGGACGTGCTTGATTCGCAAGCGCGCGAACATCTCCACCAACTCGGCTGGCGTGTCAATGTGGAGATTGCCGCGGTGTCGGATTGGCTGCAACAAGCCTCGCAGCCGTCAACAACGGCCATCATCAGCAATTTGTTCCTCCATCAATTTGAAACCGAGCAGCTTGCTGAATTGCTCCGGTTGGCGGCACGTTTCTCGCGGATGGTCGTCGCGCTCGAACCGCGACGCTCATGGCTGCCGCGACTTTGTGGCCGCCTGCTGTGGATGATCGGTTGCGGACCGGTCACACGTCACGACGCACACAACAGCATCCGCGCTGGGTTTTCCGGCAACGAACTTTCGGCGCTCTGGCCCGATAAAACAAACTGGGATCTGGTCGAACGCCCGGTCGGCCTGTTCAGCCATCTGTTCGTCGCGCGACGGAAAATTTGAACAACATGTCCTCCGGCAAATCCATCATCATCGTTGGCGGCGGCCTGGCGGGACTGACCCTGGGCATCGGCCTGCGGCAGCGCCAGGTGCCGGTCACGATCTGGGAGGCGGGACGGTATCCGCGCCACCGCGTCTGCGGCGAATTCATCAGCGGCAACGGCCAGGCGGTGCTCGAACGGTTTGGTTTGCTTGCGCGTTTTGAGCAGGCCGGCGCATTTCACGCCCGTTCGGCCTTGTTCATTTGTGGGCCCAACCGGTCGCCGATCCGCCAACTGCCCGCGCCCGCGCTATGCCTGTCACGCCATGTCATGGATGCGCTGCTGGCCGAAACATTTCAACAGCTGGGCGGCGAATTGCGCGTGAACTCGCGCTGGACTGCGACCGATGGGGCCGAAGGCGTGGTACAGGCTGCCGGCCGCCGCACCGAGTCTGTGGAAAAAAATCCTCGCTGGTTCGGCATGAAGGCGCATGTATCGCGCAACACTCCTATCAACCTGGCAGCGGACTTGGAAATGCATGTCTCACCGAACGGCTACGTTGGCGTCAACCGGATCAACAGCGGCGAGGTCAATGTGTGCGGACTGTTTCGCGCGCACGAAGGAAACCGTCAACCGGGATCGAAGCCGGACTGGTTGCGCGGCGAAACCGGCTCGTTGCTGCAGGAGCGGCTGGCCGCGGCGGAATTTGTACCGGATTCATTCTGTTCCGTGGCCGGACTGCAATTGAAACCACAGCGCGCGGCGGCGAGAAAAGAATGTTGCATCGGTGACACGGTCACGATGACGCCGCCGGTCACCGGCAATGGCATGTCCATGGCCTTCGAGTCGGCGGAGATGGCCGTCGAACCATTGGTCGGTTACCATCAGGGTCGTTTGAGCTGGGAACAGGCCCGGCAGGAAATCGCCCGGCGTTGCGACGCGGCGTTTTCGCGGCGGCTGGCCTGGGCACGGCTGTTGCAGTGGATAATGATTTCACCCGCACTGCAAGGCCGGCTGGGTTCCCGGTTGTTGCGTTCCGACTGGCTCTGGCGATTGATGTTCACCCAGACAAGGTAGGCCAGCCGTTGGTGACGGACGCCGGAGGCTGGCCCGGTCCAAAATATCAGGCTTGCAAATGAATCGGATGATGGCTTATTACAAGTAAAAACTCAGATGCTTTACGAACGTTGGCAGGCGGTTGTCCGGGAAAGACAAAATGAAATTGCCTTGCGCGATTTGGCCTCCGGACGGTGCTGGACGTTTTCTCAACTGAACGAGGAGGCGGAAACTCCGCTGCCGGAAAACCCGGCGATGGTTCATCCCCAGGGCAATTCCCCCGAGTTTATCATCGCCGTCCTGCGCGCCTGGCGCGCCCACGCCGTGGTCTGTCCGCTGGAAGCGCATCATCAGCTGCTGACGGTTTCTCCGCCGCTCATGCCTTGTTGTCATCTCAAGACCACACCGGCCAGCACCGGCGTGCCGCGCGCGGTCGCCTTCACCGCGGAACAACTGGCCGCCGACGCCGAGAACATCGTGGCCACAATGGGGCTGCGTCCCGACTGGCCCAACCTCGGCGTGATTTCCCTCGCTTATTCCTACGGATTCTCGAGCCTCGTGCTGCCGCTGCTGCTGCACGGCATTCCGCTGTATCTCGTGCCCTCGCCGTTGCCGGTGGCGTTGCGATGCGCGGCGCACGCCCACTGGAATCTCACCGTGGCGGCCGTGCCGGCGCTGTGGCACGCCTGGCACAAGGCCGGTGCGATTCTCAGCAATGTGCGGCTGGCAATTTCCGCCGGCGCGCCGCTGCCGCTCTCGCTGGAGCGCGCCGTCTTCGAGGAACACGGCGTGAAAATCCATAATTTTTACGGTTCCACCGAATGCGGCGGCATCGCCTACGACGCGACCATGGTTCCGCGCACGGATGAATCCTCCGTGGGCCGGCCGATGAAAAATGTGAACGTGGAACTGAGCGAACATGGTTCCGTTCTGGTGCGAAGCCGGGCGGTGGGCGAGTCGTATTGGCCGGTGCCGGAGCCCGCGCTGGGCGGCGGAATTTTCCGCACCTGCGACCGGGCCGAACTCAAGGACGGAGAAATTTTTCTGCGCGGCCGCACCGACGATCACATCAATGTGGCCGGGCGGAAAGTGTCGCCGACCATCATTGAGCAGGCGTTGCGGGAACACGAGGCCGTTGCCGAATGCGTTGTTTTTGGCGTCCCCAGCGGGAACGTGGACCGGATGGATCTGATTGTGGCCTGCGTGGCCGCGGACCGGCCCAGCACCAAGGACGAACTGAAACAGTTTCTGCTTCAGAAACTTCCCGGATGGCAGGTGCCGCGCGAATGGTGGTTTGTGGAGTCCATCAGCAGCAACGGAGCCGGCAAGCCTTCTCGCGCCAAGTGGCGGCGGGACTTCCTTGAAAACCGCGCGAAACAGAGCGTCGCGGCTTAGCGAAATCTTTTTAACCGTGCCGTACCTTGCCGCTGGTGGTCGTGCTGATTTCGGCAACGATTTCGAGCGTGGCTGGCACCTTCTGGCTTGATAATCGGCGACGACAAAAGGCGAGGATGTCCTCAACCGTGGTCTGGGCATGGCCTTTGCGCAATTGCACTTCGGCGTGGATGGCTTCGCCCATCTGCGGATGCAGCCGGGCGGAAACGCGCGAACGCACCACTGCCGGATGATGGTCCAGCACGGCGGCGACTTCCTCCGGAAAAACCTTGTGGCCGGCGACATGCATCACGGATGAGGTCCGTCCGTCCAGCACGATCCGGCCGCCGCTGTCGCGATGCGCGAGGTCACCGGTGAGGAACCAGCCGTCGTGCAACACCTCGGCGCGCGAGCGGGGCGGATTCAGGTAGCCGGAAAACATTCCCGGCCCGCGCAAGGCGAGCTGGCCGGTTTCACCTTCCGCCAGCGGTTGCATCGCCTCGTCCACGATTTTGGCTTCAAAACCGGTCACGGGACGGCCAATGGCTTCGGGATGTTCGGCGGCCTCCGCGATGTTCATGATGGGCAGTCCCACTTCGATGATGCCGTAGCCCTGCGACACCGGCACGTGATACTTGGCCAGAAAATCCAGCGCCGACTGCGGATGCAGTTTGCTGGAAACGGACATAACGTGCTTGAGCGATGGCGGCAGGGCGCGGCCCGACTGATCGCTGTTCATCATGCGCACGTGCATGGGTGTGATGTAAAGAAAAGTGGCCGCATGTTTCGCGGCGGTTTCCAAAAGGCTGCCCGCGAGATAGTCCGCGCTGACAATCACCGTGGCCCCGGCTTCCAGATAAAGAATAATGGAAACATAAAAATGATAAGCCATCGGCAGCACCCAAAGGATTTTGTCTTCGCTGGTCAGGCCCAGTCCGGAATTGGCGGCGCGCGTCCGCTCCAGCACATCGCGATGCGTCAGGAGAACGCCCTTGGCCGCACCGGTCGTGCCGGAAGTAAACCGGACGAAGGCGGCGTCCTTGATGCCGGGCGCCAGCGGCAGTTGCGCGTTGTCCAGCCGCGTGAAACGCAAACCGTTTCCGCCGGGATTTTCCAAGGCGATGGTTTTGCCGGGCTGCGCCGTGCCGCTGCCGTCGTCAAGGATCACGCACAACGGCGCCTTGTCCAGCATGTCGGTCAGTTCATCCGGCTTCATCTGATGATGAATCGGCATGATCACCGCGCCGCAGCCGAGCGCCGCCAGCGCGCCAATGACGAACGCACGGCCGTTGCGCGCCCGGACGCCGACACCTTGTCCTTCGCGCACACCCAGCCGGTCAAGCTGCACGCGCAACGCCTCGACTTCGCACCAGAGCGATTGGTAATCCAGCGAACCACCGGCATCAATAATTGCGGTGCGGTCAGGCCATTGACGGGCGGATTTGGCAAGCGTGTCGAAAACGTTCATCGGGTTTGAAATTTATTTTGAATCATTGATTCGATGTGCGTCAACTTTCAATGATTCATCTGCAGTCGGATGGCTGCCACCGCATCATCCAACGACCGGCCTAAAGCCTGGAAGGCTGCAGCCGTTCCCGCCGCCCAGCCGGTCGCCAGCGACGTGCCGATGACGCGCGCGGAAGTCATCGCGCCGGTCTCGGCGGAAAGGCAGCGGCCAGCTACGAAAATATTTTCCAATTCCACCGGACGCAGACAGTCGAGCGGGATGTCGTAATGATCGCGCTCGGCGAAATAAGTCATTTCCGGCCGCGGACTTTTCCCCCAGCGTTCCATCGGCCAGCAGCCGCACGCGATACCCAGCGGCGACTTTCGGATATTTAAAACATCTGCGTTCGCCAGCCGGCTACGGCCGAGAATGCGGCGGCCGGAGCGGACGCCAAGCTGCGGCGCGACGGAAGCGAGGCGCGCGTTCCGAAAGGCAGAAACTTTTTGCGTGAGAAAATTTACGAGCGGATCAAGCAGCGCGCGTCCTTCACGCTCCCAATCCGTCACCTGTTGCCAGAGGGCGCAATCCGGAGTTGCCGGCAGCATGCTCAATTTGAAAGCAAAGGAACCGTTCGCGCCGGAACTTGGAATCAATGACATGCGCTCGCACAGCGCGGGCAAATCGCCGCTCTGAACGGCCACGCGCAATTCGCGGCGGACCTCGATCAGGCCGCGCACGGCCAGTCCCGGGTCCACGTTTTCCAAAACAAAAACCAGGGCCGGCGCCTGATCGGTGGCTCCGTTTTCCGCCACCGCACCCGCCAGCGCGGCGGCGGTGGCTTCACCGGTGCAATCCACCACGGCAGCCGGGCGGACCAACAATGGTTCATTCCAGGCAAGCGCGCGTACTTCGGCGACTCGGAAGTTTTCCGCGCGCGCTTCCGTGACGGTGGCGTGCAGAATCAATTTTACATTTCCGGATTCTCCGACAACTGCGTCAGCCACGCGGGCAAAATCCGGCGGAAAATAGGGCAACACCCAAAGACCTTGATCCACGCGGATGGGCTTTGTGCTGCCGGCGTTTCGCAACCGCTCGGAAAATTCAATGGCAAATCCGCCGGCAACCGGCACGGCTTCCTCGCCCGTCGTGTCGCGCAGATACAATCCGCAGATCGTTCCCACTTGGGCAGTCGTGGCCAGGCCGCCGAGAAAACCATATCGCTCCAGCAACACCACCCTGGCCCCGGCGCGGCCGGCGGCCGCGGCCGCCGCCACGCCCGCCGCGCCGCCGCCAATCACCAGCACGTCGCAAGTCAGGATCGCAGAGTTCATGCGCAGTGATGCCTCAGGCTTCCTGTTTCCGCATGTGCCGGCCGTAGCTGCGGAGATTTTTCCACTGTGGCCGCACATTCAGCATCACGGTGACCTTTTGCCCGAAACGCGTCACGGACCGGCGCCAGTCCACGGGCGAAGTCCATTCCTCGCGCCGCCGGGCAATGCGGTCGAGTTTCATTTCGGTGTCTTCGGTCATGGCGGACGACAAATAATACACCGGCTTGAACAAATCCTGTTCCGGCGTCAATTTGCCTTCGCGCACGGCGATTGCGGCCAGCGGCGTGCCCTCGAAAATGCGCAGCCCAAGCGTCGCAAAAACGGCGTTGGCCGGCGCGCAATCGTTGAGAAAATTCTGCGTGTCTTCGACATCCTTCCATGTTTCCGTGGGACCGCCAAACAGGAGAAAAATCGCGAACGGCAGGCCGGCCTCGTGCGCGGCCTGCAGCGCGGTCCGCGTCTCCGCCTGTCCGAACGGCTTGTCCATCGCCGCGAGCATTTTGTCGCAGGCGACGTCGAGGCCGAATTCCACACCTTCGCAGCCGGCCTCCGCCATGGCCCGCGCGAGTTCGGCGTCGAAGCCCACCGGATTGCAAAACGCCGACCAGCGAACGGGCAGTTTGCGCCGGGCCAGTTCCCGGCAAACCGCAAGGGCGTGCGCGCGCGGATCGTTGAAAACGCTGTCCACGAAGAAGAAATGCCGCATTCGCGACTGCGCCGTCACCGTTGCGACCTCCTGAACCACGACTTCCGGCGACCGCAGCCGGTAACGCCGGCCTTCCAGCTTTGGGTAAATGCAATAGGTGCATTTGAAGGGACAGCCGCGCTTGGTTTGCACGCCCACAAATCCGCCGCGCCGCGCATACCGCGAATAATGGCACAGCTCGTGGGCGGGCGGCGGCAATTCCCCAAGCCGGTCAATGGCCCGGGCCGGGGAAGCGGTCAACAGGTCGGAATTGCTTTGCGGGCAGATGACGCCCTCCATTCCTTCGAGCGATTGTCCCTTCTCCAGCCGCGCCAGGACCTCCAGAAACACGCGCTCGCCTTCGCCGACCACGCCGCAGTCGGCGTCCAATCCCCGCATCCAGCCCTGCGGCGAAATTGAAAAACCCGTGCCGCCGAGAATCAACGGTCCGGTGAAACGCTGCCGCACGATTTCGGCAAATTCGCGCACTTCGTCAAAATACGAATGCGGTTCAAAGCACCAGCAGTTATCGAGATTGCGGATGCCGAAGGCGACGGCTTGAAAATCGTTTTTGGCGAGAGCCCGGCGCAATGCCAGCCCCGGCATGAGCGCCGTTCCCATGTCCAGGAATTCCACCTCATGACCGGCAGCCCGGGCCGCGCCGGCAACGCACAACGCGCCCAGCGGCGCGACCGGATACGGCGAGCGTTCGCGGTTGGTTGCCACCAATAAAATTTTCATGCCGGTTCCTCCAGCAAGGCCATGCGCACGCCGCGCTCCATGCCGTCCACTTCCGCAGGATTCATGCAATCGTCCACCCACGAAATCTGTGTGGAAAGCCGGTTGCCGAATTTCAAAAACACAATCATCAATCCGGGCGGACGCCAGGCCGGCACGAGATGGGTGACCTCCAGGATTTTTCCGCCCCAAAGTTCCTTCATGCCCGCACAGGTTTCGCCCGAATCCGAAAAGCTGAACGTGGCAAATTTCCCGCGCGTCGGCTTGCCGAGATGGTTGACATAAAAACCCAGCGGCAGCGGTTTGAACATGTCCAGCGCCGCCATGCACGATTCAGGAAATTTGTCGCGAATCTGATTGGTCATCTGCCGGCTCAGTTCGCCGAGGATGTCGCTGATGCGCCCGGCAAATTTGGGTTCAATGCGGTAAAAAAGAATCGAAAGATGGTTGGAAAAGATCGGGCCGTTCGCGCCGCGTTTCCGCGTGTCGTGCGGCACGGGAATCAGATAAGCGCCATCCTGGTTTCCACGTTGCAGCGCGACGGCGTGCAAGGCGCGAAGGGACGCTGCGAGATAAAAATGGCTGCGCCGGAAACCGCAGTTGAACTGCTGGCAGCGCGCGTCAATGCGCGCCGTTTCTTCCTCGCTGAAATAAATGACGCGATAATGGTTCCGGCACAACGCCAGCCGCGGACCGGGCGGCACCAGGCTGAAAAGCGGCTCGGCGCCGGATTCGTTGAGCCATTCCACCGAGCCGCGTGCCTGTTTCACATTGGGCCACCAGCCGGACAGGCCCGAGCCGAGTTGTTTTGGGCTGATGAAGTTCTGGACGCTGGGCGTGGTCTTCGCCGTTTCGTCCGCGTTGAGATGGCTTAACAAAAAATCCAAACCGCGCGCATCAAGATAGGTATGGTTCCAGGAAAGAAACAGATGACTCGTGCCGTCCGCATGGCGCATCACGTCGAACGCGAGTCCCGGTCCGCGGTTCGCGTGCAACTCCCGATCGGCAACGACTTGCGGCAGCAGCCACGGCTGGTCGGCGACGCCATTTTTCTGGTGATGCTCGAAAAGAACGGCTCTTGGCTCTGCCGTGGCCCGCCAGAGCGGCGGGAACAACATCGGCAGCCGCCGGAAAATCCGCGCACGCGCCAGCCAGTCCATGATCGGAGACCCGGCAATGCGCCGGCGCAGCCGTTCCACGTCAAAGCCGTTGCCCAGCTTGATGACCGCGCAGCAGACATTGCCCGGCAGGCCGGCCTGGCGCATCCGGCAATCCTGTCCGTGCATGAAGTAATCGCCGGCGGCCAGACGAATTTGACGAGGCAGGTCGGGCATAATCGCTGCCGAAATTTTTATGACGAGGACTGGCCGTTCCGCGCCAGTTCGGCGATGCAATTGGCCAGCGACGACATCGAGGCCAAGTTGGCACCTGTCAGATGCGAGTCCGGCACGCGGACGCCCAGCACGCGCTCACAGAACAGCACCAGTTCCACCAACGCAAAGGAATCAATGCCCGCCTCCGACAACGGGCTGTTTTCGTCGAATTGCACACCCTCGGCAACGAAGTTGGTTCGCGCAAATTCGCAGAGCTTCGCGGTGATTATCTTGGGATCCGTCTCAGGAGTCATTGCCGGATGCGGTTGATGGCGACCGCCAAAACCAAGGCCGCTGTCGCAGCAGCGAATGGGTATTTGCATCCAGCCATATTCGAAGGGCCGAAGTACTGAGTATCGTCAACAGTCATTTTATGAGTATGACTTGGAAAGAAATGAGGTCAAGCGTGGAAGCTTGGAGACGGTTTAAGGCCGGTTTCACGATTATATTCTTGCCCGGTCTCCGGTGTCAGAACATGCTTTGCCGGATGGCCGAACCTGTTCCAGCGCAAGTCACTGCTTCCGCCCGCCCTTCCATGAAAAAAGTGATCATCATCAAAATCATCATTTTGACCGCATTCAGTTTTGGCCTTGGCTTTGCCCATAACTGGGCGTCGTCCCGTTATTACCAGCCGGATTACGTCGCCGGGTTTCACACCGGGTTGCTGGAAGGCGCGGTCATGCCGGCCGCGTTGCCGGGATTGGTGATGGGGCATGATCTGCCGATTTATGCGCCGAACAATCTGGGGCGTCCCTACAAGATCGGCTATATTTTGGGTCTCAACACCTGCGGCACTTTTTACTTCGGCATCGCCTTCTACCAGCCCCGACGCTTCCGTCGGACCGGGAATCTGAAAACCAACTGAGCTTCCGTTCAGCCTCGGTCTCAGTACGGCCAGTCGCAAAAAATTTCCATGACGCTCAACACGCCGCCGCCCCAATAGCCGTTGGGTTCGAAGGTGAACACCCGCCGTTTCCGGTCGTACAGAAGTTTGACCGGGTGCGCCGGAACGTTGGGATCGTAGGCCACAAATTCAATGCCTGGCTCCGACTCGGCAAAACCAAACAAAACAATCCCGTGATTGATGGTGATGCGCGGAAAACGGAACAGGTGGACCAGCGACACGCCGCGTTCGCGCAGCGAACGTTTCAATTTTTCCGCCATGCCGGCCTGAAACCGGCCCCAGACCGGAAAAATCATGCGCCAGTGGCTGCGCAGAAAATAAGATTCCCACGCGGCGCCGCATTCCGCCTTGAGCAGCGATTCGTACGCCCGGCTGAACGCGCGCAAACCGTCGAAACCGGGAATCACGATCCGCTCCGACTCCATGCCCACCCGGCGCGGATTACGGGAGATGATTTTCCGGATGAGTTTCCGGTAAGCCTCCGCATCCACCGGCGGCAATCCCGGTGCAAACCGGGCATAATCAAAAAACAACCGCGTCGCGCGCACCAGCACAAAGCAGCGATGATAATAAACGGGCGGTGGATCGGACTTGAAGGTGGTCATCGCACCGGTCACCGGATCGAAGTGGTACTTCCAGACCAGCTCGTGCGCGAAGGCAAAGGTGTCGCGCTCAAATTGAAAACCGCGCGCCGGATTTTCCGTCGGGGCGATCATGGTTTTGCCGCCGGACCGGTGCCGCTCAAGGCCAGTTCGGCCGATAATACTCTTGCGTCCGCAATGAAGGCGGAAACGCTCGCCTGAATCATGGACCCCAGCCGGCCGGTGATGACCGCTTCGATGCGCAAGGTTTCACCCGGCCGTGCCGAGCCGAGAATTTTGACGGCCCGCAACGCGGTCAGCTTCATTCGTGGCCAAGAGGGATTGGCCGGGTCTTCCTGCGCCACCATGCCGGCCACCTGGGCGCCGGCTTCCACCAGCAGCACGCCGGGAAGAATCGGTTCGCCCGGCAGATGGCCGCGCAAATAATATTCGTCACCGCGCACATGATATTCGCCCACGCCCTTCACGCCCGGGGTGAGGCTCAACATCCGGTCCACAAAACGGAATTCCGGGCCGTGCGGCAGCGAGCGCATGGCCAGCAGCAAGATTTCCGGCGAGGCGCTCATTTTTTCAAAGGCTCCGACACGGTGTAGTCCGCCGGCAAGTCCGCCTCGAACAGCTTCGGTTCAATCGGCTGGTTCACGACGACGTTGGTAAAATCGTTTCGCAAACTGGAACCGTCGGCAAATCTCATTTCCGTCGCGGCAATCATGAAATCATTGGTGTGAAAGCCGATCACAATTTCACCAATGAATTTGCGGGCGGAATCGCTTTTGGGCTGGAGCGTCATTTGCAAAATGGAGTTGGTTTCCGTCGCCGACAGCAGGCGAAAACTTTTTTCCATCGTCGCCCGGTCGCGCGGCAGGGTGGCGTCGAGCAGGGCCAGCGCATCCTTCATCGGGCCGGTCGGCGCGGCGTCGAGCGGGTATTTTTCCGCCCGCTTGAGCCGCGGATAAACAATGAGCAGCTGGTCCGGCCGACGCAGCACGATGGTTTGGACCGGCTGGCCGAGTTCCCAGCGGAATTCACCCGGCTTGACCCAGACCTTGCCGTGGGACACCAGCGGCTGGTTCAACACCGTAAGCGTCCGGGTTTGCGTGAAATCGCCGGACCAGCTTTGCAGGTTGGTCTGCACGGCAAACCATTGGTTGAATTGGACGTCGTAGTCGGCGCCGTGGAAAACGGTGGCCACCAGAAAAAACAGAATCCAAAAACTACAGCGCAAGGCGCGAAAATTCCGCCTCATTTTTCCTGCGGCCAGATGGGAGTGAATTGATACCATTGATCCACATCCTTGCGAATTTCCGGCTCAAATGCACGCAGGATTTGCTGCGTCAATTCCCGCCGGGCTTCGCGGTTGCCCAGCGCTTTGCGGTCATAAACAAATTCCGGCAACACCTTCACGGCGTAACCGCCAGGCCGGCGGACAATCGTCACGCCAACCAGCGCACAGCCGGACGCGCGGGCCAGTTCCGCCGCCGCCAGCGAGGCCTCAAACGGATGACCAAAAAATTCCACCGGCACACCGCCCCGGTCTGGTGGCCGGTCCAGCGATACCGCCAGATCCGCGCCCGCCTGAAGCTGTTTGATGACTTCCACGAAAGCGAAACTGTCCTCGCCGATGATCAACGTATCCACGCCATATCGCGCCCGCGCCGCCTTGCGCAAATCGGTCAGGCCGTCGTCCGGTTCGGCCTGCGTGAGAATCGTCAGCCGGATGCCAAGCTGGTTCAGCAGCAGCCCGCCGTGTTCCCAATTGCCGAGATGCAACGTGATGAACAACGTGCCGCGTCCGCGCCGCCGGGCCGCGTGGATGATTTCCAGTTCGCCCGGGTTCGTCAGCCAGTTGCGCACAACCTCGCCGCCTTCAACACGCCACAAATCCACCAGCTTCGCGGCGAATTTCCGATGCGCCGCCCGGGCGGCCTTTTCGGCGGCCGGATGGTCGCCGGCAAAGACCGGCAGAAAATTTTCCACGACCACCTCGCAGCGCCGGCGTTGAAACAGCCAATAAAAATCTGCGAGCGTGGCGGCGACTGTTTTCAGCAGCCCGGCGGGGATGATTTTAGCCGCCACCAGTCCGAGTCGCCACAAACCGCCACGATAAAAACCGGGCTGTTTTGCCGGCGCGGAATTTGTTCCCTGGCCGCCCGGCTTTGGACTTTGGGCTTTGGACTTTGGACTAAAAAGCTGCCACCAGGCAGGCAGGAGAAAAACCGAGATCAGCATGTTGGCGCCGATGCCCACGGCGCACACCTTGCCCAGGCTGGCCATGCCCAGGTTGCTCGAAAACGCAAGCGAACCAAATCCGGCCACCGCCGTGCCGCCGCACAGCATCAGCGCCCGACCGACGGAGCGCCGGACTGCGGCCAGATCGCCGCCATGCCGACGCAGGGCGAGCTGGATGAAAAGCGTGTAATCCACGCCGGTGCCGAGCATCAGCGGCAGCGCCATCAGGTTCATCAAATTCCACGTCCAGCCGGCCAGCGCCATGATCGCAAGCAGGCAAAGTCCGCTCAAACACAACACTGCCACGCCGAGCAAAATCTCCGTCGTCCGGCGAAACGCGAACCAAAGCGAGAGCAGCACGAGGATGACCATCGGCGTGACGACCTGCCACATTCTGGACTGCACGCGCTTCAGCGTCGCATCGCCGAGCAGCTCCCAGCCGGAAAGCAGCGCATGGTTTTTGGCCAGTTGCTTGGACAAGGCCGTCAGTTCTGCCGCGTCCACCTTGTTTGTCGCGGGATAAATCAAACCCATCACGAGACATTGGTCCGGCATCCGTGCAACGAAACGTTTCAGCAGCCACTGGCTGACGTGATTGGTCGGCCAGATTACACCGGTGCTGGAACCGGCGCGCGACCAGGTCCGCACCAGTTCCTCCGTCAACACCATGGCGTTGGTGTTGAAACCCGCGCTCGACAATGCGTCGCGCAGCAGCGGACCTTTTTCCCCCAGCGCCGCCGCGGTCGTGCGATTGGCCGCCTGAAATTCAGCGCGCGGCCACAATGTACCGGGCAACAAATATTGTCCGATCAGGTGATTGCTCACTGCGCCGTTCAACAATTCCTCGGCTTTGGTGAGGCGCTGATAAACTTCCGCTTCGTCGCGGCCGGGAACAATCAGCCAGAGCGGTTGCGGCGGCAGGCCAAGTTCGGCGGTCATTTCATCCAGCGTCGTTTGGGCTTCGCCGTGTGCCGGCTGCAAGGCGTTTCCAGTTCGATCCAAACACGGTCGCTGAAAACAGAGCACAACGCACGCGGTCAAAAAAATCAGGCCGGGCAGCAGAAAAACAACGCGATGGGAGGTTTTTTCTTTCGCTGGAATTTCAGCCGCCGACGGCTCCTGCGGCGCGATGAAATAATTCCACCAGCGGAACGGCGTTTGGTTCGGGCGCGACCGACGGCGGTCCGGAAACAGCGGCGGCAGATAAATCATCACCATCACCAGCGCCGACACGCCGATGCCGATGGCCACGAGCGAGCCAAGCTGGCCGAGACCGGGCAGTCCGCCGAGGTTTAAGACCAGGAATGCGCTCATCGTGGTGATGGCCGCCCATAAAATGCTCGGCGCAATCGCGCGGCGGATTTCCGGCACGGTCATTTGCGGATGCGCGAGCGCCTCCTGATAATGCACGACGGCGTAATCCACGGCCAAGCCCAGCAGCACGGCGGCAAAACCGAGCGCCACCACGCTGATGGTCCCCAACACCAGCGCGCCGAGCGCGAGTGTCGCAAACAAAATCAAACCCAGCAGCGCGAGCAGCCACAGCATGGGTTTCCAGCGCCGGTGCGTGAGCCAAAATAAAATGGCGATGACCATCGCGGTTCCGCCGACCGAGTGGCTCATGTCGTGTTGCATGCTCGTGGCGATTTCCTCCACGAACACCGGACGACCGGTGTAGCGCACGGCAACCCCGCGCCAATCATCCTTCATGGGTCCGGCTTGCAAGCCCGCGACGACCGCGTGAATGGATTTTAACCAACTTTCGCAGGCACGATAACTGGTCAGGTCCACGGCGGATTGGACGTAAAGCAGACGAAATTTTCCATCGGTGGAAGCGAACATCTGGTTGCCCTGGTCCGTGGACAAGCCGCTGATGTTCGTCAGCGCGGGCATGGTCAGCAGGTTGAATGGGTCGAACGAGCGTCGCGCGAGATCCATCGGCGACATCGAATTGGCGAGCAGCTCACGGGTCTCATCCAGTTGCGGTTTGAGCCGGTCGGGAGCGAGCCGGTTGGTGAGCGCGGCAAAATCCCCGGGCGGCTGGTTGAACCAAAGCCAGCCGAGCAGTTCGCCGAGTTGTTCTGGTTTTTCCATCCACGGCGGCTGCCAGGTCACGTCCTCGACCAGATTGGTTGCCTGCCGCAACTGCTTCGCGAGTTCACCCGCCAGACGTTCCGCCGTGTCGGAATCCGGTGCGCGGAGCGTGACGATCAACTCGCGGGCGTTTGTAAAATATTTTTGGTAAAGTTTCAACCCTTGAACCGTCGGCTCGTCCGGCGGCAGCAGGTCGAGGATATCCACATCGAAGCGCAGCCGCGCCAGGCCAAGAGCGGCCGCCACGACGAGCAGCGCCCACCACCAGCGTTTTAAAAATGAACTCACGGCGATAAAAATCCTTCCAACGTTTCGCCGGTGCGGGAATTTTCCAGCCGCCAGCCGCCGTCGGCGTTGCTTTCAAACTGCAATGCTTTCGGCAGCGGATTTCCGGCCAGCGCCGCGGGCAGATACAGCCAGCTAAAGCGCGCCGGCCCCGGCCCATGTCCGCTGAAACTCATCTGCCGTTGCGGAAATTTTATGAGCCAGCAATTTGACGTCGTTTGCGCGGAAAGGATCGCCATCGGGGTTTTATCGAACTGAATCAGGCAACGACCGGCACCGTCGCTGGCCAGCACGAGATCGCCGCCGAATTCCGGCAGGCCGCGTTGCGGCCGCCAGAGCGCCTGGCCCTGCTGGACGTGCCAGCCGGGACCGGTGGCGGTGAACAAACTCTGGGTCGAAGTCTGGCAGCCGCAGAAAAACACCAAGCTGGCCAGGGAAACCGACCTGAGAAACTGGCGAAGCAGAAAGCCACGCGGGAACACGGACGCCGGCCGGTCATGGAGTCCGCTCGTTTTTAACCGGCTTGTGGCTGTCGTCTTTTGTTTTGTCATGAAAAAAATTTACGTGCCGCCTGAATTGCTCCGGCATGATGCTGAAAAATGCCGGGAATGAAAAGTTTTTCGCGCGCCTGCCTTTCAAGCGTGTTCGGTTAACGAAAAAAGCTGAGCCACGCGGGAACTACGACTATGAAAAACCAGAAACCTTCTCGGACAATGGACAGGCGTAACCCGCGTTGGCTCCGGCGACTTGTTAGGCAGCAAAGTCTCAATCTCCATAAAGACGATGAATAAATCTGTCGAGCTGCTGGCGCTCCGTAACTCTAATCTCAAGCTCCGGCTTCTGCAACGTGTGCGATAAAATATCTACCGTGTTCAAATCTTCTGGGTCAGCTAACACAATCGCCAGACAACCTGGACGATCAAATACCGGCAACACTCGATACTTGCGAGCAACATCCGCCGGAACGCACCGCAATAACTCCGGCGTGAAATTTACCGTCGTCAGGTCAACTAACTCTGCGCCAAATTTCATAAGCGATGCCTTGCTGCCTAACGAAAAAAGCTGAGCCACCGCCGACTCGTGACGTGAACCGCGACAGCGGAACTGACAGCGCCAACGGCGGTTACTGAACCATACAATGCCCCGTATCAACGCAAGGAAACTAATTGGAATCAGCGGTAAAAACCAACGAAGTTCTGGGTAAAACCGCTTCAGAATCATCATGGCGACAATTATGAGACAG
>Ga0182030_10003507_pt1 | contig 33519 bp, 26 predicted proteins | sample 812S3MmetaG_FD_121299 | JGI IMG/M metagenome (GOLD analysis project Ga0182030, IMG submission 121299) | Permafrost microbial communities from Stordalen Mire, Sweden - 812S3M metaG (Illumina Assembly) | ecosystem: Environmental > Terrestrial > Soil > Wetlands > Permafrost | place: Sweden...
AGGACATAACTATGGGGGCCTTTATCATGGGTCATCGTCAGAAGCGTGCGGACCTGATCATCAGTGATAATGCCCTTAAGGGTTTGGGCCGCCGCGGTCTTGTCTTCAGAAGCGATGGCCAAAAGAAGGGTGGTGGCATCAGAGAGCTTAAGTCCGCATTTGACAAGATATTCCGCTGGCTTATTACCGCTGGAATTAAGCATGCGCAAAATCCCCCGGGCCTGGTTTTCATCTTGAGCTAAATACATATTAGCCATCCAAAAACCCACCGCGCTTTGATCAATAGAAGCCCCATCAAAAGGCACGCTGCGATGGGCAATGGCTTTGATAAAATGACCGGGGGCCCACCAGGTATTGACGATGCTGTTCTGGGGGGTATCCGTTCTAATTTTTGTCAATGCTTCTTCCCAGGTTGAGTTAAAGATAGGGGTCAGCACTGTGCGGATGTCGTGGTTGGCATTAAAGAGGATCACGGCGAATAAAAGCCCTGCCAATGGTAGTCCCACTTTCCGGAAATTTAATAAACGATCAACAGCTGTAGCAGCCAGAATGCTTAATGGAATGGTGGCAAAAAGAACGAACCGTTCTCCCAGAAAACTTAAAAGCATGGTCACCGAGATAAAAACAGAAAGGATGAGGGTGTCGATAGTACTTGCCTGACGCGAATCCTTGAAAAACTCCCGCAGGCGCCAGATCCATCCTCCAAAAGCCAGCAGCATCAATACCGGGCCGCCGGCTGAGGCGGTGATCTGGACGATGGAAATACCTTTCAATTCACCGACGGTCATAAATAGGTTCGGCCATAGATCAAGCCCCCGATGGGTAAATTTCCTTAATTCTCCGAAGCCTTCTTTAAAAAGGATGAAGAAATCCTGGAAGGAAAAGAATATGCTTACCATCAAAAGGCTGGTGCCTATAAAAAGAGCCAGGACCATCAAGTTTTGGCAGGCCTTGGTATGGTCTTTTAATATAATGAAATTGTAAGCAGCCGCACTTAAGGTACCGGCCATCCCGATAAAAAATAATAAACCCCACCCGTGCCAGAATAACGCGTAGAGAGATAAGGTAAGCCCAAAAATGACCGCCCAAAGGCAGGCGTCTTTTTTAGAAACGGCCCTTAATGCTAAAAAAAGGCAACCTAAAAGCAATAAGGGAAATAAAATATTATACGGGTCAGTGCGGTACCATCCCAAGGCGCCCCGTTTCAGATTAATAGGGGCCATGACCAGGAACAAAGCTCCTAAAAACGAGGCTATCACGGAGAAATTTAATACCCGGCAGACCCATAAAAAAACAATCAATATTAATACATACGTAAATAACGGAGTATATGCCACTGCTGACATCAGAGGTATGTTAGGGGCAAATATTTGCATGGTTTTGTAAATTATAAATCCCCAATAGGGATGCAGGGTAAAGGGCTGCCAAAACCCAAAGGGAGCGCACATCAGGGGATTAAAATATTTACTCCCTTTAATATTGTCCGCAATGCGGCCTTTGTTGACGATATTCTCGGTTAAATTATAAAAATCATAGGGGTCGGATTCCAACAGATAGATCTTTTGACGAGGGGCGTCAGGCCTATTCGCCAGGTTTAGAGTGATCCTATCGACCGCATCCATGAATTTTTGTTTTTCTGCGTGAATGGTTTCATTAAGTTTTTTTTCAGCCATTTGATTAGCCGCGGCGGGAGGGGTATCCGGTGCCTGGGTCATGATCTGTTTGAGGAAGGCCTGCTTGATATTGTAGATGACAATCAAGGTCGCCTGATCACGGGCATCATCCCACATGTGCGAGCGTAAAGGATAAAGCCGCACATAGCAGCTCAGAATACAGAGAATGACCCAAGCCAAAACCCACGGCCAAAATTTAGATTTTTTGTTCATAGTGAATTATGATTCTATTAGATTCGTATATTGTATCTGCCGATAGCTATTTGGATTCAATATATTCTTTTGAGCGACTTGGAGGTTTTAGCCAAAGAATTTATGCTGGCGAGGAAATTTAAGCCTTCAGGCTTAAATGGTCAAACTTGTTTGAGCTCTGAACTTCCAGAGAAGTTCAGGGCGAGTTGTTTGACCACCGAGCCAGCATAGATTTTTTGGCGTTAATAAACCGACTTAGGAGCGAAAAAGAATATATTGAAGCCAAATAGTCGTGCACTATTTTGTCTGAATAACAAAAATAATAATTTCATCCCTTACAAGTATTAGCATAAGGATTATGGCATATTTTTCTTATATTGCAAATATTGCCGGCGGATTCTGTTGGAGGCGATGGCGATGCTTGAGTTTTCCTGGGATTCGCGTTTGGCCATGATCATCCCTAAGAGATGCCCCTGTTCATCCAGGATGGGGCCGCCGCTGTCGCCGTGGTTAAGATCAAGGTCCAGTTCAAGAAAGTCATAGCTTGACGTTGATTGGCTTTGCAGGATGCTTTTAACCTGTCCTGACATGATAGATTGATTATTATAGTCTGAATTACCGATGGCAATAATGGTGTCTCCTATATTAATAAGCGAAGAATCCGCCCAAGTGACGCTTTGAAGATGATGGGGCGGGTAGATCCGCAGAAAGCTAAAGTCAAACTCACCGGAAGCGTAAAGCACTTGGGCCGGTAATTTAGTCCCATCCCGCAAGACCACAAATATAAAAGGAGCATCGACTATTGTGTGTGTATTCGTTACAATGATGCCATTAGGATCTATGACAATCCCCGCAGCGGTGCGATAATAAGTGACTGATTTTGGCGGGACTCCAGGCATGGTCCGGGTCAATTCTGTACTGACGGTCACTATAGATTTTTCGGTATGCTGGATGCGGTCGATCAGGTTGTCTTGGGCCCAACAAGTCCAACCGGAGGCGAACAGCATGGTCATTGCACCTGCGATTAGCAGGGGTATATTTATCCTTGACGCGCAAAAAATAAACATTTACTATTCTCTCATAAATTTATATGAATAAAATAATTATTAGGGCCTTTAAACCAGAGGACCGCTTTGCTTTGCGCACACTCTGTTGCGATGTGGCAGACCGGGGAGAAAAGATAGAGAATTTTTTTCCCGACCGCGATTTGGCTGCGGACCTGTTGACTAAATATTATACCGATTATGAACCCCAATCAAGTTTTGTTGCTCTGTGTGATGATCGCATGGTCGGTTATATCAATGGCTGTCTGGATAACCGGCGTCACGGGCTGGTGATGTTTTGGCTCTTGATGCCTGCGTTGTTGGTCAAAGCATTTAAAAGGGGTATTTTTTTTAGGCCTGAAATACTTGAGCTTTTGCGGGGCTCGTTAAAGAATTGGCGCAGGATCTTTGTCTGGCGCAAAAGCTCATTTCACAGTCATCAAGGCCATTTGCATATCGGTATTGCCAGGGACTTTCGTCATCAGCAGGTCGGCAGGGACTTGGTGAAAACCTTGGGTGTCCTTGCAGGGCAAAAGGGTATAGTTGAATTAGCGGCTTCGGTCCATGACGCCAATAGGGCCGCCGGTGCATTTTTTGAGGCCCAGGGTTTTGTGGTCCGTGAACGTTATCCGATGGTCCTTATTCGGGATGGAAAACAGGAGCAATATCATTCCTTATTATATGTCAAAAAAATTTTGGCTTTCTAGCGTCTTGATCAGTATCATTGCCGTGCTTTTAGGGTGCCGGGCTATTTGCTTTGCGGACCAGCAATCGTTTGGCAACGTGATCCTGTCGGCGACGGACCGTATTTTGGTGTTGGCCCCCCATCCGGATGATGAGGTTTTAGGCGCGGGCGGTGTGATCCAGCAGGCCGTGGCCATGAAGTTGCCTGTAAAAATAGTTTTTTTGACCTACGGGGACAGCAATCAATGGTCGTTTCTTCTCTATCGCAAGCACCCGGTGTTCTTTCCCGGGGCCGTGGAAACAATGGGATTGGTACGGCATGATGAAGCCATTGATTCTTCCCGTATTTTGGGTGTGGAGGCGCAGGACCTGATATTCTTGGGTTATCCTGATTTTGGCACGTTAAATATCTGGTACTATCATTGGAACCAGCGCCCGGCGTACCGAAGCATTATGACCCGGGTCATTGCTGTTCCCTATAAAGGGGCCTATCATTTTGGAGCGCCTTATATGGGGGAAGATATCGTGGGTGACCTGAGGTCAATTTTAAGGGATTATAAACCGACCAAGATCTTTGTATCACATCCGGCGGACCATAACGGGGACCACTTAGCGTATTATTTGTATTTACGCGTGGCCCTTTGGGATGAAGGAATGGAGGGGGTCGATTTATATCCTTACCTTATCCATTATCTGACCTGGCCCAAACCCAAAGGCTTTCATCCGGAAAAATATTTAACTCCCCCCGATGCTTTGGCCGATGACGAGACATGGCGACAATATCATTTAAGTGCGGTACAATTAGTGAACAAGAAAAAAGCCCTGCAAGCGCACAAGACCCAATATATTTCTTCCCCCCGGTATCTATTGTCTTTTGTCAAATTCAATGAGCTTTTTGGTGATATTCCGCCGCTGAGACTGCGTTTGAATGAAAATGTTTCCATCATTTCAGGCCAGAAAAAATTGTTGACGACGATGGAATTGCCCGAAGAATTAAATGACCGGGAGCGCTTGGCCTTTGTGGGCGTTGACTGGAAATCTTTACGTTGGGACCCGGAAAACTTGATAGTCACCATCGGGCTTTCAAAGCCCCTGGCGGAGGATGTGGAAGCTTCTATTTTTTTCTTTGGCTACAGCAGTAAAACGCCTTTTGGACAAATGCCAAAGATCAATGTCCGTTTGGGTGTTTTAAGCTACAGCGTTTATGACCAGAATAAGCGCCTGGACCAGGAGGTCGTGCAAGTAAGCCGGACCCCTAATGATATTACCATTAAGGTGCCTTTAAAATTATTGGGCTATCCTCAAAAGATACTGAGCTCTGCCAGGACCTCTCTTGCTAATTTTCCCTTAGACAATGCATCATGGGTTGTAGTGGAACTTACGCAATAAAGGCAAGGAATAAAGATGGCACGACGAAAACTGGAAATCACGCGAAACAAGGCCATAAATTGTCTAAACAATCATCCTTCCTAAAGCATTATGCCTCATCGTTGATCCTGCTTGGTGCTATTTCTATTGGATGCCTGTTGGGGTTGGTGTTTAAAGAAAAAGCAGTTATATTTAAGCCCTTCGGTGATATTTTCCTTAATTTGCTTTTTACGATCGTTGTCCCCCTGGTCTTTTTTTCCATATCTTCGGCAGTTGCTGCCATGAATAATATCCAGCGTCTGGGGAAGATCATTTTATGGATGATGATCGTATTTATTGTGTCCGGAACTATTGCCTCAGTCCTCATGCTGATCGCCGTACATCTTTATCCGCCGGCACAAGGGATCAATATCCCCTTGCCGGGCGATATTCATTTTCAACAATTGAAAGTATCGGACCAGATCGTTAAAGCTTTCACTGTTTCAGATCTTTCCGACCTTTTTTCCAAAAAAAACATGCTTGCCCTAATCATTTTTGCAACACTAATAGGCCTTAGTGCCTGCACAGCCGGAGAGAAGGCAAAAGCGTTCACTCAATTTTTATTGTCCGGAAATGCGGTGATGATGAAGGCCATTTCCTACATCATGCTATATGCCCCAGTCGGTCTGGGTGCTTATTTTGCGTATTTGATCGGAGTATTGGGTCCACAACTATTGGGCACCTATGTGCGCGCCATGACGATCTATTATCCGGTGGCCATTGCCTATTTCTTTTTCGGTTTTTCTTTTTACGTATTTTTAGCCGCAGGAGGCAAAGGCTTAAAGATTTTTTGGCCCAATATCATGCCCGCGGCGGTTACAGCCCTGGCGACCAGCAGCAGTATGGCCACCATACCGGTGAATTTAGAGGCGGCAGAGCGTATCGGAGTTCAGCAGGATATCCGCGAGATAGTGATCCCCATTGGTTCAACGATCCACATGGATGGTTCCTGCCTTTCGGCTGTCCTTAAAACAGCCGTGCTTTTTGGATTGTTCCATATGGATTTTTCTTCCCCCTGGGCCATGGTCACGGCCGTGGGCGTCGCTCTTTTAAGCGGTACGGTCATGAGCGGCATCCCGGCAGGCGGATTTTTGGGTGAATTGATGATCGTCACTCTTTATGGTTTTCCGATCATTGCCTTACCCATCATCTCCATGATCGGCACGCTGGTAGACCCGCCGGCGACCATGGTTAACGCTATTGGAGATAACGTCAGCAGCATGCTGGTGGCCCGCATCCTCGGCGGCAAGAACTGGATGTTGCGCCATGAAAAATTTTTAGGTGGATGATGCGTTCCTCATACAATATAATGAATACAATATAAACCTGTCATTATTTTGGAGTAAAAAGAATGCCTGATGCCCAAACATTGAATGCGGTCTTAAAAAGTTATGGCGCCTCTGATCTAGCGGGTGGTGGTGACATTAATTGGGGTTACTGGATAGCCAATATTCTTTTTGGTATTATCGGCTGGTATGCTTTCATGTATGGATGGAAGCAAAAAAGCATAAGACCAAGCATTATTGGCATTGTATTGATGGTCTATCCCTACTTTGTAAGCAACGCTTATTTTGCTTTTGCCATTGGTATCGCCCTGACCGCCGCATTATTCTTTTGGAGGGAGTGATATGGTTGGGAAAACTTTGCGTTTTGCTGTGATCTTGGCCGGCTGTGGCAATAAAGACGGCGCGGAGATCCATGAATCTGTCCTGACGCTTTTGAGCATTGACCGGTGTGGCCACCAATACCAGTGTTTTGCCCCTGACGTTATGCAGAAGCGTGTACTTAATTTTTTGACCAATGAAGAAATGCCCGAAAAGCGCAATGTGCTGCTTGAGTCAGCCCGGATTGCGCGAAGCCGGATTGCGCCCTTATCTGATTTTCATCAGGAGGATTTTGATATTTTGGTCATGCCCGGGGGGAGTGGAGTGGCATATAATCTTTGTACCTTTGCCCTTGATGGTGATAGAATGAGTGTCTTGCCGCTAGTGGAGCGGTGTGTGCGTGCTATGCACCATGCAGGCAAGCCTATCGGCGGTTTATGCATATCTCCGGTGATCCTTGCCCATGTGTTGAAAAAGATAAGCGTGACCTTTGGTCAGGATGAAAAGATCAATGCGGTCTTTGGGAGATTTGGGACAAAGACCACCAATTGTGATGCTCGCGGCATCGTTATAGACCATGACAATAAAATTGTAACAACCCCTTGTTATATGCTGAATGCCCGTATCAGCGAAGTGAGCGAGGGAATAGATAAGCTCATCCAACAGCTTATCAAGATGTCCCCCTCTTTAACATAAAGAGGCCTGCCGCTCGTCTCGCGGCATGCAGGCTATCTATTTTGCAATAGAATAGCTCGGGTTAGAGGAGTTGATTTAAGTATGCGGATCCTGGTTGTCGAAGATGAGATAAAAATAGCCCAATTCATCAAGCGCGGCCTTAAAGAAGAAGGCTATGCCGTTGATGTTGCCAATGATGGTGAGCAGGGGCATTTTTTGTTATGTTCCAATGAATATGACGCTATCATCCTGGATTTAATGCTACCCAAGATAGATGGGTTGACACTTTGCCGGACCCTGCGCAAAGAAGGTAACCAAACGCCCATCATCATGCTGACAGCCAAGGACACGGTCAAAGATAAGGTTAAAGGCCTGGATTCCGGAGCGGATGATTATTTACCTAAGCCCTTTGCGTTTGAAGAATTGTTGGCGCGCTTAAGAGTGGTGTTGCGAAAGAAAGACAGCCGCGTGCAGACCCAGTTGAAAGTGGATGACTTGATCCTGGACCTGCTGACCCATAAAGTCACCCGCCAGGACCGTGAGATCGACTTGACCGTCAAGGAATACGCGCTGTTGGAATATTTGATGCGCAACGCCGGAAACATCGTCACCCGCACGATGATATCCGAGCACGTATGGGACATTAATTTCGATACTTTCACTAATGTTATTGACGTCTATATCAATTACCTGCGTAACAAAGTTGATAGCGGCTTTGCGGATAAAATGATCCACACCGTGCGCGGTAAAGGTTATCTTCTTAAAAAGTAAACATGCTTTTTCAGTCCATCCGTTTTAAAATTTTCCTCTGGCATATGCTTATCCTGTCACTGGCCCTGTTTATTTTTGGGATGGCGCTTTACCATAACTTTTATATTAAGATTTCCGATGATACGAATGATATTTTACGCTCCCGGGCAAAAGGTATTGAACAATCCATTGATACTTATTGGGCTGCTGAACAAATGGATATTGCCGCAGGCGACTCAAAAGTCCATTTTGCAAAAGTAGATAATATCAACTTTATCAGGATCGCCAAGCGTTGGGTGGGTGAAAAGATCAATGACCCTGACTTAATCAATATCGTGGTCCGCATTTTTGATGCCCACGGCTTGCCCGTAGCTTCTTCCAGAAATATCCCCACGGAGCATCTAAACTCACGTATTTACAATGATGTCAAAAAGGGTGCCAATCATTTTGAGAATTCTTATCTGGATGTCAATGAAAAGCCAACCTTGTTCCGGATCTTTACCACCCCGGTCATGGAAAATAAAAAACTTTCTTACGTTGTAGAGGTGGCCAGCCCTTTGGCCCAGTTGAATGAAGTGCTACGGAACTTAAGTTTTTCCCTGCTGTTTTTGCTTCCCCTGACAGTCATCCTGACAAGCTTAAGCGGTGTTTTTTTGGTACAGCTAACACTCAAGCCCGTTGATCAAATGATCGAAACGATCCATCAGATCACGGCGGAGAATTTAAAACTCCGGCTTAAGATCCCGGGCACCAAGGATGAAATAGAATCGTTGGCAAGAACGTTCAATCAAATGATCTCGCGCCTTGACGAGGCGTTTACTTCCCAGCGGCAATTTATGGGGGACATTTCCCATGAGCTCAAAACACCTTTGTCGGTTTTAAAAGGGGAGTTGGAAGTCACCTTAAAAAGGATCCGTTCGACCCAGGAATATGAAACCGCTTTGCACAGCAGCCTGGAAGAAGTCAACCGCCTGGCAGGCATTGTAGAAAATCTATTAACGTTGGCGCGTTTCGACGCGAAAACCACCACTCTTTATGCTCAAAGCTTAGACCTTGACCTATTGATCAAAGACACGGTGGAGGCCATTCAGGTGTTGGCCGTCCAAAAAGAAATAACGCTGCAATATAACAGTGCCCAAATGGTAAACATCACCGCCGACAAGCACCAGGTCAAGAGGCTGGTGCTTAATATTTTGGACAATGCCATCAAATACACGCTGCCGGGTGGGAAGATCACCATTGATCTTCGCCAACAGGACGCTTGGGCGGAAATTGATATCACAGACACGGGTATCGGCATCCCTGAAGCTGAATTGCCGCATATATTTGACCGGTTTTACAGGGTTGACAAAGCCCGCAGCAGTGTCGGTTTCGGTTTAGGTTTAAGCATTGCCCAATCCATTGCCAAGGCACATGGCGGCAAGATCGTCGCCAAACCCAATTTTCTTCAAGGCACCATTTTTACCATTTTTCTTCCAAAGTAGTCATTCAGCCTCACCGTCTTGCCGTCTTCTTAAATTCGACAAAATTGTCCAGCCCACTTGACAAAGGGTCTTTTATAAGGTATATTCGATATAATTATATCGATAAAGTATTCTCGATTAGAATATTTAAAGAGCAGACTATGAATAATGACACTCGCATAGAGAAAGATGCCTTAGGAGAAAAGGAAGTGCCTAGGGATGTCTATTGGGGGATCCAGACCCAAAGAGCAAAAGAAAATTTTGTTTTCTCGCCTCGCAGGGTCCCCTGCGGGTTAATACGCGCCTTGGGTACGGTTAAGAAGGCCGCAGCCCAGGCTAATGCTGATCTAGGATTTTTAACTGCGGACCAATCGAGGGTGATCATTTTAGCTTGTGATGAGGTCATCACGGGCAAGTTATACGGGCATTTTCCTTTGGATGCATTTCAAGGGGGTGCCGGGACCTCGACAAATATGAATATGAATGAGGTCATTGCTAATCGTGCTTTGGAAATCCTTGGGGCACCGAAGGGGAAATATGATCTCTTGCATCCTTTAGACCATGTCAATCGGCACCAATCAACCAATGATGTGTATCCTACGGCGCTTAAAATTGCCTCTATTTATGCCTTGCGAGAATTAAGCCAAGGTGTGGCTGATTTACAGGGGGCTTTGCAGGAAAAAGAAAAACAATTTGCCTCGATTATCAAGATCGGTCGCACCGAACTTCAGGAAGCTGTCCCCATGACCCTGGGTATGGAATTTTCTGCTTGGGGTCAGGCTATTTCCCGCGACCGCTGGCGTACTTTTAAATGTGAAGAACGTTTAAGAGTGGTTAATTTAGGTGCAACTGCCATAGGGACAGGTCTTGGGGCCGACAGAGAGTATATTTTCTTAGTTATAGAAAAATTGAGGGTTTTGACAGGCATGGGTCTTTCACGGGCAGAGAACCTTCCGGGAGATACAGCCAATAACGATGTTTTTGTGGAAGTGTCAGGCATTTTAAAAGCCATGGCCTGTAATTTGATAAAAATAAGCAATGACCTTCGGCTCTTGAATTTATTAGGGGAAATCAAGCTGCCTGCAGTTCAAGCCGGCTCTTCTATTATGCCCGGTAAGGTCAATCCTGTCATTGAGGAGGCTGTAACACAAGTGGCATTTCAGGTCATTGCCAACGATGGTCTCATTACCCAGGCTGTTAGCCGGGGATCCTTACAGATCAATGAATTTATGCCTTTGATCGCCTTGGGTTTTTTAGATTCTTTAGAAATGCTCACTAATGCAGTTAAGATTTTTTCTCAACATATCAGGTCCATTCAAGCCGGTGAATCTAAATGCCGGTATTTTTTAGAGCATAGCCAAACCATTATCACTGCGTTTGTGCCTTTTATCGGTTATGAGTATTGCCAGCAGCTTTTAAAAGAGTTTCAAGGATTACCCGTGACCAATAATTTTATGGATTTCTTACAGGAAAAACTGGGGTCAAGTTTAGTAGAGAAAGTTTTAAGCCCACAGAACTTATTAAGTTTAGGCTATCACCAAAAAGATCGCATATGTTAACAGCTCCGAAATCATTAAGATTACAAATAGGCCTTTTTGGCCGCACCAATGTCGGCAAGTCGAGCTTCCTGAATATGATTGCGGGACAGGATGTGTCCATCACCTCCAGTGTTGCCGGGACCACGACCGATGTCGTGGAAAAGACCATGGAATTATTACCGTTAGGTCCTGTGGTGATCCTGGATACCGGAGGATTGGATGATCATTCTGTACTGGGAGAAGCGCGCAAAGAAAGGACCCAACGGGCTTTTGAGCGTTGTGACATTGTCGTCCTTCTGACAGAGGCGGATGTCTGGGGAGAAACTGAGGACCAATTTTGCCGCCAGATCAAGGAAACTAAAAAACCGGTGATTATTATTATGAATAAATCTGACCGGGCTAAGCCCTCGGGAAATTTCTTGAATTTGTTAAACCAACATTCAAATGCAGTGATTGTTGTTTCCAGCACTGATCCTAAAAAGAGGCAGGAACATATTGACCAATTCAAAGGGGCCTTGATGCGTTTAGTCCCTGATGATTTTCTTAAATCCGTAACATTAGTAGGAGACCTGTTGCCCGCCGGCGGTTTAGCCGTATTGGTTGTCCCTATTGATTTGCAAGCGCCCAAGGGAAGGTTGATCCTTCCCCAGGTTATGACCATCCGGGATATTTTGGATAATGATGCAACAGTGGTTATTGTCAAAGAAAGGGAATACGCGGCGTTCCTAAAACAACTAAACCGTTTGCCGGACCTGGTGGTTTGCGACTCACAAGTGGTCATGAAAATGGTGGCAGATACTCCTCTCGAAGTTGCTTGCACGACGTTTTCTATTCTCATGGCACGTTTAAAGGGAGATTTGGTAGAGTTTGCCCGTGGGGCTGCAGTCATTAATACCCTGCAAGCAGGGGACAAGGTATTGATCGCAGAGGCCTGTTCTCATCATGCCGTTGAGGATGATATTGGCAGGGTCAAGATCCCGAGATGGATCCGTCAATATTTAGGGGTGGACCTGCGATTTTGTGTATGCAGCGGCCGTGATTATCCAGAAAATCTTAAAGATTATAAATTGATCATCCATTGCGGGGCCTGCATGTTGACGCGGGGAGAAATGCTTTTACGTCTATACAAAGCTCGACAACATCATATTCCCGTTAGCAATTATGGGCTTATTATTTCCGTTGTTCAAGGGGTTATTCATCGGGTCCTTTCTCCGTTTCCGGCGGCAGCCAATGCTTATGCTAAAGAACGCGCGAAATTTGAAGGAGGAATTTATGTTGTCTGATACTCTTTTATCAAAACCATGGGCAGAGCGCCGGATCCTGGAAGAGGAGATCTCTCAATACCTGGATTCAGGTAGGGATTTTATCGAACAGGCCGCCATCGAAGAGGATCTGCTCTCGGCACCATCAGGACCTGATGCCGGTTTGGTACGTACTATCTTGGCTAAATCTTTGGACATTAAAGATCTTACACCCAAGGAAGTCGCAATTCTGATCCAGGTCAAAGACCCTGATTTATTAGAAGAAATGCGCAAGACGGCCCTACAGGTCAAATTAAAGGTTTATGATAACCGTATTGTCACCTTTGCCCCGTTATATCTGGGCAATTATTGTGTTAATCGCTGCAGTTATTGCGGCTTTAACGCAGATAATAAAGAAGCCAGCCGCAGGGTCTTGAACGATGAGGAGATCCGTCAGGAAGTAGCTGTGCTGGCGGGGCAAATTGGGCATAAAAGACTGATCGCTGTCTACGGCGAACATCCCAAGAACGATGTTGATTACATCGTCCAGAGCCTTAAGACCATTTATTCCGTCAAGGTCAAGACCAAAAACGGCTTTGGTTCTATCCGCCGGATCAATGTGAACGCGCCGCCATTTTCTATTGAAGATTTTAAAAAGATCAATGCGGCGGGTTTAGGGACCTATCAAATTTTTCAGGAAACCTATCATCGCGAGACCTATGACCGGATGCATCCCAAGGGGACTATTAAGAATCATTATCGATGGCGCTTATATGGGATGCATCGCGCTATGCAGGCTGGTATTGATGATGTTGGCATCGGGGTTTTATTTGGACTTTATGATTGGCGCTATGAACTGATGGCCCTGGTCCATCACACCCAGGAGTTGGAACGCCGTATGGGGGTTGGTGCGCATACGATCTCTTTTCCCAGGATCGTTCCTGCCCTCAATTCGGTGATCAATGCCAACTGGCCGTATCTTGTCAGTGATGATGATTTCAAAAAGATCATCATGATCTTAAGATTAGCAGTACCTTATGCCGGGCTTATTATCACTGCCCGGGAGAAGGCTGCCATCCGTAACGAGGCGCTGATGTTGGGGGTCACTCAAATGGATGCTTCTTCTCATATTGCCGTCGGCGGGTATTCCCAAGCAGCCCAAAAACAAGCCCAAGATCATCAGCAGTTTATATTAGGGGATACTCGTGATTTGGCCGAGCTTATTGGCCAGATGGCTCAAATGGGTTTTATCACCTCTTTTTGTACAGCCGGATACCGTTGCGGTCGTACGGGCTCAAATATCATGGGCCTTTTAAGGAGCGGGACTGAAGGGAAGTTTTGTAAACTCAATGCTGTCCTGACATTTCAAGAGTGGTTAGACGATTTTGCCCCAAAAGATATTCTTAAACTAGCCCAGCCGCTTATTGATAAAGAGATAGCTCAAATAAAATTAAAAAACCCAAAAGCTTATGGAATTTTTATAAATTATTTCAATCGGATCCGTTTGGGAGAACGGGACCTTTATATCTAAGAAACCATAACTATAGGAGGCGTGTTTAATGATAACCAAACCCCTCAATGCATTGGTTCCACGATCATCCTTAAAAAGACTTCCTTTGTATCTGCATCTGTTGGAGAATTTAATGGAGCAAAAGATTGAATCTGTCTCCTGCACTCAGATCGCCAAAGAGTTCGACTTAGACCCAACTTTGGTTAGGAAAGATATCGAGATGACAGGTGAGGTGGGCACGGCACGCGTTGGTTTTAAAGTTGCCAGTCTGATCGGAAGGATCAAGAGTTTCTTAGGGTGGGACCAGGAGCAGGATGCATTTTTAATAGGGGCAGGCAATTTGGGCAGGGCCATTTTAGGGTACAAAGATTTTAAAAAATATGGCCTGAACGTGGTAGCTGCTTTTGATAATGCTCCAGTCAAGGTGGGGACAAAGGTATTCGGATATGAAATTCTTTCCACCTCAAAATTTGTCAATTTGGCCCGTCGCATGCATATTTATATCGGGATCGTTACTGTCCCCGCAGAACATGCTCAAGCAGCGGTAGATATAATGGTCGAAGCCGGGGTCAAAGCAATCTGGAATTTTGCGCCGGCGCCGGTCCGTATTCCAGAAGGGATCATTTTAGAAAATGTCAGGCTGACACAAAGCCTGGCGGTCTTGACAAATAAATTAAAACAAGTGTTTAGTCCATAAACAAAGGGGTATGTATGCCAACAGTGATGTACCGTAAATTCGAAAAAGCCTGTTCGATCATTGAGAAATACGAGGCACAGCCCTCCAAACTCATCCCGATCCTGCAGGAAGTCCAGAACGAGTATCGTTATTTACCTGAAGAGGTGATGACTTTTGTGGCCGTGTCGTTGAAGCTGTCGCCGGCCAAGGTCTATGGGGTAGCGTCATTTTACGCCCATTTTGCTTTGTTGCCCAAAGGTAAATATGTCATCAGGCTTTGTGACGGGACAGCGTGTCATGTGAAATCTTCACAGAGGATATTAGACTCGTTGCGCAAGGTGGTAGGTGTTGATGAAAAGAACCCTACCACGGCCAACATGTTATTTACCGTAGAAACGGTTTCCTGCCTGGGGGCTTGCGGATTGGCGCCGGTGGTCGTGGTCAATGAATCTGTACATGGTCAAATGACGCCGGGTAAAGCGGAGAAATTAGTTCAAGAGATGAAAGATAAGGAGGGTGGGGAACATGTGTCTGCTTAAAGATAGGGTTTATGGGGTTGTGGTCATCGGCCCGGGGGGATTAAAACACAAGATCGTCATTTGTGCCGGGACCGGCTGTATCGCTAACGGGGCCATGCAGGTTTATCAGGCGTTCGTTGACCAGATCAAGTTGTTGGGGATGGAAATTGTCCAGAACCGTGCTGACGCCATTGAAAGTAAACTTAAGTCTAAGTCGGCCTATATGTTAAAAAGCGGATGTCAGGGCTTTTGTCAGATGGGACCGTTGGTAAAAATCTTGCCTGAGGATATTTTGTATACGCGAGTGCGTCCCCAAGACGTGGCCGAGATCGTCAATAAGACTATTTTACACCAAGAGCTTATCGAAAGACTGCTCTATATTAACGCAGCAACGAAAAAAACTTGTCGCAACCAGGATGAGATCCCTTTTTACCAGCGTCAATCAAGGTTTGTTTTAAAAATGTGCGGGACATTAGATCCTGAAGACTTGGATGATTATTTAGCCATCGACGGATATACCCAAGCCCAGCGGGCTTATAAAGAACTAACTGATGAGCAGGTTTGTAAAGAAATGATCGACTCCGGTCTTCGCGGCCGCGGCGGCGGCGGTTTTCCTACAGGCAAGAAATGGGACCTGACGCGCATCCAACCCAAGGGCAAAAAATATGTGATTTGCAATGGGGATGAAGGAGACCCTGGGGCCTTTATGGACCGTTCAGTCATGGAAGGCAATCCTCATAGTGTTTTGGAAGGGATGATGATCGCCGCCCGGGCTATTGGTTCTGATGAGGGTTACATTTATGTGCGTGCAGAATATCCTTTGGCCGTTAAACGCCTGCGCAAGGCCTGCGCCGATGCCTTGGAAGCAGGGCTTTTGGGGGATAATATTTTTAGGACAGGTTTTAGTATGCGTATCCAGGTGATGGAAGGGGCAGGCGCCTTTGTTTGCGGGGAGGAGACAGCCTTAATGTCATCGGTCGAGGGCAATCGCGGTATGCCTTCTCCTAAACCTCCTTTTCCCGCTCAATGCGGCCTATGGCGCAAGCCCACGGTGATCAATAATGTGGAAACCTTGGCAACTGTTCCTTTGATCATGAAAATGGGAGCTGCCGAGTACCGTAAAATAGGTACGGCAAAATCTCCGGGGACAAAGACTTTTGCGCTTTCCGGTCATGTGGCCAACACAGGTCTTATCGAGGTCCCTTTTGGAGCTACATTAAGGGAGATCATATTTGAGATCGGCGGAGGCGTTACTGATAAAAAAGGCCGTGTTGATCCCGATGGTTTTAAAGCAGTACAGATCGGCGGACCTTCCGGCGGATGTTTAACCCGCGAACACTTGGATTTGCCCATGGATTTCGATTCTTTACGGAGCATCGGTGCTATGGTCGGTTCCGGCGGGCTGGTGGTGATGAACAAAACGACCTGTATGGTCAACATTGCCAAATATTTTATGCAATTTACCCAAAATGAATCATGCGGTAAATGTGTTTTATGCCGGGAAGGTACCAAGCAGATGTTGTATTTGCTGGAAGATATATGTTCCGGCCGTGCCACCGAGGAAACCATTGCTCTATTGGAAGAGTTGGCTAGTGTCGTCCAGAAAGGATCTTTGTGCGGATTGGGGAAAACCGCTCCCAACCCGGTCCTGATGACCTTAAAGCATTTCAAAGACGAGTATTTGGCGCATGTCCGTGACAAGAAATGTCCGACAGGCGAATGCAAAAGCCTTGCCAAGGCCCAAATCCTCGCGGACAAATGCCGGGGATGCCGGATGTGTGTTAAGCAATGTCCGGTCAACGCCATCACGGGAGAGCTCAAGAAAGTCCATATTATTGACGAAAAAATTTGCATCAAGTGCGGGGCCTGTGCCACCGCATGTAAATTAGATGCTATTGTGGGGGTATAAAATGGAAAATGGCAAGTATGTTAATATCGACGGGAGGGATATTCCTATTGAAGGCGAGAAGAATTTATTGGACCTGATCCGTAAAGCCAATATCAATATCCCGACCTTTTGTTATGTTTCTGAATTAAGCGTTTATGGTGCCTGCCGCATGTGCACCGTGGAGATCGAGGGCCGGGGTCTTTTGACTTCCTGCTCAACGCCTCCGGAAGCTGGGATGAGGGTCAAAACCAATACCGAGACTGTCAGGCAGATGCGCAAAGTTGCCCTGGAGCTCATCCTTGCCAACCATGACCGGGAATGCACGGTTTGCAATAAGAACACCAACTGCAAACTGCAGGAATTGACCCGTTGGATGGGTGTGGACAAGGTCCGTTTTCGTTCTGTCCAAAAGCCCATGCCTATCGACGATAGTTCTCCTTCCTTGGTCCGTAATCCGAACAAATGCATCCTTTGCGGGGACTGTGTGCGGATGTGTTCGGAAGTCCAGGGCATAGGGGCCATTGATTTTGCCCATCGCGGGCATAATACCGTTGTCCAACCAGCCTTTGGTAAAAAGATGGATGAAGTCCAGTGCGTCTATTGCGGGCAATGTGCCAGGGTCTGTCCCACCGGTGCCTTGACCCCCAAAAGTGAGACAACCGAGGTTTCCCTAGCTCTTAGTGATCCTAATAAATTTGTCATCGCCCAGATCGCTCCGGCGGTCAGGGTCGCTTTAGGGGAAGCGTTTGGTTATGCCTCGGGTGAATTGACCACCGGCCAGATCGTTGCGGCTTTAAAGATGATGGGATTTAACAAAGTGTTTGATACCTGTTTTACCGCCGATCTGACGATCTTGGAAGAGGGCACTGAGTTTATCCACCGGCTTACAAATGGCGGGGTGCTTCCTATGTTCACCTCGTGCTGTCCGGCGTGGGTAAAATACGTGGAGCACTATCAGCCGGAATTGATGCCCAATCTGTCGACGTGTAAGTCTCCTCAGCAGATGTTCGGTTCCATTGCCAAGGATTTGTTTGCCAAAGACCTGGGGGTTGAAAAAGAAAAAATGGTCGTGGTTTCCATTATGCCCTGTACCGCCAAGAAATTCGAGGCCAAACGGCCTGAATTTTCGAATAAAGGGATAGCCGATGTGGACCATGTCATTACCACCCAGGAATTGGTCCAGATGATCAACCAGTACGGGATCCAGTTTAAGAATTTACGGGTGGAGGCTTTGGACATGCCCTTGGGCTTTAAGACCGGCGCCGGACTGATTTTTGGAAATTCCGGAGGGGTGATGGAAGCAGCCCTGCGTTATGTCTATGAAGAAGTAGAGCAAAAGAAATTAGACAGCTTTGAATTCAATGAAGTCCGGGGTGAGGCTGGTATCCGTGAGGCGCAAGTGACGCTGAAAGGGAAAACGTATAAATTAGCCATCGTGCACTCTTTGGGCAATGCCGGAAAATTGATCGATAAGATCAAAAAAGGGGAATGCCAATATCATTTCATTGAAGTGATGTCTTGCCCCGGCGGCTGTATCAATGGGGCCGGGCAGCCCATTAATTTTTCAGGGGATTACCGTAAAAAACGCACTAATGGTCTTTATGAAGCAGACCGGATGCTGCAATTGCACAAGTCCCAGGACAACCCTTATTTGAAGGAGCTGTATCAAAACCGTTTAGGCACCATCGGCGGAAAACAAGCGCATCATCTTTTGCATACGCATTATAATTTTCGGCGAAGACTTGTCGGTAAATCGATGCTCATTGTAGACGGCAAAGCAAATAACAAGATAGAAATACGGGTCTGTGTGGGCACCAGCTGTTATCTAAAAGGTTCCCATGATATTTTGCGCATGGTGGCGGAATATGTCAAACAAAAGAGTTTGCAGGACCAGGTCCAGGTTAAAGCCACGTTTTGTTTTGAAAAATGTGATAAAGGGCCGACCGTTAAGTTGGGCAATACCACCATCAAATACCACAATGAACAACAGCTTATTGATGAAATAGAAAAGATCCTTCATGCGCGATTAAGTTAGTAAATTCCCCTCTTGGCGGGAGGGATTAAGTTAGTAAATTCCCCTCCTGGCGGGAGGGATTAAGTTAGTAAATTCCCCTCCCCTGGCGGGAGGGGTTAGGGGAGGGGGGCTGTAATATGATCTTTCAACAGCGGCCACAACAAGTGGTTTTTACCAATCAAGCGCGTTGCCATGATTGTTACCGCTGTGTGAGGATATGTCCTGTTAAGGCCATTGTGGTCAAGGACGGACAGGCATTCATCGATGAAGCCCGTTGCCTTTCCTGCGGGACTTGTATCAGGGAGTGCCCCCAAGGGGCAAAGACCTACAGGATAGATCTGGACAAAGCAGAGGAAATAGCTGCCGGTCCTTTTGCTGCGGTGAGCATTGCTCCTTCTTTCGCGGGGATCTTTGAACCGTGGCAATATACCCGACTACCGGCTGCCTTACGGCGCTTAGGGTTTCGTTATGTGGCAGAAACAGCCGTGGGAGCGTCTTTAGTGGCAGCACAGATGTCAGAATTTTTGGGCGCAAATCCTAAGCAGGCCAGCATCTGTACCGCTTGTCCGGCGGTGGTGACCTACATTGAAAAATACCGTCCTGACGAGATCGGGTCTTTGATGCCCATTGTTTCTCCGATGATCGCCCATGCGATGCACATTAAGAAACATTTTAACGACAAGGCCAGAGTAGTTTTTATAGGACCTTGCGTGGCTAAAAAAGTGGAAGCAGATCGTCCCCAATATGCCGGTTTAGTTGATTGTGTGCTGACATTTGAGGAATTGGAAGAATGGTTTAAAAAAAAGAACATCGATCTTAACACTTGTGAGGACAGTGCCTTTGACGAAGAGCCGGCCGACAAAAGCCGGCTTTTTCCGGTCGAAGGCGGGGCCATGGCAACAGCAGGGTTGCGTACGGACATGATGGATAACAAGGTTTTATTTGTCAGCGGCTTTGGGGAAATGCAGGAGGCTGTTGATTCTTTGTCCACTCATAAAATCCAATGTGTGATCGAGCCTTTGATTTGCCCCCAAGGCTGCCTTAACGGAGCCGGTATCAAAAAGGCAAAAGGCAATTTATTCGAGCGCCGCTCCAAACTCATTGCTTATGCCCAGTTGCCGGTATCAAATCCTTCCTTGCAACAAACCAAAGACATTTCAGCGGCCACTTTTGAGAAAAAAGAAAGCGGCAGAAAATTGGATGTCAGCGATGAGGATATCCGTCATGTCCTGGAAAAAACAGGTAAGGTGCGCTCAGAAGATCAGCTCAATTGCGGGGCCTGCGGTTATCTTAATTGCCGTGATCAGGCCATAGCGGTGATCCAGGGCATGGCTGAACCGGAAATGTGTATTCCCTACATGCGCCGGTTGGCGGAACAACGCTCGGACAGGATCATGGCCACCAGCCCCAATGGGATCATCATCCTTAATCAGGAACTCAATGTCATTAATTACAATCCTGCCTTTGCCGGCATGTTCCATACTAATACTTCTTGCATCGGCAAGACGGTTGCCCAGTTTATTGACCAGGAACCTTTTTCCCGGGTAGCTTCAGGACAGACGGAGATGTTCGATGGGATCATCACTCAGCCGGCATTGGATTTGACGATCCGTCTGATTGTTTATGCCTTAAAAGAAGAGAAACAGTATGTGGGTATCTTTATTGCCATTCCTTCCGGGCGTGTCAATGCCCAACGCCTGGAGAAAATAAAAGCAGAGACCATTCAACAGGCCCGAGAACTTTATGACCATCAGATCACCATGGCCCGTGACTTCGCCGTTTTCCTTGGAGAATATACGGCCAAGGGCGAAGAGCTTGTGCAAAAGATCGTTGATGCCGTTAAAGAAGACCCATAAATGTCCTATCAACATATTGATATAGATTTTTTACAATCATCCAAAAAGGACACGGACCCCTGTGGCGATACCGTGTGGTTTAAAAGGACCATTTATCACACTACCATTATTTGTGCCGACGGGATCAGGTCAGGTGTCAGGGCGTATATTGCCTCCCAAATGAATGTGGCGCGCATAGCCCAGCTTTTAGAAAGCGGGATGTCCCTTCAAGAAGCTTTTCTTAGCATCGTCAAAAGCATGAGCCAATGGCGTGACTATACCATGCCGTTTACTGCCTTTATCGTGGCCCGGATCTTAAACGATGGTACAACAACAATTTTTAATTATGAGATGCCCTCACCCATTTTGGTCATCAGGAACCGGGCCAGCGTCCTTCAGTCAGAACCGGTCCTTATCGATACCGGAGTGGCTTCTAGCGCGCACTGCCGTTTGCTAGAAGGGGATGGCCTGGTGCTGATGTCTGATGGGATAACCCAATCCGGGATGGAGACCAATTATCCCAACGGTTGGGGATCAGAAGGGGCCCAGAAGTATATGAGCCAGCAACTCACCCATGGCCTATCAATGTTCCAGTCCGCCCGGAAGGCCTTCCATCAGGCTAAGCTTAACGACGGGGAATTTAATGGCGATGACAGGACAATGCTTTTTGCTCAGAGTCATGCTGGCAAGATCGTTGAGGTTCTGACAGGTCCGCCCTTGGATGAAAATAAAGATGAAGAATTTGTCAATCGATTCTGGGAAGCGGAAGGTGTTAAGGTTATCTGCGGGGCAACGACAGCAGACATTGTGGCGCGGTATAAGTTTTCTCAGTTACGGGTGGAACAAAACCCCGTTACGTTATCAACCCCTCCGCGTTATTTCATAGACGGTGTTGACCTGGTTACAGAAGGGGCGGTCACTTTAAATCAGGTGCATAATTTATTGGAAGAGGAAGACCTGGACAGGGATTCCGATATGAGCGCCGCGGTGGACCTGGCCAAAATCCTTAAATCAGGGGACAGGATCGTTTTTACGGTGGGCCAGTCGCTTAACCCGGCGAATAAAGACATTGTTTTTCGCAAACAAGGGATCTTACAGCGCAACAAGATCATCCCCATGATCGCCGCAAAGTTAGAGCGTATGGGTAAGCTTGTTAGTATTGAGCGAGTGTAAATGGAAGAAGCTATGTTGACAAAAGAAATGACCACAGAACAGATAGAAGCTGGCTTAAGAGAAACCAGTGAGGAAAAACTTGGGATCCTTTGGCAGGCGGCGGACAAGGTCAGGAAAGAGAATGTTTCTGATGCTGTTCATTTAAGAGGCTTGGTAGAAATATCTAATTACTGTGTGCGGGCCTGTGCCTATTGCGGATTAAGGGCCCAGCGTCGTGATATTAAGCGTTACCGCATGACGGCTGATGAAATTCTCACCCAAGCCCATCAAGCAGCACAATGGGGATACGGCACCCTGGTCATGCAAGCAGGCGAGGACTATGGGATCAAAGCCCAATGGATGGCTGATCTTATCAGGCGTATCAAGGATGAAACACCTTTGGCCGTCACCCTTTCTTTAGGCGAACGTTCCTATGAAGAATTGGGTCTTTGGCGCCAGGCCGGAGCTGACAGGTATTTATTGCGTTTTGAAACCAGTGATAAGGATCTTTATAACTCTATTCATCCTGATTTGCCCGGAAAAAAGTCTGACCGGATAGAAATATTAAAATTTCTTCGTACTTTAGGATATGAAACCGGTAGCGGTGTGATGGTCGGTATTCCAGGGCAGACCTATACTTCATTGGCCCGGGACATAGCTTATTTTAGAACATTAAATCTGGATATGATAGGCATTGGCCCCTATATTGAGCATCCCGATACTCCGCTCGGGCGAAGTTCGCTTTGCAGGACAGCCATTGAGAAGGACCGCGTCCCGAATGATGAATTAACTTGTTATAAGGCTATCGCTTTATCCCGGATCGTCTGTCCGCAGGCAAATATCCCCAGCACTACGGCATTAGCCACGATCAACCCCATACAGGGCAGAGAATTGGGATTAATGCGCGGGGCCAATGTCGTCATGCCTAATTTGACCCCCTTCCCGTATCGGGTACAGTATGAAATTTATCCCGGCAAAGCTTGTATGAATGAGAATGCTCAATCCTGCCAGGGATGTCTGGGCAAGCGCATCTTAGCCATTGGCAGGAACATCGGCACAGGTGCCGGTTCCCGGCAACGAAAATAAAGAACCTCTCTTAAGCGTCCAAGTCCATTGACATATGAAAGGCCTTTCTATATAATTAATTTTTCAGTCAATTTCCAGTTATCCTAAAGGATCATTATGAGTGAAACAATGTTTGAAAAAATTTGGCAAGACCATTTGGTGAGGGCCTCCCAAGGGGACACTTCTCTTATATATATTGACCTGCATCTGGTGCATGAAGTGACCAGTCCGCAGGCTTTTACGGCATTAAGGGAGAATAAAAGGACTGTGCGTTGCCCCCAGAAAACGGTGGCCACCATGGACCATAACGTATCAACCCGCACCAAGGACATTACCAAGGTTGATGCCATCTCCCGCACCCAAATGGACACCTTGTCTGATAATTGTCATGAATTTGGTATCAGGTTGTATGATTTTGAAGACAAAGACCAGGGCATCGTGCATGTCATAGGTCCTGAGCAGGGATTGACCCTGCCGGGATTGACCATTGTCTGCGGGGATTCTCATACGGCCACCCACGGCGCTTTTGGGGCATTGGCTTTTGGCATCGGCACCTCTGAAGTGGAACATGTGTTAGCGACACAAACCTTACAGGCAAACCCGCCCAAGACCATGCTGATCAATATCGACGGAAAATTAAGCCGCGGTGTGACTTCCAAGGATATTATTTTGTATATCATCGGCCTGATAGGTACAGCCGGAGGCACGGGTTTTGTCATTGAGTATGCAGGTTCAACAATACGGGACTTGTCCATGGAAGCCCGGATGACTATTTGTAATATGTCCATTGAAGCAGGCGCCAGGGCGGGTATGATCGCCCCTGATGACACCACTTTTAATTATATCCAGGGACGTGATTTTGCTCCTAAAGGACCTGATTGGAGCAAAGCAGTTGCCTACTGGAAGACCTTGCCCAGCGACAAGGACGCTAAATTTGACAAGGTCATCAATATCAAGGCCGAAGACATCAAACCAATGGTGACATGGGGAACTTCCCCGGGGCAGGTGACGAGCGTAGATGGTCTGGTCCCGGATCCGGAAGCTTTTACCAACCCTGTTGACCGTACTTCCGCCCGCAATGCTTTAGCTTATATGGATTTAAAGCCGGGTACTAAAATCTCGGATATCAAGATCGATAAAGTATTCATTGGTTCCTGCACCAACGGACGTATTGAAGATTTGCGTGCCGCCGCCCAAATCGTCCAGGATAGGCGAGTGGCTCCAGGCGTCACTGCCATCGTTGTCCCCGGTTCGGGCCGCGTGCGCCTTCAAGCTGAAAAAGAGGGGTTGGACAGGATTTTTACACAAGCAGGCTTGGAATGGCGTTTTGCCGGTTGTTCCATGTGTTTAGGCATGAATGATGACCAATTAAAAAAAGGTGAACGCTCTGCCTCAACCAGCAACCGTAATTTTGAAGGACGCCAAGGCCCCGGCGGGCGAACACATTTAATGAGCCCGGAAATGGCCGCCGTCGCCGCCTTGGAAGGTAAAATAACAGATATCAGGAAATTTAAATAAACAATACGCCAACCAGGGGACATGGCTTTAGCCGTGTCCCCAAGCAGGTGGCCAAGCAAGAGAGGGTTGAATGCGAGAGCAACCCAGGGAAAACCGCTCACGCATGAGAAAAAACCATGCAACCATTCAAGACCCACACCGGAATCGCAGTACCGTTAAATCGAGTCAACGTCGATACGGACGCTATTATCCCCAAACAATTCTTGCGTAAAATTGAACGTACGGGATTCGGTAAACATTTATTTCACGAATGGCGCTATAGCGATTACGAGGGTACCCAAGAAAATCCTGATTTTATTTTGAATCAACCAGCCTATCGAAAAGCGACCGTGCTTTTAGCGCGTGATAATTTTGGCTGCGGTTCCAGCCGTGAACATGCGCCCTGGGCTTTGGGGGATTTTGGATTTAAATTGATCATTGCCCCGTCTTTTGCGGATATTTTTTACAATAATTGCGTGAAGAACGGTATTTTACTTGTTTCCCTGAAATCCAAAGAAGTCGACGAGATATTCAAGTTTGTTGAGAAAAACATAGGGGCGGTCATTTTTGCTGACTTGCCGTCACAAACGGTGTCAGCGGGCGAAAAAAAATACAAGTTTCAAATTGATGCTTTTAATAAAGAATGCCTGCTTAAGGGTTTGGATAGTATCGGATGGGCGATGCAGTTTGAGGATAAGATCACAGATTACGAAGATAAAATAAAAAAAGAGCATTCCTGGTTAAATAAATAGGCTAACGCCAACCAGGGGACATGACTTTAGTCGTGTCCCCAGCAGGTGGCCAAGCAAAAAAAGGATTGAATGTGAAAGCGACCCAGATGCAAAAACCAAACGCAGTACGAACTTTTTCTTCCATTGTTGTCGACGGTAATGACCGGGCGCCCAACCGTTCCATGTTACGGGCCACCGGTTTTAAGGATGAGGACTTTTTAAAGCCGCAGATCGGGGTCGCTTCCACCTGGAGCATGCTGACTCCCTGCAATATGCATATCGATAAACTTGCTTTAAAGGCCGTTGAAGGTGCCAATGCCGCCGGCGGCAAGGGGATCATCTTCGGGACGATCACCGTAGCAGACGGGATTTCCATGGGGACCGAAGGGATGAAATATTCTCTTGTGTCCCGTGAGGTGATCGCTGATTCCGTGGAGACCGTTGCCGGTTGCGAAGGTTTCGACGGGTTGGTGGCCATCGGTGGTTGCGACAAGAACATGCCCGGCTGTATCATTGCCATGGCCCGCTTAAACCGTCCGTCGGTGTTTGTGTACGGAGGCACGATCCTGCCCGGTTGCCTTAAAGGTCAGAATTTGGACGTTGTTTCGGTCTTTGAAGCGGTAGGCAAACACGCCGCCCAAAAAATCTCCGACCAGGAGCTTAAAGACATTGAGACCAACGCCATTCCCGGTCCCGGTTCCTGCGGCGGCATGTATACGGCTAATACCATGGCCAGCGCCATCGAAGCTTTAGGGATGAGCCTGCCTAATAGTTCCATGCAAACTGCAGTTTCAAAAGAAAAAGAACTAGACTGTATCAATGCCGGTAGAGCTGTTTTAAATTTATTGAATAAAAATATTAAACCCCGCGATATTATGACTAAAAAGGCATTTGAAAACGCCATTACCGTGGTAACGGCTTTGGGCGGTTCCACCAATGCTGTTTTGCACCTGATAGCCATTGCCCATGCCACCGGAGTCAAATTAAGTCTTGATGATTTCACCCGCATCGGCAAAAAAACACCGGTTTTAGCTGACCTTAAGCCCAGCGGCCGTTTTGTGGCCGCAGAATTAGCTGCTATCGGCGGACTTTTGCCTTTATTAAAAATGCTTTTGGACAAAGGCATGCTGCATGGCGAATGCATGACAGTGACCGGAAAAACCATGCGTGAAAATTTAAAAGATGTGCAAGCTTATCCTGACGGGCAGCAGATCATCCGCTCTCTGGACAATCCAATTAAAAAAGAAGGCCATCTGGTCATGTTGTATGGTAATTTGGCCCCTGAAGGGGCTGTTGCCAAGATCACCGGTAAAGAAGGGTTGATGTTTAGCGGTAAAGCCAAGGTCTTTGAATCTGAAGAAACAGCGCTAAAAGCTATTTTAGGTAATAAGATCGTCAATGGAGATGTGATCGTGATCCGTTATGAAGGCCCGCGCGGCGGTCCCGGCATGCGTGAAATGCTTTCACCCACTTCGGCTATTTCAGGCAGAGGTTTAGGCAAAGATGTGGCGTTGATCACTGACGGCCGTTTTTCCGGAGGCAGTCATGGTTTTGTGGTGGGGCACATCACTCCCGAAGCTTTTAACGGGGGTCTTTTGGCAATTGTGAAGAATGGGGATATGATCTCTATTGATGCTGTCAAACGGCAGATCAATTTAAATGTACCTGCCTCAGAGATCAAAAAGCGCCAAAAAGCGTGGAAACAACCAAAACTAAGATATACCCGCGGTGTTTTGTCAAAATATGCTAAACTGGTAACCAGTGCCTCACAAGGTGCGGTGACGGATAAATAATTATGGCTGGAAATTCTTTTGGACAACTATTTAGAATTACTACTTTCGGTGAAAGTCATGGATCGGCCATCGGTGTTGTCGTAGACGGAGTTCCTTCCAAATTAGATTTATCAGAGGCTGATATCCAAAAAGACCTGGACCGTCGCCGTCCGGGCCAGAGCAAGATCACCACTCAGCGTCAGGAATCGGACAAGGCCGAAATTCTCTCCGGGGTCTTTGACGGTAAAACAACCGGCGCACCGTTGGCAATCCTTATCCGCAATGAAGACGCGCATTCCAAAGATTACGATAATGTCAAATTTGTTTTCCGTCCCGGCCATGCGGATTACAGTTATTTTGCCAAATACGGCATCCGTGATTACCGTGGCGGCGGCCGCTCATCCGGTCGTGAGACAGCGGCACGGGTGGCAGCAGGGGCTGTAGCTAAAAAGATTTTAGCAAAACACGATATCCGGATTTTTGTTTACACTCAGGCGGTGGGGGATATTGTTGCAAGCCAGATTGACCTTAACACCATTGAACAAAACATCGTGCGTACAGCTGACGCGCAGGTTGCGGATAAGATGATCGCCAAGATTGAAGAGGTGCGTAAAAATGGCGACTCTATAGGAGCAATCTTGCAATGCGTTATTAAAGGATGTCCAGCCGGTCTGGGGGACCCTTGTTTTGACAAGCTCAATGCCCGTTTGGCGCATGCCCTTATGTCCATTGCTACCGTCAAAGGAATTGAATTCGGTGATGGCTTCTCTGCTGCCATATTGACAGGCTCTGTCAACAATGACCCTTTTGTTTTAAAAGACAATAAGGTAGGCACCCTGACCAATCACGCCGGCGGCATTATGGGCGGAATTTCAACGGGAGAAGACATCAACATCCGTATGGCTTTAAAACCGCCGTCCTCCATTCCCAAGCCGCAAAAAACTCTTGATGAAAATATGCAAGAAGTCCAAGTGGTGGTCAAAGGCCGCCACGATCCCTGCTTAGCGCCAAGGGTCGTTCCTGTGGCAGAAGCCATGATCGCCCTTACCATTATTGACGCTATGATGCTGCAAAAAGCAACACAATTGTAAATCCTGATGAATGACAAAAAAGTCATCTTAAATATTCTCTGTTCCTTCGACGTCGCAAGGTTGCAGTCTTCATGAACAATCAAAAAGTGATCTTAATTACTGGGTGCTCGAGCGGGTTTGGCCTGTTGACTGCGGCGCGTCTGGCAGGGCAAGGTCACATTGTTTGGGCCACCATGCGGGACCCGGAGCACAAAGGGCCTTTGGAAAACGAATTGACCAGGCGTCATACACGAGGCCTTATCCGTGAGCTTGATGTCACCAAACCTTCCACTATCAAAAATGTTATTGAAGAGATCCAAAAAACGTATGGTTATATTGATGTCCTGATTAACAACGCAGGTTATGGCGTTGCCGGATTTTTTGAAGACTTAGGGGAAGAACAGGTCCGATCTCAAATGGAAGTTAATTTTTTCGGGGTCCAAAATGTTTGCCGTCAAGTCATCCCTTTGATGCGAAAGCGTTCCCAGGGAAAGATCATCAATATCTCCAGTGTTGCCGGCAGGGTCGCCAGCCCATGTTTGGGTGCGTATAATGCCAGCAAATGGGCGCTGGAAGCGTTTAGCGAAAGCCTTTATTTTGAGCTGGGCTTATTTGGGATCTCAGTGGTTTTAGTTGAGCCGGGTTCTTATCCTACTAAAATTTTCACTCAGAATGCGCATTACGCCGATAATTTTGATAATGCCCAAAGTCCGTATTTTTCTTTTAGCCAAAAATTAAAGGATATATCGCAAAGGGTCACTAAGAAATTTGATCGTGATCCTGAAAATGTAGCAAGGCTCATTGAGGATATTATCAATAAATCCCATCCAAGATTGCGTTATGTGTCTGATCTTGCATCTGCCTCGCGTATGATATTGCAAAGAATATTGCCGCTATGGGTAATATCGAGAATTTTTAGGAGGGTTATCCATGCAGACAAATAAGGCGCCTTATCAGCGTCAGATCTTTGTATGTACTAATAATGCTGACGGTCAAAAGGCTTCCTGTGAAGACCACCAGGGAGTTGAGGTTTTTCGCCGATTACGCGAAATTGCCAAGGAACGTAAATTGCATCCGGACATTCGCGTTGCCCAAGCTAAATGTTTGGGCCAGTGTGCCAAGGGCGTCAATATCATGGTGTACCCAGAGAATATTTGGCACAGCGGCGTGCGTCTGGAAGATGTCCGTCAGTTAGCGGACAAGTATATTAAGGCATAAAAGGTAGTTTTCCCCTCCCTTGGCGGCCTGCCGCTCGTCTCGCGGCAGGCAGACCATCAAATTTGCAATAGTATTGCTCGGAGGGGCAAGGGGAGGGGGACGATAATTGAAGTTATTGATCCTAACATGCGCCTTGATCTTAACCGTTTCACCTCTCTTTGCACAGTCGGTCAAGGAGTACAACGATCAAGGCATGATTCTCCTCAAGAAAGGTAATTTCAAATCAGCCATTACTGAGTTTACCAAGGCCATTGAATTAGACCATACAAATGCGGCAGGCTATATCAACCGTGCCCTTTGCCTTGCCAAGCAAGGAGATATCACTGATGCCATCTCCGATTCTACCCAGGCCATTGAAATAAATCCCAAAAATGCTTTTTTTTATTATGTCCGTGGGACCATCTATTACGACCAGGGCATTATGTCCCAAGCTGTTGCTGATTTCAGTCAATCTATTGCCATTGATCCTAAAATTGCCAAAGGTTATATGAGCCGCGCTCTGGCCTACCTTCGCGAGAATGATCCCAATAATGCTATTTCTGATCTGACCAAGGCCCTGGGATTAAATCCAAAATATTCCAGGGTTTACTATAACCGGGCTGTCGGATATTATCAGTTAAGGCAATATGATAAGGCTTGGGCTGATGTGCACAAGGCCCAGGCTTTGGGTGATAAGGTCAATCCTTATTTTATCACAGCGTTAAAACAAGCATCGGGCCAATGACATGATCATTGATAAACTCAAGGAGGCATAAGTATGGCACAAAAGAAAATCACTGTTTTTAAGATCAAGAATCGCAGCGGCTTTGCCGCTATTTGTTCTGAACACTTGACCGAGGGGAAAAGTAAGGAACAGGCTTTAGCCCGTATGAATAAAGCCTTAAAGCGTACGGCCAAACGAAAAGCACATTAACTCTATTGAGTGTTTGCTATTTGATTTTTTGCCGTCTATACTGAAGGGCAGAAGCTTGAAAGCCCCGCACCCCCGCCTATGGCGGGCAGCGGCGGCCTGCCCCGCAGCTGTTTTGCGGGGGGCCTAAAAGGAGAGACCCTATGAGCATATTCGATAAGAATATCAGCCAGGAAAAACTTAAAAGCCTCGAATTTGCCGAGAGCCAGCGGGAATTAGAATGGAAGCAACCCAGTTTTGCCCTCAAACTTTTTTCCGGGTCCCTTGATCTTAAATTGATCCATCCTTTCCCTAAAGAAGACCCTGAACAAAAAGAAGCTTGCGATGAGTACATGGTCAAGATGGAGAAATTCTTACGGGAAAATCTTAATCCGGATGCGGTTGACCTGACCGGCGAGATCCCCCAGAAAGTGTATAAAGGCCTGGCTGACCTGGGGGCATTTGCATTAAAGATCCCCATAGAATACGACGGCATGGGTTTTAACCAATACAGTTATAACCGCATTATGCATTTGGTATCCAGCTATTGCGGTTCCACCGCGGTATTGCTTTCCGCGCATCAAAGTATCGGGGTGCCCCAGCCTTTGAAAATTTTTGGGACCCCCGAACAAAAGAAAAAATATTTACCCAGGTTTGCCAAGGGGGCCATCTCGGCTTTCGCTTTGACTGAAACCCAGGCAGGTTCAGACCCGCGGAACATGACCACGACCGCGACCCCCGTTGATGATGGCAAGTCATTTTTGCTCAATGGCGAGAAACTTTGGTGTACCAATGGCTTGATCGCGGATCTGATGGTGGTCATGGCCGTGACCCCGCCTAAAATCATCAACGGCAAAGAGATCAAACAGATCACCGCTTTTATCGTCGAAGGCACTTCTCCCGGCATTGAAAAGGTCCATCGCTGCACCTTTATGGGGCTGCACGGCATTCAAAACGGCCTTATGCGTTTTAATAATGTCAAAGTGCCTCGTGAAAATATCATCCTGGGTGAAGGGGAGGGATTGAAATTAGCCCTAGTGACCTTGAACACCGGCCGTTTGACCCTGCCGGCGGCATCGACAGGGATCGGCAAATGGTGTTTGAATGTGAGCCGCCAATGGGCGACCAAGCGCCGTCAATGGGGTTCTGCCATCGGTGAGCACGAGGCCGTGGCTTTAAAATTAGGATATATCTCATCCCATACCTTTGCTATGGATGCGGTGACCTGGCTTACCTCGGCGATGGCCGATGACAAGCATCGTGACATCCGCCTGGAGGCGGCCATTGCCAAGTATTTCTGCACGGAAACATCCTGGAAGATCGTCGATGAAACCCTGCAGATCCGCGGGGGACAGGGCTATGAAATAGCCTCATCTTTGGCCGCTCGCGGCATGGACTATTGGCCGGTAGAACGTGCTCTTCGTGATGTGCGCATTAATCGTATCATCGAGGGCACTTCTGAGATCATGCATCTGTTCATTGCCCGGGAAGCGCTGGACCCGCATTTATCCAAGATGAAACCCTTGTTGAGCGGTAAGGTGCCGGTCAATATCAAAATACAGGCTGCTCTTAAAATGGCCGCATTTTATGCTGCCTGGTATCCGCCCTTATGGTTGCCCTCGTTTGCCGGGGATGATATCACCGGCTTGCCGCCACTTTTAAGTCAACACATGATATTTGTCCAGGGGAAAGCCAAAAAATTGGCCCGCGAGACATTTCATGTGATGGTTAAATACCAGCAAAAATTAGAGAGCAAGCAGAGCATTCTAAACCGCATCGTGGATATCGGTACTGAATTATTTGCAATATCAGCGACGTGTTCCTATGCGGCGATGTTGGCCAACGGGGCCGAAGCTAATGCGGTGGATTTAGCGGACAGTTTTTGTTGTGAGGCCCGCAAACGCATAGATAGTTCATTTAAAGAAAGCGCCAGGAACTGCGATGCCAAGAATTTAAAAATAGCTAAAAAGATTCTGGCCCGCGAATTCGAATGGATGGAAAATCAGATAATAAAATGACCGCCCTTCCTTCATTCTTCAGCAATAATCTACCGGTCTTAAAACAAATCCCTATTTTTCAGGGTTTGAACTGGTTTGAATTAAACCGTGTCAGCCGTCATGTCGAAATTGTTGATTTTAATAAAGGGGACATCATCTGTCATGAGGGCGCGCCGGCGGACGCTTTTTATGCCTTGGTCTCGGGACGTGTTTATTCTTACAATATCGATGCTGCCGGTCAAAAGCAAGACGTTGATTTCATTTTGCGCGGTATGCAGTTTGGCATTATTTCGACCCTGACAGGGGAAAGCCATTCGCGCACCTATGAAGCCATTAATGATTCCGTTGTTATCAAGATCAAAAGGGAAAGTTTTTCCCAACTGCTGGAATCCACACCAAAGCTGGCAGTGGCCTTAAGTCAAAGTTTGTCCCAACGCATCCGCAGCCACGTCACGCACACTAAGCATACCCAGGAAAGCACCATCATTGCCGTTTACGCGCCTATGCAAGGGGCAGGCTCGTCTACCTATGCGACGAATTTAGCCATGAGTTTAAAAGAACAGACGGCCAAAAAGGTCCTATTGCTGAGCCTGTCTTCCAATAAGGATGACCAACGGGTCGATCTGGCAAATATCCTTGGGGATCACAACTCTATTCTCAATACGATCACCAAGGGCGTGCTAACGGTGGATCTTTTAAGCGTCAAATTTGATCCTCTAAATACGACATTGATGAGTAAGGTCAGCCAATTTGTCAGCGCCCTGGCAAATGACTACAATTATATTGTCCTGGATTTGCCCAATGAAATGGATGAAGTGGTCATGAAAACGCTAACGCAGTCAGACGTTATCCATTTAGTCAGCATTAACAATGAAAGAGATTTGGATACTACCCGTCATGTGATCGACAGACTCAGTGAACAACTCAAAGACAGGTTCCATACCGAGCGCCTCCAGGTCATCATCAGCGGGGTCAAGGCTGATCTTCTTTCTCCTCAAGAGATAAAATCCATACTCAATTACGACGTTTTTCTGTTCCTTCCGCGCTTGCAGCCCACAGAGTTTAATGTTAAACGCCTCATCCCTGGTTTTGCTTTTGTTGAGGTTGATGCCAAAAGTGAATATGCCCAAACCATACGCCGGCTTTCGCGCCAGATCAGCAAAGTGATGATCGGTTTGGTCTTGGGGGGCGGGGCGGCCCTTGGCATGGCGCATATCGGCATTATCCGTGTTTTGGAACGCGAAGGGGTCCCGATCGATGTTGTCGTCGGCAGTAGTATGGGAGCGTTGATTGCCAGCATTTGGTCTCTGGGGTATAGCGCCGCAGAGTTGGAAAAATTCGGGAAGGAATTTGAGAAAAAATCGGATTTGCTGAAGGTTTGGGATCCCATTGTCCCTGTCGCAGGTCTTGTTGGCGG
>Ga0182030_10003509_pt1 | contig 33504 bp, 32 predicted proteins | sample 812S3MmetaG_FD_121299 | JGI IMG/M metagenome (GOLD analysis project Ga0182030, IMG submission 121299) | Permafrost microbial communities from Stordalen Mire, Sweden - 812S3M metaG (Illumina Assembly) | ecosystem: Environmental > Terrestrial > Soil > Wetlands > Permafrost | place: Sweden...
AAGACGCATTTGTACCTGATCTACGTGACGCCGCTTTACTGCATTCTGCTGGCGATGGCGGTGCGCTGGATGTGGCTGCGGCGCCCGCGCTGGCGATGGGTGCCGGCCGCCGTGCTGTTGGTTTTTGTGGCTCTCCAGGCCACGCGCACGCCGATCGCCGACTCGCGGGCTCCGCGGCGCACCACCTATGACCCGGCGGTACGATTTCTGCGGGCGCGATTCAACGCCAATACCTTCATCATGGGAAGCGCGAGCCTGATCTTCGCATTGGGCCCGGACTGGAAAATCCTCGACGATTTTCACCTCGGCTATGACAGCGGCAAACGGGCCGAGGTGGTGGTGATCGACGAGCATTGGGTGGACGGCATCGAGATGTTGCAGACCGAGCGGCCTCCGGTCTATGCATTCATCCACCAACTACTGAAAACGGAATACCAGGAAGTATACAATCAGGGTGGATATCGCATCCTGACTCGCCCACCACACCGGTAAAACGGGAGAGAATGAAGCCGATCGTCGTCGTCCCCAATCGCATGACCAAGACTTCCCTCGATAAGAGCAAGATCAAGATCCTGTTGCTGGAAGGCATTCATCCTAGCGCCGGAGAGAAACTTCGGGTTGACGGCTACACCAATATCGAGACCCACCAGAAGGCGCTGCGCCCCGAAGAACTGGAGCGGGCGGCGGCGGACGCTTACTTTGTGGGCATCCGTTCGGCCACACAACTCGGCCGCGAGTTCTTCGCCAACGCCTCGCGGCTGACCGGGGTGGGCTGTTTCTGCATCGGCACCAACCAGGTGGATCTGGCGGCGGCGGAAGAGCGCGGCATTCCGGTGTTCAACGCGCCGTTTTCCAACACGCGGAGCGTGGCCGAACTGGTGCTGGCGGAGATCGTCCTGCTATTGCGCGGCATTCCGGCGCGCAATGCCGCGGCGCACCGGGGCGGATGGCTGAAGACCGCTACGGGGAGCCGGGAAGCGCGCGGCAAGACGCTGGGAATCGTGGGCTACGGCCACATCGGCACGCAGGTGGGGGTGCTGGCCGAATCGCTCGGCATGCAGGTGATCTTCCACGATATCGAGGCCCGTCTGGCGCTGGGGAACGCGCGGCAGGCGCAATCGCTGGAGGCGCTGCTAGGGGCGGCCGATGTGGTCACCCTGCATGTACCGGAAACCGCGGCCACGTTTCACCTGATCGGCGCCGGGCAACTGGAGCGGATGAAGCCGGGCGCGGGCCTGATCAATGCGTCGCGCGGGACGGTGGTGGAGATCGACGCGCTGGCCGGCGCGCTCGAAAAAGGGCGGCTGGGCGGGGCGGCGATCGACGTTTTCCCCGCCGAGCCGAAGAGCGTCACGCAGGAGTTTCTATCGCCGCTGCGCGGCATGGACAACGTACTGCTTACCCCGCACATCGGCGGCAGCACGGAGGAGGCGCAGGAGAACATCGGCATCGAGGTGGCGAGCAAGTTGATCCGCTACAGCAACAACGGGTCCACCCTGGGAGCGGTCAACTTCCCGGAGGTTTCGCTGCCGGAGTATCCGGGCAAGCACCGCGTACTGCACATTCATCGCAATCAGCCGGGCGTGCTGAGCGCCATCAACGCGGTCTTTTCCGAACAGGCGATCAATATCGCGGCCGAGTATTTGCAGACGGACGCGAAGGTGGGCTATGTGGTGATCGATGTGGAAACGGACGAGCGCGCCGGGACGGCGGAGATCCGCCGCAAGCTGGAACGGGTTCCGGGCACCATTCGGACGCGCGTTTTGAATTAACGCGCGGCGCGAAAAGTACCGCTTCCACGCCCGCATGATGTTAGCCTATCGTTCTATGAACGAGCGGCAACGGGTGCTGGCGGGTCTCATCCGGACCGCGTCCAAAAAGGACGCGACTCCTGAAGTGGAAGAATCTCTGTTCGATTCGGGGATGCTGGACTCTTTCGCGCTAGCGGACCTGGTGAGCGCCATCGAAAAGGAATTCCACATTTCCATTCCGGATGCGGATCTCAGTCCCAGGAAATTCGAATCGATCGCGCGGATCGAGCGCTATCTGGACAGCAGGCGATAGGGGAGGAGCGAGTGGCTTTTCTGCAGGCATTTGGCGCTTACCTTCCGGCGCGCAAGGTGTCCAACCAGGAACTGGGGCAGCGGCTGGAATGCACGCCGGAGTGGATTTTGGGGGCGTGCGGCATCGCGGAACGCCGCTTCGCGGCGGAAGGCGAGGGCGTGGCGGAAATGGCGGTGGCGGCGGCGCGGGATTGCCTGAGCCGCGCCGGCATGCAGGCGTCCGATGTGGGGATGCTGGTGGTCAGCTCGGGATCGGCGGAGCACCGTTTCCCGGGGCCCGCGTCGAGCGTCGCCGACCGGTTGGGCTGCGGCCAGATTCCGGCGTGGGATCTGCCGGTGGCGAGCGCGGGCGGTTTATTCGCGCTGGTGCTGGCGAATGGGCTGGCTGCGCGCTACGGAACGGTGCTGGTGGTGGCTGCCGAAAAGATGTCCGCCGTCTCGATGCGCGAGCCTTTGGACCGCAACGTGGCGATCCTGTTCGGCGATGGCGCGGGCGCCTGTCTGGTGTCCGGCCGCGGCGGGTTCGGCGCCATCACCGGCGAGGCGATTCACTCCGATGGCGGGTTCGCCGGCGATTTGCGGCTCACCTGCGGCGGCGCGCTGGAGATGAACGGGCGCTCGGTGATCCTGCAGGCGGGCCGCAAGCTGCCGGCGGGCATCGCGGAAGTGCTGGGGCGCGCCGGCATCGCGGCGGCCGATGTCGAGGTGTTTCTGGTGCACCAGGCGAACAAGAATCTGATCGACCGCGTGGCGCAGTCTTTGGGCGTGCCCGCCGAGCGGTTCTACTGCAATATCCAGCGCGTCGGGAACACTTCTTCGGCCTCCATGCTGATTGCCGCGGCGGAATACTTTGCGGCGCAAGCGATGACGGCGAAGCCGGTGGTGTTCGCCGCCTTCGGCGCCGGCTTTCATTGGGGCGCCGTTCTGGTGGAACGCCGCGAGGCATGAAAGCCGTCATTCCCATTCTGCTGGTGTTCGTGGCGATTGCCGTCATGTGCGCGCACACGAACCTGCCGTGGAGCGACGAAGCGTGGTTCGCCAGCCCCGCGCTCAATCTCATCGCCAGGGGAAACTTCGGCACGTCGGTGCTGGACCCGACGGCGAGCTTCCGCACCAACGATCTGACCGGCATTCACGAACACACTTACTGGATTGTGCCGCTGTTTCCGCTGGTGGAGGCGGTGTGGTTCCGCGCGCTCGGCTTCGGGCTGATGCAGGCGCGCTATCTTTCGATTCTCTGGGGCCTGGCGGCGCTATGGGCGTGGTACCGGATGCTGAAGATTCTGGCGGGCGACGAGCGTGTCGCGGTAGTGGCCATGGGACTGATGGCGGTGGATTTCACGTTTGCGTGGACGGCCTCGGTGGGCCGCATGGATATGATGACCGCGGCGTTGGGCGGCGCGGGCCTGGCGGCGTTTCTCATGTTGCGCGATAGCAATCTGACGCGCGCGGTGCTGGTGAGCCAGAGCTTGATTGTGGCTGCCGGATTGACCCATCCGATGGCCGCGGGCTACGCCTGCGGCCTGGCGGCGCTCACGCTGTACAGCGACGGGAAGCGGATCTGGCCGCGGCATGTGCTGGTGGCGGCGGCGCCCTACGTGGCGGGGGCGATCGGGTGGGGACTTTATATCATGCAGGCTCCCGGCGATTTTCTGCGGCAGTTCGGCGGTAACGCCGCCGAACGCGGGTTGCCCATCACCGACCCGATGGCCATCATCCACAGCCAGATCGCGGTGCGCTTCCTTTATATGTTCGGAATGGCTCCGGATACCAGGGGCTTCAGCCACATCAAGATTCTGATTTTGGCGGTGTATGCAGCGGGAGTCCTGGGGGTGGTGGCGACCCGCGAACTGCGCGGCCGGCGGGGTGTGCGCAGCCTCTTGCTGGTCTCCGGCGTGACGCTCGCGGTGATGATCGCACTCGACCGGGAGGCGCAGCACCAGTATCTGATCCACTTTGTGATGTGGATGATCGCGCTGACGGCAGTGGCGGGGGTGTGGTGGTGGGAGCGGCGTTCCGTGCCGCGATGGGCGCTGGTGGCGGCGTTGGTGGTGGTGGTCATGGTGCAGGTGGTTACCACGGGGCGCCGGGTGACGCAGCGCGCGTACTCCACGCTCTATCTGCCGGTGACGGTGTACCTGAAGGACCACGCGGCGGGGCACGGCGTGGTCATGGGCAGCAGCGAACTGGCATTCGAACTGGGATACGTGGACAGCCTGGTGGACGACCAGCGGCTGGGGTTCCGCAGCGGCAAGCGGCCGAACTTCATCGTGATCGACAAGAATCGCTACGCCGAATGGATTCCGCAGTACGAGCGGCGGGAGCCGGAAACGTATCGATATATCCGCGGCATGATGGACGGCGAGTTCCACCAGGTGCTGGAGAACGGCGCGTACCAGGTTTATGCGCGGAATGGGCTGTAGGGGGGCAGAGTCGGCGGTCAACCGATAGGTCGAGGTGGGCGATCGAGCGTGTCGAAAGTTAGTTAGCGCGTTCTCTTTTCCCGAAAAGGCCTGTGAAGGGCGTACGATGGGAGTGCGATGAGTCTAGACGACTACAAGGTAGTGTTGTATCGGAACCAGCCGGATGGCTGGGTGGCGGAAGTCCCCGCGATTCGGGGATGTTACGCACTCATGCCGACGCGAGAGGAAGCCTTGGCCGAACTCGGAGGCGTGTTTGGAATGATTGCCGCCGAATACGGCGAGAAGGGGCTGGAGTTGCCTGCGGACACCACCGCTATCGTTAATGCCTAGCGCCCGCGCCGAGGAATTTCGTCGCGCCGCCTTGCGGCTTGGTTTTGAATGGCGCCGACAGACTGGAAGCCATGAGCGCTGGATTCATCAAGATGGGCGGGCGGTTACAATCCCAATTCACGGCGGAAGCGAGATTGGGCCGCCCTTTTCAACAGAATTCTCGCTCAGCTCGGAATCAGCCTTGACGAATTCCGGAAATTGCATTGGTGACATGAGCGCCACGGCTTCGACGCCTGGGCCTGTTGGCTCCGATAGATAGGCCCTGCCGGCTAAGCACAAGGAGGCATCGGCGACAGACCAGCCAAATGGTGCCGTGAGCGGCGTATCACGGGAGGGATCGGCTTACCGAATGGGGACGGGCGCTGTCCACTCTACGATAACGCCGTTTTCCTGGCGACAGCCCCGCCACTAACACGCAGGCTGTTCGGAGCCGCTCATTTGTCCAGTCGCAGAATGGTTCCTGAGAACCTCGTTAAGGTCACACAGCCAATCGTCAAAAGAAGGACCGCTAAGAGCCCGAGGACCGACAGCGAAAGGGCCGGGGCTCCGGCAGGCACTACGGTGACAGAAACCGCATTCGATGAATTGCCGCAGCAGGTGTTAAGGACGGCGACGATACTATGAGTTCCCGCTGCGAGTGTCGTGGTGAAGGAGGCGGCGCCGTTCTGGTTGAGGGCCGTTGCGCTTCCCGGGATTGCGACACCATTGTCCAAGAATGTCATGCTGGCACCCGGGAAAAGAAACAGCATCAACTCGGTCGCGGTGAAAGTAATCGGTTGGCCGATCACAGCGCTCGACGTCGAACTGGTTAAGCTGATGGGGACCATTGCTTGCTGCGCCTTCGCCAGTTGCGTGTAACATGACAACACCAACGCACCTGACAAGAAGATCTTGCAGAGCATAGCCAGAACGTCCTCCAACGAACTGTATTGTAGCCTAGCTGCTGTTGCACAAGGGACCCCTCTTGCGACATCTTGCAACGCCGGGAAGCTGGACGTTTCCGAGCATTCGGGCTACAATGTAGCTCAGCAGAAGGCTAACGCCATGGCTGTCAATTCCGTTGTTCGCGCCCGGATCGATGAACGCACCAAGAGGGAAGCCGCCGCGGCGCTGAAGAAAATCGGTCTTACCGTGTCCGATGCCTTTCGCCTGTTGCTGGTGCGCGTCGCGGCGGAAAAGGCTCTGCCGTTCGAACCGCTCAATCCCAATGCCGAAACCGTAGCAGCGATGAAAGCCGCGCGCCGGGGCGAGCTCGTCAAGGTCGGCAAGCCGGATAAACTGCTGCCAAGCCTAAATGCGGGAAGTTAAATACACCACCCGCTTTAAGCGCGACTACAGGCGAGAAAAATCCGGCCGGCACGGCAAGAAGCTGGACGCCCTACTGATGGAGGCCGTGAACTTGCTCGCCGACGACACGCCGCTGCCGCGCCGGAATTTCGATCACCCACTGTCCGGCGAATGGGACGATCACCGCGACTGCCACATCAGGCCGGATCTCGTTCTGATCTACCGCAAGCCGGATGACGAGAGCCTCGAACTCGTGCGCCTTGGTTCGCATAGCGAGCTTGGCCTGTGAAGGACGGGGCGCGGTGCCTCCCCGGAAACAACGCGCAAAGGCCGGTAGCGCTTCAAAGCGGCTGCCTTAGAACGACAGGCGCGTGCCCAACTGGAAGCTACGCGGGCCGCCGGTGCCGAAGATGTTGCTGAAACGGCTGGTGGGCTGACCGAAGTCCGGGGCCAGCAGGTTGTTCTCGTAGCCGCTGAGGTTGGCGGTGTTCAGCAGGTTGAAGACTTCGCCGAAGAGCTGCAATTCCACGCGCTCGCGGTAGCGGAAGAGCTTGGTCACGCGCAAATCCTGCGAGTTGAATACGCGCCCGATGGAGAAGTTTTGGGGCAGGGTGATGGTGGGGAAGATTTGCGCCGGGTTGGGCCCTGGTTTGCCGCCGTAGGTCTGGTTGTATTGATTCACCAGCTTCACCAGATCGCTCTTGCCGAGGCTGAAATTGAACTGGTTGGTGCCGGAGCCGGGGAGCAGGAACTGGTCGATGCCGGTGCCGTAGAAATCGGTCCCGGTAATGATGGGCTGGAAGGGCTGGGCGGTGTTGAAGCTGGAAATGAACGACACCTGCACGCCGCCCGGCGCCTCCACCAGGCCGGAGATATTCAGCACGTGGCGGGGCGAGGAGGGTCCGACGTTCTGCATCCAGTTATTCAGGTTGGTGATGGGCGTGTCCAATTGGTTGAGGCCGTAAATGTTCTGGTCGCTTTGCAGGGCGTAGGAAACGGCGACCGAGTGGCGGTGGCTGAAACGCTTGTCGGCGCGCACCAGGAGGGCTTTGTAAGTGCCGTTGCCGCCGCTGATGGAGGCCTGGATGGGGCCGTTGGAGCACTCGACGCCGGGCGTGGTGGCGAGCGCCGCGGGGCAGACCGGGATGACGGGGCCTCCCACCGCGGTGTAGTGATTGAGGTCCACGCCGCGCAGCATTTCGTGGATGTAGTGGCGGAAGGCGAAATCGGCGGTGATGGCGAAATCGCCGGTGACCTGGCGCTGCACGCCGAGAGAGAGGTGCTGCGCCTGGGCGGGGACGAAATCCGGCGTAAAGAGATCGGTAGCGGTTTTGAAAACGTCGATGTTGCGCACCGAGAGATCGGTATTGTTGGGGTTGACGTTGAGCTGCTGGATGGCGCTGGAGCGGATCAGGGGCAGGATGGCGGTGAGCAGGCTGCCGGAGAAGGCGGTGGGGACGCGGATATCGAGCGGCGTTCCATAGGGCAAGCCGGGAATGCCGGGGATGGGGTTGGGGACGATGGAACCGGGCAGCGGCAGATAGCCGGTGCCGAGCGGACCGAGGTAGGCGCGCTCCTCCAGGCGGGCTTCGATATTGAGGGTGTCGTAGAAAATGCCGCCGCCGCCGCGGATGACGGTACGGTTATCGGGCAGGCTCCAGGCGAAGCCGGCGGCGGGCGTGAAACGCAGGTAAGCGTGCCGCTCGTGGCCCAGGCCGCCAGGGCCGAAGATGGGCGCGAGGAAGGCGGGCTTGGTGAGATCGTGGTTGAGCGCGTTGCTTTCGAACGACCAGGCGAGGCCATAGTTGAAAGCGAGGCGCGGGTGGGGCTTCCAGGTGTCCTGCCAGTAAAAGTGGAAGAGGCCGTCGTGGTCAGCCTGGCTGCGCTGGAAGGTGGGGGGCTGATTGACGTCGCCGATGCCGAAGGCGAAGGTCTGCAAGGGGAGGCTGAGTACGTCGTTGAGCGTTTGGTACGTGGTGGGGATGAGGGGCGCGAGCGACGGCGCCAGTTGGCGGACTTCCTGGGGGGAGAAGAGGGTGATATCGGCGGGCGCATCCAGCGTATAAGTGCCGGTGCCTTTGAGGAATTCGACCTCTCCGCCGAATTTCATGCGATGGGTGGCGTGCTGCCAGGTCATGTTATCGGCGAAGATATGGCGGCGGGTGAGGCGGCTCTGCGGGGAATTGGTCTGATTGCCGAAGGCCACGCCGGCGCCTTCGACGGTGACGTGCGGCCCGCCGAGTCCGAGACAGTCCGGGCACTGGGCGGCGGTGGGCGGGGCGTTGTGATTGCTCCAGAAGGTATTGGAGTAGCGGAATTCGTTGACCAGGGTGGGACGCAGGGTGCTGATGAGGGAGACGACTCCGGAATCGGCCCAGTTGATGTTGCTCTCCCAGGCGGAGGGCAGGGAGTTGACTTCGCGGGGGGCGAAGGCGTTGTTGCCATCGTGGGAGTAGCGGATGAAGGCGGTGTTGGCGGCGGAGATGCGGTAATCGAGGCGGGCGTTGGCCAGGTTATCGTGTTTGGGGCTGGGGGTGACACGGGCGAGACTGCTGAAGGCCGGGTCGGTGGGGACGCTGGTGAAGACGCCGTCCTGGTTGTTGTGCTCGTAGGCGGCGAAGAAGAAGAGGCGATCCTTGACGACGGGTCCGCCGACCCAGAGGCCGCTCTGCCGGCGGGCGAAGAACGGGTCGGGCGCCAGCGGGTCGCGCGCCAGGCCGGGATAGGCCGACATGTGGTGATCGCGGAAGAAAAAGAAGCCGCTGCCGTGGAATTGGTTGCCGCCGCTACGGGTGACGATGTTGATGGCGCCGGCGGCGGTGATGCCGGTGGAAAGATCGAAATTGACGCTGGAGATCTGGAATTCCTGGACGATTTCCTGGGAGAAGTTCTGCTGGGTGCCGCCATCGACGGGATCGTTGATGCGCGCGCCATCCACGGCGATGCGCGTGCGGTCGGGATCGGCGCCGAGGATGGAGACGTCCATGGCGCGGTTGTAGTCGCCCTGGTAGTTGCTGGAGATGGCCACGCCGGGGGAGAGGAAAGCGAGCTGCAGGAAACTGCGGCCGTTGAGCGGGAGCTGCTGGATCTGCTGGCGGGTGATGACCTGGCCGATGGCGTGGGATTCGACTTCGATCTGCGGGCTGATGGTCGAGACGGTGACGGTGTCTTTTTGCTCTCCCAACTGGAGGCGCGGATCGACGGTGGTGACACCGCCGGTAGCGACCGCGGCTTTGACCAGGATGGTGCGGAAGCCGGGCGCTTGCACGCGCATTTCATAATCGCCGGCGGCCAGCGACGGCACGCTGTACTGTCCACTCCGATTGCTGAGGAGGGTGCGTTCGAACGCGGTGGCGGAGTTCTTCACTTTGATGGAGGCGTTGGGCACGACGGCGCCGGAAGCGTCGTAGACGGTGCCGGCGATTTCGCCGGTGGGCGCCTGGGCGCGCAGGGCCAAGGTGAAAACGGCAAGAAACAGCATCCCCAGGAAATGTTGCATTTGAATATTCAGACACAGTGAGAGACGGATAGCAAGTGCGGGAGCGCTTACTACGCTACGGGCGGTTTGCGGGTGATACCATGTTGTACGCATGAGCGTGCTGAGCCGGATTGGCGTGGCCATCGACAGCGAACTGCTGAAGAAGTTCGATAAGCTGATCGGGCGGCGCGGGTACACCAACCGCTCCGAAGCCTTTCGCGACCTGATCCGCGAGGAACTGGTCGAAGAGGCGTGGGAATCGCCGGACGCCCAGGTGGTGGGCACGGTCACGCTGGTCTACGATCACCACGTGCGCCAACTGAGCGAGAAACTCACCGGCATCCAGCACGATTTCCATCACTCCATTCTTTCCACGCTGCACGTTCACCTGGATCACGATCACTGCCTGGAAGTTCTGGTGGTGCGCGGCAAGAGCGCCGTGGTGCGGAGGGTGGCGGACGTGTTGATCAGCACGAAAGGCGTCAAGCACGGACGCCTGACCATCACCACTACGGGCCAGGAGTTGAAATGATTGTCGGCACCGGCGTGGATCTGGCGGAAGTCCCTCGCATTAAGGCGTCCATCGAGCGCTACGGAGAGAAATTCATCCGCCGCATCTACACGCCGGCGGAAATCGCGTATGTGGAGCGCAAGGCGAATAAGTTCGAGCGTTACGCGGCGCGCTTCGCGGCCAAGGAAGCGGGCATGAAAGCCATCGGCACGGGCTGGCGGCACGGGGTCAGGTGGCAGGATTTCGAGGTAGCGAATCTGGCCAGCGGAAAACCTACGCTACGGCTGCACGGAGTGGCCGCCAGGGTCGCCGGGATGTTAGGGGTGAAGAATATTTCGCTGTCGATTACGCACACGGCCGAGTTGGGCATGGCGCACGTGATATTGGAGGATTGATTTTACTCCTGCCTGGTTGGGACAGAGCGCAGTTGGGCGTCCTCCAGCAGTTTGGCCTGCCTGAAGGTGTAGATCATGCGGTGGATCACGGTCACATTGGAGAGCACGGCGATCACCCACAACACGGCCGCCATGCGATCGAAAAGCGCGCCGATGATGATTAACACCACCCGCTCGGGACGCTCCAGGAAGCCCACTTTGCACTTGGGGATGGCGTTCTCCGCGCGCGACCGCGTGTAACTGATCATCACCGACCCCATCATGACGATGGCGGTGAGCACGATGTAGAAGAAGCGATTGATACTGGCGTAGTAAACCAGCAGGCCGATGAGCAGCACGAGATCCGAGTAGCGATCCAGCACGGAATCGAAGAAGCCGCCGAAACGCGTCACCTGGCTGGTGGCGCGCGCCACGCGTCCGTCCACCATATCGAAGATGGCGGCTCCGGTGACGACCACGCCCGCCCAGCGGAAACTGCCGGCGGCGAAGAGCCAGGCCGCCCAGATATTAATCAGCAGCCCCAGAAACGTGAGCACGTTGGGGTGGATCTTCGAGAGCGCGAGCCAGCGGACGATGGCGTCGATAATGGCGCCAAAAAACCAGCCGATCGCGCGGGTAGCTGTCATGTCTCTAGACTATTTCGTGGATGGTGGTGAGCTTGCGGATTTCCAGTGCTTTGGTTCCGCCGGGGCTCACGACCTTGACCTCGTCGCCCACTTCCTTATTGAGCAGGGCGCGGCCGATGGGCGACGTGGTGGAGACCCTGCCGTTGGCGGCATCGGCCTCTTCGCTGGTCACCAGATAGTAAGTGACCTCTTCGTCGCGGTTGATGTCGAGCACAACCACGGTGGAACCGAGCCCCACCTTGTTATGCGGAATCTTGGAGAAATCGACCATTGACATCTCCGCCAACCGCTTCTTCAACTGGCCGATGCGGGCGTTGAGGAAGCCCTGGCGGTCTTTGGCCGCGTGATATTCGGCGTTCTCGCTCAGGTCCCCATGGGCCCGCGCCTTCAGGATTTCCTTAGGCAATTCCACCAGATACTCGTACTCGAGCACGGCGATCTCATCCTGGAGTTTTTTCTTAAAATCGTTCATCGAAGGGGAACAGCTCCCAAGGTCATATTATAGCGAAAGGCAGACCGGGGAGACCGGGGACAGACAGCGACACCGCGCAAAACCGGGGACAGACAGCGAATTTCCGGCAAAGTGCGCCGGAAATTCATGTCTGTCCCCTATGCCCTATGCCCCTTATTGCACCACCACGTTTACGGTAGCGTTCTGGCCGCCGATAGAGAGCGTCAGGGGCTGGGTCCCGGTGGGCGCGCCGGAGGGGACCGCAACGTTCACCTGGTAGAGCGCCACGCTGCCGGGTGTCAAGCCGTTGAAGAGCACGGCCGCGGGGCTGCCCCCAATGGTCACCGTGGGCGCGGTGTTGGTAGAGACCAACTGCGTCAACGACGCCGGATTGCCCGAAGATTGCGGCGCATTGACCGGCCCCAAGCCGTTGGCGTAGATCACCACGCTTCCGCCGCGTATGGCAGGGTTGGACGCCGAAATCACCGCATTATTGACGCCGTCGGTGACGGCGAAGATGCCCGGTGAAAAGGTGGACAGCGGCACGGTGTAGAGGTTGCCCGAGATATAGCCGTAAAGCGTCACCTTCATCTGTACCGACGATTGACCCTGGAACTCCCAGGGAATTTGCACGTTGATCTGTCCGGGGCTGATGAAGTGAATGTGGCCCGGCAGACTCAGCCCGCCGCCGTCGAAGCTGATGGAGACCTGCCCCAGGGAGAGCGGCAGATACTGGGTGCTCTCCACCAGGGTGGTATCGGAAAGATCGCTGCCGAAGATCGAGATATACGATCCGGGGGCCAATCCCTGCCCCACCTGGTAGGGGGGCGCGGCGTTGACCACGCCGCCGCTCTGGATGGCGGGCAGGCGCCGCACATAGCCATCGAACTCCTGCGTCAGCCCGGCCACGGTGCCGGTGAAAACCTCGTCGCCCTGCAACGGTCCCAGGTCCACGAAGACACCCGCGTTGCCCAGCGCGTCGGTGGTTTTATCGCCGCCCGCCACGTCGAACTTGCCGCCGCCCGACACTACCTGGAACGATACCGGCGCATTGGCCACCGGCACGCCGTAGGGGTCTACGACGCGGAAGGCGAGCCGCCATCCAGTATCGTTGGGGATGCCGGTGAACCCACCGTTCTGCATGGGGAAAATGTCGTACGGCACCCCAATGCCCACCACGTAAGAGTAGGGAAGGTGCAGGGCGGGGCCGGCCGTGCTGGTGACGTCGAGGAAGCCTTCATACGCCCCGATGGTGGGACGGGTACCGGTCAACGAGACGGTGATCTGCTGGTTCTGCCCGGCGGGCAAATTGAAGGTGCTCTGGCTGATGGTCACCTGCGCATTGGAATCGGCGGTCAATTGCCGCACGGCGATGGTAAACGTGGCGCCCGCGCTGGTCACGTTAGTCAAGGTCAGGGTGCGATTAATGGGCAGGGCAACGATCGGGCCGAAGGAGATGGCCGCGGGCTCGAGCGTGGCGGCCACGTTGACAGCGTCGGCGGCATTCAGCTTGCCGGCGCCCACATCGGTCACGTGGACGCCGCCCAGCACGTCCGCGGTCACCGTGTTCACCACGGCGGATTTCAAACGGCCGGTGCTAGTTTGCTGTTTCAGGTTCGGATTTTTCGCCAGGGCCATGGCCGCCACGCCGGCCACGAATGGCACGGCATAGCTGGTGCCGTTCACCGTGGTATACCCGGTGGCGTTGTAAGTATCGGAATTGGGGTCGAACTTCTGCGTGGCGGTGTAGAGGTTGGTGCCGGGAGCCACCATCTCGGGCTTGAGTCCGAAATCGCGAGTGGCCGCGAAATTCCCAATGCTCGGGCCGCGCCCGGAGTAGGCCGCCACGGTGTTTACCTGCGGGTTGTCCGCCGCGGAGTAAGCGGGATCGAGGGTGATGGTGCCGTTGGGGTTGATGCCGAGATAGGTCTTCAACGCGTACCCATCGGTATTGCCGATCAGCACGGCCGGGATGCCGGTATCCTGCACGTACATGCGGGTGGTGATATCGTCGATGCCGTTGGTCTGATAGATAATTACAGCGATGGCGCCCGCCGCCTGGGCGAAGTTGACCTTGTCGCTGAAGAAGCAGGTGCCGCGCTGGATCAGGGCGAAGGCGCCGGTGAGCGACCCGGCGGGAAGCGCGGCGCACGCCTGTCCGTTATCGCCCAACGTGGTCACGTCCCTGACCTGCGCGGTGAGAGGCGAAGCGATCTTGGGACCGTCGCCGAACAGGCCGTGGAGATTGCCCAGGCTGTTGCCGTTGACGCGCACGGTCTGATACAAGATGTGGCTGTTTTCGGTGGCGCCCACGGCGATCGCGCTGGGCGCGTCGGCGGGGGAATCGAGCGACGTGCGGGTCACGGTCTGCACGCCGATATTGCCGCCGTTGCCGGCCGCCGCCACCACCAGCATGCCGAGACTGGAGGCGCTTTCCACGGCTTGCGCGCCCACGTCGCAGACCGGGTCGCCGCACACGGCGACGCCTTTATCCAAGGGACCGAAGAAGGCCGGGTCGCCCTCGCCGAGGGAGAGCGTGACGATATCCATCGAATCGTTGACCGCGTCGGTCAACGCCTGGATCCAGGCTGAACGGTAGGTGTACTCGTTCACACCCGGCGAGCCAAATACCTTGTAGTTGCCGAGAAACGCCTTGGGCGCCATGCCGGTGATGGTGGCCAGAGGGCCGGCATTCTGCACTCCCGCGGCGATCATGGCGATGGCGGTGCCATGCCCCTGCCGGTCGCGCGGCGATAAGTCGTCGGGCGTCGAGTAGACCGGGTCGGAATCGGTCAGCAGGGAAACGTAACTGCGAGCCACAATCACCTTATTGTTGGTGTAGTTGCTATCGCCCACAGGAAAACCGGCGGGCGGGGTAAACCCGGTGTCCTGAAATCCGGGATGGGTCTGATCGATGCCGGTATCGATGATGCCGATGCGCACGCCGGCGCCGGCATTGGCGCTGCCACCCACGGTGCTCCACGCAGTCGGCACGCCCACCAGGTTGACAGCCGCGTTGAGCAAGGGCTTCGACCGCGGCTGGAACTGAACGTACTTCACGCCGGGGATATTTTGGAGCGCCGCGGCCTGCTCGGGTGCGATGCGCACAAATATGGCGTTGACCAGGATCTGCGAGGTGGCACTGACGCGCACCTTGCGTTTGGCGAGCTCGGTGAGCACGAGGCGTTGCGCGCCGCGGACCTTCTGTAAGTGCGCCTGCGCTTCGGCGCTGTTTAGGGCTGCCCGCGACTGGACCTTTTGAGCTACCGGCGGATCTTCCAGGACCAGGGCATACTCAGCCAGATGGCTGCGGGGCTGGGCGAAAGACGCGGTGACCAGCAGTAAAAGAACAGAAGCTTGCTTCATAGCGACTCCTTGGGTTGACAGACGAAAGCGTCTGTCCCACGTTGGTGCGCAGTGTGCTTTCGCCTGCCAACTAGCCTCTTCCCGGTTTCTCAGGGAGTTTCCTCCCGATACTTAAGATACAAGGTGGCGAGGTCCGGTTTCCAGTATCGAACGGCTACTCGGCACGGCAGCGTAGGATTTCGTCCGCTACGTCGGTGGCGGCGCGCATTTCGCGCACGTCGTGGACACGCACAATGTGGGCACCGCCGAGCACGGCGGCAGTGACCGCGCCGGCCGAGGCGAACTTGGTTTCCTCTAGGTCCGGGTGCGCCAGAAAGCTCTTGCGCGAGGGGCCGACCATAATGGGCAGTTCGAGTCCGTTCAACTGGCCCAGGCGGGCCAGAATCGTGCTGTTGTCTTCCTTACGTTTGCCGAAGCCGAGCCCGGGATCGATCACGATGCGGACCTTCTCGACGCCGAGGTGCCGGGCGCGGCTGATGGTGGCTTCCAGATCGCGCGCGATGGTGCCGATGGGGTCCGCGATGGGTCCCAGTTTGGCCCAGGTTTCGGGTGTGCCGCGCATGTGGTTGAGCACCAGGCCAGCGTCGAATTGCGCCACGGTGCGCGCCAGTTGCGGCTCGAAGGTGAGGCAGGAAGGGTCGTTGACGATCTCGGCGCCGAGATCCAACGCGCGCTCGGCCACCTCGGCTTTGTATGTGTCCACCGAAATCGGGATGGTGAGTTTGTCCTTGAGGCGCTTGAGGACGGGGATCAGGCGGCGGATCTCTTCCGCCGCGGAGATGCGGGCCGAACCGGGGCGGGTGGATTCCCCGCCGATATCGATGATGTCGGCGCCCTGTTCTTCGAGTTCGACGGCGCGCGCGTAGGCGCGGTCGGGGTCGGAGTATTTGCCGCCGTCGGAGAACGAATCGGGGGTGACATTCAGCACGCCCATGATGACGGTGCGTTCGCCCAGCCGGATCTCGCGATGCTTCAGCTTCCAGAAAAAGAGTTTTCTCACCGTGTTATCAGGTTCGCACTTTTCGACGGCGGACGGGGACGAGACGAACCAGGGACAGACGGGACTGGCAGCGAATTTCCGGCAAAAGGCGCCGGAAATTCATGCCAGTCTCGTCAGTCCCCGACGCGCTTCCAGTTTTTGCCAACCTGAATCAGTAACTCCGCGGGCGGGTCTTTGAGCAACAGATCCTTCACTCTTTCGCCGTTGATCTGTACGGCGCCTGCCTTGATCTTGCGTACCGCGTCGCTGACCGATTCGGCGAGCCCGACGCGCGCCAGAAGTTTGTCCACGCGAATGCCGCCTTCCACGCGCACACCGGCGGGTTCGGGCACGGTGTCGATATCGGCGGGGACTTCCTTGCGGCGCACCACGGCGTTGAAGACGGCGGCGGCGGCATCGGCATCGGCGGCCGAGTGGAAGTCGGTGACGACAATCTTGCCCAGCGCCGTCTTGGCTTCCATGGGGTGCATGGAGGCTTTCATCGCCGCGATATCGGCCAGGCTGCGGTCGGTGAGCAGCTCGTAATAGCGCCACATCAGGTCGTCGGAGACCTGCATCACTTTGCGGAACATGACGTCGGGCGGCTCGGTGATGCCGATGTAGTTGCCCAGCGACTTGGACATCTTGTTGACGCCGTCGAGGCCTTCGAGAAGCGGCGTCATGGCGACAATCTGCGGCGGCTGGCCGTAATCGCGCTGCAATTCGCGGCCCACCAGGAGGTTGAATTTCTGGTCCGTGCCGCCCATTTCCACGTCGCACTCCAGCGCCACGGAATCGTAACCCTGGGCCAGCGGGTACATCAATTCGTGCAGCGAGATGGGGGCGTTGGCGGCCATGCGCTTGGCGAAATCGTCGCGCTCCAGCAGGCGGGCCACGGTGTACTTGCTGGTCAGGCGGATGACTGCCTCCCACTGGAGCGGCGCCAGCCAGTGGCTGTTGAAGCGGACCTCGGTTTTCGCTGGATCGAGGATTTTGAAGACCTGCTGCTTGTAGGTCTCGGCATTGCGCTCGATGGCCTCGGTGGTCATGGGCGGGCGGGTGACGTTGCGGCCGGTGGGGTCGCCAATCATACCGGTCATGTCACCGATCAGGAAGATGACGGTGTGGCCCAGGTCCTGAAAGTGTTTCATCTTGCGCAGGAGCACGGCGTGGCCCAGATGCAGGTCCGGCGCGGTGGGGTCGAAGCCGACTTTGACGCGCAGTTTACGGCCGGTTTTGGCGGCCTGGATGAGGCGCTCGCGCAGGTCTTCTTCGCGGATGATCTCCGCCATGCCTTTGCGCAGGTAGATGAGTTGTTCGTCGATGGTCATTGGCTCAGTGCGTTGTTGAGAGCGTTGTTTAGGTCTGCGGAAAAGTTGCGGATAGTTTCCACCTGTTCCAGGGTTGCCGGGGTTTCGCCGCCCTTGGCCGCCAGATAGGGTTGGCCGTCGCGCCACACCAGGTAGGCCAGGCCCTGTTCGGTCATCATCCCGGTGCTGCCCTGGTTGATGCCCTGTGCCGTGCCGACGGCCGCGATGCAGTTATCGCGCGCATAAATGGAAACCGCGGGGCCTGCCACCACGAGGCGGATGTTCAAACCTTCGAGCCGGCTCACATTTTGTAGCGGCCGAGATCCTCGTCGTTGAGGCCTTCCAGCCAGCGCCGCAGTTCTTCGTTATTCACCTTGTCGGAAACGGTGGCTGCCAGTTTCGACGATTTGAGCACGGTCTCTTCCACGTAGATGGGGCAATCCAGACGGAGCGCCAGGGCGAGCGCGTCGCTGGGGCGCGAATCCACGCTGATCAGTTCGCCGCCGCGGTCGAGCCAGATGACCGCGTAAAAGGTATCGTCCCTGAGTTCGGAGACGACCACCTTGCGGAGGCCGGTATTGAGGCCCAGGAGCAGGGTGCGAATCAGGTCGTGGGTCATGGGCCGCGGGGTGGAAACCTTTTCGATTTCGAGGGCGATGGCATTGGCCTCGTACACGCCGACCCAGATGGGGAGCACGGTGTTGCCATTGATATCCTTCAGGATGACAATGGGCATGTTGGTCACGGGATCCATCATGAGCCCGCGAATTTTCATTTCGACTTCCATCTTTGGCGGTCCTCCCCGATCTTGATTACACCACGAATCACACCAAAGCTGCGCTCTCGCCGACCAGCGAGTTGGGGCCGGCGCGGGTGACGCGCACGGAGAGGTACTTGCCGGTCAGGTCGTTGCCATTGGTATCGGGGTGCGAAAAGTTGAGGGTGCGGTTGCAGGTGGTGCGGCCAATCCACTGGCCCAGCGCCTGATTCCGGCCTTCCACGAGGACTTCCTGGATGCCGCCGATGAGGGCGGCGTTGCGCCGGATCTGAATGGCGCGCTGCTTCTCCTGGAGGATCAGCAGGCGGCGCTGCTTCTCATCGTCGGAGACGCGGTCTTCCATGCGGAGCGCGGCGGTGTTGGGGCGCGGCGAGTATTTGAAGCTGAAGAGGGAATCGTACTGGACCTGGTCGAGCAGGTCGAGGGTCTGCTGGAAATCGTCATCGGTCTCGCCGGGGAAGCCGACAATGATGTCGGTGGTGAGCGAGTAGCGGCGTTTTGCGCTCTTGATCCACTCGATGCGGCGCAGGTACTCCTCGCGGGTGTAGAGGCGGTCCATGGCGGCGAGGACGCGGGAGGAGCCGGACTGCACGGGCAGGTGGATGTGATCGCAGATGGCGGGGTTAGCGTCCATACAATCGACGATGGCGCGCACGAAATCGCGCGGATGGCTGGTGGTGTAACGCACGCGGCGCATGCCGGGGATTTCGGCGACGCGCCCGAGGAGCGTGGCGAAGTCCCAGGCGGCGGGCGAGGGATCGCGGTAGCTGTTGACGTTCTGGCCGAGCAACTGGATTTCGGTATAGCCCTTTTCGGCGAGCCCGCGGGCTTCCGCCATGACGCTCTCGCTGGTGCGGCTGCGCTCCGGTCCGCGGGTGAAGGGCACGACACAATACCGGCAGGATTTGTCGCAGCCCTCGATGATGGTGAGGTAGGCGCGGTGGGGGTTATCGCGGCGGGTAAACGGCGTGTCGAAGGCTGCGGCGTTGTCGAAGCTCAGGCCGGTGACGCGGTGGTTGCCGCTTTCGAGTTGCACCAGCATTTCGCCGAGGTGGGTGTAGCTGGCCGAGCCGGCGACCAGGGAAACGTGGGGCGCGCGGTCGAAGATCTTCTCGCCTTCCTGCTGGGCGACGCAGCCCAGGACGCCGAAGATCTTGTCCTTCATGCCCTCGCGCTTGAAGTTCTGCAAGCGGCTGAAGACCTTCTGTTCGGCCTTATCGCGGATGCTGCACGTGTTGTAGAGGACGAGTCCCGCGTCTTCCGGCGTGGCCACCTGAGAATAGCCTTCGGACAGGAGGGTGCCGACGACCTTTTCGGAGTCGTGGGCATTCATCTGGCAGCCGAAGGTTTCGAGGTAGAAGGTTTTCCCAGACACTGTAATTCCATTGTAGTGGATGTGGGACAGGCCTCCTGGCCTGTCCTGCCTGGAGCCATCTTCCAGACCGCGATGTGGCACCCTGAGAGCAGGCGGGACAAATGAAGACCTACAGCTTCAGGATCGTGGTAGAGCCGGACGGCGAGCGCTGGCACGCATTCTGTCCGGCGCTGGTGGGACAAGGCGGCGCCACGTGGGGCCATACCCAACAGGAAGCTCTCAAGAACATCCAGGAAGTGGTTCAGATGGTTGTGGAGAGCCTGATGGAGCACGGCGAGGCGCTGCCGAGTGAACCCGCCGACCAGGTCCAGGTGTCCGGCGAACCTCAAGTGGCAGTAGTTGTCTGAGGTATGGCTGTCAATTACTCGCACTTGCGCAGCCTGATGGCTCGCGAGTTGCTCTCGGCCCTGGCGCGAGACGGTTTTCTTCTGGACCGTCAGGCGGGCGTGCATCAACTCTACTTCCATGCGGACGGGCGGCGGGTCACAGGGTCATTTCACCGGCCCGGGGAGACATTCGAAATCAGGACATTGCGGGCGATGATCGAACTCCAGGCGCATTGGACGAATGAGGACCTCAAGCGGCTGAAGTTAATCAGATAGCGCCGGGACTATCCGATGCCCGGTGTAAACTGAAAGAGAAACTGGGAGGGTGCGGCTGTGAAGTTCTTTTTGGTGCACGTGATCGACGCGGCGCTGGCGGGGGCGCACATCGGCACCATGCCACTCAAGGTGATCGATAAGCTGTTCAATCATCCGCTGACCGACAAGGGGCTGGACCAGTTCATGAAGGATTACAATAAGGTTTTCGCGGAGACGCCCGCCACACGCTAGCGCTTGCCATTAATGCCGGGACTGATTACCCACTACACGGCCGTCGAGCTGATACTAGTCGCGCTGGCCGCGATCCTGGTGCTGGCGCTCGGGCTGGTGGGTTACCGCGCCTGGCAGAATTCGCGGGTCACGCCGGAGGAGCGCGAGCGGCGGCGTTGCGCGCACCTGGTGGCGATGGGAAAGATCACCGACGCCATGCTGGTGGAGATCCGCGAGAACCTGGTGTTCTATTCCTACCTGGTGCGCGGCGTGGAGTACACGGCGTCGCAGGATCTGGCGCGCTTCACGGGCGAGGCGGCGGTGGATTTCTCCGGGGTGAGCGCCCTGAGCGTGAAGTACGATCCGCGCAATCCGGCGAACTCCATCGTGGCGGCGGAGGAGTGGAGCGGCCTGCGCGGGGCATTCCGCCAGGCGCCGGAGAACCACGCCAGCCATTGATCGCGGCGGTGAAAGCAAGTACGTTGTTGATGTGATCCGAAAAATCTCGCTGTTGCTTTTCTGCGCCGCCACGCTGGTGGGGCGGACGGTGGACCTGGGTGGGATTTGGGACTTCCGCTACGACGTGGATTCGCGCGGAGAGGCGGCGGCCTGGTATAGCTCCGACGCGGGTCCGGCGTGGACTAAGATCCAGGTGCCGGGGTCGTTCGACCAGGCGGTGCGCAATAATGTGGCGTATCAGGGCAAGGCCTGGTACCGCACCTCATTTGAGGTAGCGCCGGCCAAAGGCGAACGTGTGCTGCTGCGCTTCGACGGCGTGGCCATTCGCAGCAAGGTGTGGGTGAACGGGACGCTGGCGGGCGAACACCTGTTTCCCTACACGGGATTCACGCTGGATGTTACCGGTCTGGTGCGCGCGGGTGCGAACCGCCTGGTGGTGCTGGCGGACAACCAACTGCTGAAGGACGCGATTCCGGACACGAGTTGCACGGGGTGGTGGAACTATGGCGGGATCAATCGCGGGGTGTACCTCGAGACGGTGCCGGAGGTGTACGCCTCGGACCTGGCGGCCACGACGAAGCGGAATGGCGCGGGCGGATGGGACTTGGGAATCGGCGCCACGGTGCGCAATGCGGGAGCGGCCGGGCGCGGTCCTGCGACGACGGCAATCTCGGCAGTGCTGAGTGACGCGGGCGGCCGCGCCGTGTGGACGGGCGAGTGGACGGAAGCGCTGGCGGCGGGGGCGACGAAAATCACGCGCGGCGGCGCGGTGCGGAATGTGGAGGCGTGGTCGCCCCAGCGGCCGGCGCTGTACCGGCTCAAGCTGACCGTGCGCGCGGGCGGGTCGAGCTTCGAAACCACCGCGCCGGTGGGGTTCCGGCAGATCGAAGTGAAGGGCTCGAAGATTCTGCTGAACGGCGAGCCGGTGCTCTTCAAGGGCGTGAACTATCACGAGATGTATCCGGGCTTGGGCATGACGCTCGCGCGCGAACAGGTGCGCCGCGACATGTTGGATATGAAGGCGATGGGCGCGAACTTCGTGCGCCTGGCGCATTACACGCACGACCGGCAGGCGTATGAGCTGGCCGACGAGCTCGGGTTGATGGTGTGGAGCGAGATTCCGGCGTGGCAGACGCGCCCGGAGACGTTGGGCTCCGACGCGGTGTGGGACGCGTATGGCGCGCCGCAGTTGCGGGAAATGATTGCGCAGAGGCGAATGCATCCCAGCGTGGTGGTGTGGAGCGTGGGCAACGAGTTTGCGAGCGATCGCGAGCCGGTGGCGAAGTATGTGGCGCGTGCCACCGCTTTCGTTCGCGAACTGGACCCGACGCGGCTGGTAACGTTCGCCAGCGACCGGAGGGAGAAGGACATCTCGTTCGACTCGGTGGATTTCATCGCCATCAACGAGTACTTCGGGTGGTATTACGGAGCCATTCCGGACCTGGCGGGGAACCTGGACAAGGTGCACGAGAAGTGGCCGGGGAAACCGATCGTGGTGAGCGAGTTCGGGAGCGAATCGATCCCGGGGTGGAAGAACGCGGCGCCCGCGGATCGCGGGATGGACTACTCGGAGGACTACCACATGAAGCTGGTAGGCACGCATTTGGGGTATATTTTCGACCCGGTGCGCAGCGGGTACATGAGCGGGGCACTGTTGTGGGTGTACGCGGATTTTCCCAATCCGAGCGCGTTTCTGCGGTCGCCCGCGCATCCGCCGGTGGCAGCCTATATGAATTTGAAGGGACTGGTGACGGACGACCGGCGCCACAAGCGGGTGTGGGCGGTGGTGCAACGGGCGTTTGGGAAGTGAACGAACGCTGCTAACCTGAAGGTTGTCCCGGCATCCCTTATTCAAGCCGTATCTCGCCCTGGCCGCGGTGTGTTTCTTCTGGGGGACCACGTACCTGGGGATTCGCATGGCGCTGGAATCGTTTCCGCCCATGCTGTTGGTGTGCGTACGGTACCTGATTTCCGGGGCGATCATGCTGGTGTTCTCGCGGGCGCGGGGGCTGTATCTGCCGCGGGGGAAGGAACTGGCCTGGGCCTGCTTCAGCGGGCTGTTGACGCTGAGCGTGGGCAACGGGATGCTGGTGGCCTCGGAGACGCTGATTCCCAGCGGAATCGCGGGGCTGATCATCACCATTCAGCCCTTCTGGATGGTGGGCGTGGAAGCTATGCTGCCCGGGGGCGACCGTCTGCACGCACCGACCATCGCCGGGATGACCATCGGGTTGGCCGGTGCGGCACTGCTGTTCACACCGGACGCCGGGGCGATCAATCATAAGCTCATCGCCGGGTTTCTGCTGCTCCAGTTGGGTACAGCGGCGTGGAGTTTCGGATCGATCATCCAGCGGCGCAAGGCGGGGAAGGCGCACTCGGTGGTAGCGGGCGGGGTGCAGCAACTGGCGGCCGGTCTCTCCATGATCCCGATCGCGCTGGCCTCGGGGAACCTGACCGTTCACTGGAGCACGCGCGGAGTGACGGCGATCTTGTACCTGGTCATCTTCGGATCGCTGGTGGGGTACAGCGCGTATGTGTACGCCATGGATACGCTGCCGGTGGCGATCGTGTCGGTGTATCCGTATGTGAATGCGGTGGTGGCGGTGGCGCTGGGGTGGCTGTTCTACCGCGAGCCATTCGGATGGCGGGAGACGGCGGCGATGGTCGTCATCTTCGCGGGAGTGGCGGTGGTGAAGCGGTATTCGGAAACGCCCGAGGCGCGGGTGCTGCCGGCATCGCGGCGCCCCTGACCTTTGGGTAAGACGGTGCCTCTATGGAACGACGGCCGCCACAACCATCTCCAACAGCCGGCGCACGCCATCGTCGCCGCCCACCGGACCGTCATGAAATTGATCGTGCGGACCCGGCTTCCAACTGTCGCGGGAATGATCCACCTGGTAGGTGACGGGCAGACCCGTCAGTTCGGGATCGAGCTGCGCATCGCTGGCGGACATTTTGTAGATCGCGAGATCGAGCGACGGCACGACGTAAATAGCCGAGCCGCCGGCCCCTGATTTGAAGAAGGCATCGCGCGGCGCTCCAAACACGTGACCGTCCGCGTTCACCTCGAACATCAGGCTCATCGGCGAGTGCGGGTTGTAGGGCGAGGGCTTGGCGCACAGGGCGACATACTCGGCGGGCACCAGTTGCCGATTGGCCCAACGGCCCTGGTGCAGCAGAAGATAAGCGAAGCGGACCGCATCGGTGGCGCGCAATGCGATGCCGCCGCCGCCCGGCGTGTGGGGCAGGGTGCTGCCGTTGCGATGCAGCGCGTAACCCCAAGTCCCGAACCCCATGGGCTGGGCCAGTTTCTCCCCGATGTACTGCTGCATCTCCATTCCGGTCAGGTGGCGCAGTACGATGGAGGCCACGTGCGGCGAGCCCGAAGCGTAGGCGTATCCTTCACCGGGCTTGGTCCACATGACGGCTCGCAGGGCGCTCGTATCCTGGTCGAGCGGCGCGTCGGGGCGTGGAACGGGTTCCAGGCGTAGATCCTCGCCGCGGACCATTCCGGGGTTGGCGCCATCGCCGTGCATACCGGAAGTCATGCTCAGCAAGTGTCCCAGCTTGATATCGGCCTTCGATGGGTCGCTCAGCGGAAAGGCTTCCGGCAGGTACCTCTCGGTGAAAACCTTGGTCTCCAGGCCTTCGGGGATCTGGTCGTGCTTCTCCCGCATCATGATCCCGCAGGAAATGCTGGTGAACGCTTTGCCGATCGACGCCATATCGGGATGGGCTTCGCGATTGCCTTTGCCGAAATATTTTTCGTAGACCAGATAACCGTGGCGCACCACCACCAGGCCGCCATGCTGGCTGGTTTCCTTCTCAAATTCGAACGCCTGGTCCAGCCTGGCGAGATCCATGCCCGCCGTTTTGCGGACCGCGGCGGCGTCCGTTAACGTGCGCCAGCCCTGGGCGCTGTCGGGAGAAGGAAAGTAATCGGGGCCTCCGGCGAGTGCCAGAGGCAGGAATAAAAGCAGGGCATACCTTCCCCGGGGGAATCTTTTTTCGCTCATGCTCTCCCCATGATTATGGCGCAAATCGCTACTTTGCCAGCGTCATGGTCAGCCCGTCCGCCGGGGTCCACTTGGCCGGCAGGCATATCCATGCGTGTCCGCCACGTCACACTGGCCGTGCAAAACGCACTGAGCGATGGGCGTCTTTCTTCGTTGTTCGAAGGTTTCTTTCAAGCTGGCAATTTGTTGATTAAATTCCTGCATTTTTTGAACACGAAATTCTTTTGGACGATCACTTATCGGATTTTTTTTGCTGAAAAAGCGGCGCATTTTACCAGTTTTTTTAGTACTGTTATGTATTTCTTTTTCATAAACTGCTTTTTGCCGAATGAGAGCGAGTTCGACGGCAGCTTCAGCAAAGATGGTTTCTTGCATTCCTTTCGTTTCCATTTTCATTTTAAGCGCTCCGGTTCTAGCTTCTTTTTGAATGCCTTTGCGAATCTGGTATGTTTCGCCATAGATGCTATCTCTCAATTCAATGCTACAAAAATCATATCCGGTATGGGATTGGGTTTGAGCAAGCGATAAGCAATGGCAGCAACTGAACTTAAATTGCCTTTTGTTGCGGCACTACCGTTTGATGGGTACGAAAAAGTTTGGCCGGAAAAAACGCAATATTTCTATCGAGCACTATTAGGCAAAGGCATCGGATGTTCGTATTATACCATCAGGCGGTTTCAGTTCTGAAAAATACGTCGCAGATCCTCGCCGCGCGGATCGCTACTTTGCCAGCGTCAACGTTCTGGTGCAGAACGCGTCGTTCGGCTTGACCCCGGAAAACACCAGCGTCATGGTCAGCCCGTCTGCCGAGATCCACTTAGCCGGCAGGCGATATCCATGCGTGTCCGCCACGTCCCACTGGCGGTGCAAAATCGTCGTCCATGGACCCCACGGCTCGGGCGCGTCGAAGAGTCCCCATCCGCCGGCATGGTCGTATCCCACCGCCATCAGGTACCGCCCGATTCCGGCGTCGTACACCACGTCGACCCGCTGGCAGTTGGCCGGATAGTCAAAGACCGTGCCGCGGTGCGCGACGTCCTCCGTCCACACCGGCCGCCCGGCGGCATCGAGCCGTTCCAAAAACTTCCAGGCGCCGCGGTCGCGAATCCGGTCCTTGGCTACGCGCGCCAGCAGCACGCCGTTGTCGCTCTCGTACGCCGACGGCCCATCCTGCGAGTAAGTGTAGACAAAGCCGTCGCGCGCGCCGGCATAGTTTCGTGAGAAATTCAGAAAGGCCGGAGATCCGAATCCGGCCTCCATCTTGAATCCCCATTGCCACGTCTTGCCGCGATCGGACGACCACAGCAACTGCGCATTCGCCACGTTACGCACCCACAGGTACAGGACGCCATCCACCATCAGGATGCCGCTGGCCTTGGGGCTCTTCGCGCCGCCGCCCGTGCGCTCGCCGTCGGAGCGCAAATTGGCGCCGCGATAGTCGCCAGGGCCGCCGGTGATGCGCGCGAATCCCATGCCCAGCTTCTTCTCCACAAATGGCTCGAATCCGAATCCATCGCCATACGAGGTGTACTGGGCATCGTCGTCGCCCCACGTCAACGGCCAGTTATCGCTGTCGATCGCGGCGCGCCCGATCTCTTTCCCGAACACCGCGGCGCGGACCACCGGGCTGGGAGGATACGGAGACCGCACCGCTACCGCTTCCATGAGCGGCTTCACCAGCAGTTCGTAGATGGGCCCCCAGAACCCGGACGCGGTATCGCCCAGCTCGTCGCCGTTCCGCACCACGATCAGATCCAGGCTGGGCGCCGCGACGATGACCTGGTGCTTGGCGCCCGCGCCCGCGAATGTGTCGCGCGGCGCCGCCGGCCAGACACCGTCCGAATTGGTGTACCACGCCAGGCCCGATGCCGGCGCGGGATTGGCCGCGCTGCGCGCTGGACGCGGCAGCCCCTGGTCGGTCAACATGTTCTTCACCACGTCGCGCCGGATCAGCTCGCGGCCGTTCCACTGCCCCTGCATCATCATCAACTGCCCGATGCGCGCCGCCGCCCGCGCGGTGAAATTGGCGCCGCCCCAGTTGGCGTATAGCTCGAGCCCGTCCACTTCGTACGCCCGGCCGTATCCGACGGACCAGTGCCGCTCCGGCACGCCGAGCGGGTCGAGCACCCGTTGCTTCAGCAGCGTGCGAATGTCTCCGCCTTTGAGGGCGGCGGTGATGGCGTACGAAAGCGCCGCCATCCCGGGGTTGCTGTACTCATATCGGGTTCCAGGCTCGAACAGCACCGGCGCCTGCCGCACGGCGATGGAAAACGGGTCGGGAGTACGCTTCCAGAAATCGCCTTTCCACCCGGGAAGTTGGTCGTGGGGGATTTCGTCCTGCTCCGCATCGGAGATGCCCGAGGTGTGGGTGGCGAGCTGCCGGATGGTGATCTTCGATTTCAGCGGGTCCGCGCTCCACGCGGCGATGTACTTCGACGCCAGATCGTCCGGTGAGATTCGCCCGTCGCTCATCGCCACGGCGAGCGACATGCCGCCGACCAGGGCCTTGGCCATCGAGGCGGTGCCGTGCGGCCGATCCGCGTTCCAGTCGGGCGCGTACCATTCCAGGGCGATCCGCCCCCGCCGGATTACCATGAGGCCGGTGGTTTGGTGAGCCGCGAGGCCGCTACGCCACGCCTCAAGTCTGGCCGGGTCGAGCCCCGCTTGCGCGGGCGGGATGGTGGCCCAGTCGAAGGATTGTGCGCACGCCAGCCCGGCGCAAGCCGCTAGCGCTAGCACCACCACGTGATTCAGCTTCATGCCCTATTCTGGCAAAACGCCTGTCCACTTGACGCGGGCCGGCGGGCGGGCGCCCTCGCCCACACGGATTCCCCTGCCTCCGCTTCCGTCGGCAGCGTGACGAGTGAAGAGAAGCGCGATCATAACGACCTATCTTCCGCTAGACTTCGTCTTGCTCTATCCTGTTTTGGAGGATTGTGATGAGGTCTTTAATAATCGTTGTCTGTCTTGTGTTTGCGTGTGCCGGCTTAAACGCACAGAAGTCCGTATGGCAGCCATCGGCGGGACATACGCAGATACCGATATGGCCTGGGCCGCCTCCCGACCCGCAGCCGGTCAGGGGGCCAGAGATTCTTGAGCCGTCGGGAAATACGTTCCTGGTTGCCGGCAAACAGGTCATCGGGGTGAGCAACGTGACGAAGCCCACGATCACGGTTTATTCGCCGAAGGGGAAGAACACGGGTGTCGCAGTAGTTGTTTTCCCGGGCGGAGGCTATCAGACTCTGGCCATGGATCTCGAGGGCACGGAGGTGTGTGACTGGCTGACGCCGAAAGGGATTACCTGTGTGCTGTTGAAGTACCGTGTAACGGATGTCGGGCCGTATCCGAAATCGGGACCATATCCGGAATCACCGATGGCCTTGGAAGATGCGCAAAGGGCAATGGGGCTGGTGCGCCTGCACGCGGCCGAGTGGCACATTGATCCACATAAAGTTGGTGTGCTCGGGTTTTCGGCAGGCGGGCATCTGGTGGCGGCGATGAGCACGCATTTTGAGAAGCGTATTTATCCCGTTCTCGATGTCGCCGACAAAGAGAGTTGCCGCCCCGATTTTGCGGTGGCTATCTATCCGGGCCATTTGTCGCTGGCTGCAGTGGAGTGGGACGCTAAGCAAGGGACCAAAAAGCTGGTAATTCCTCATCCGGATCGTTCTTCAGCCGCGGATAAAGGCCTTGCATTGAACCCCGATCTCCATATCACCCGCCAGGCGCCGCCGACGTTTTTGCTGCAAAACGAAGATGACCACGTGGACAATGTAAACGACTCCCTGGCTTACTACATTGCGCTAAAGAAGGCTGGTGTTCCCGTGGAGATGCATTTGTACGCTCAGGGAGGGCACGCTTTCGGACTGCGGCGCACGAAACTCCCAGTGACGGCATGGCCGCAGTTGGTAGAGACCTGGCTAAAGTCGATTGGGATGATTTTGGAATAGGCGCTCTTGGATTCAGCAGAACAACTACGGCGTGGTTTCCCGCTTGGCAGCCCGGAACAGATCGTCGGCCGCGCTGAGCACCACCCAGCGCAGCCGTTCGGGCAATTCCGGATGCGCCGCCAGAAACTGCTTCACCGTGGCCGCCGCCTCGGGCGATCGCTGTCCGCCCAGCGCGGCATCCATCCACCGTTTGGGGAAGAAGATGTCGCCCGTCTTCTGAATCTCCGGCAATAGTTCCAGCGCCGGACGCACGAACCGCCGCGCCTGCGCCTCGCGCAGCGGGTGATTGAGGTAGCGCAGCGATTCCAGCACCCACGGCTCATGGCCGCGATTTTTCACGTCGCGAAACCGCGCGAACGCCTGCTCGCGTACCGCCGGGTCGGCGGCGAGCGCCGGCAGCACAAATTCGAGCCGCGCCTTGCGGTCGGGGTTTCGCGTGCGGTCGCGCTGCGCGGCCAGGATCTGCTGCCATCCCGGCACTTCGCGCACCGCCAGGTTGAGCGCCATGTCGATCTCGTCCGTCTCGGCGAACGTGAGACCCTCGATCTTCTCCTCGCGCCGCCAGACACGCTCCAGCCACTCCGCTCCGTCGCGCGTCAGCACCACGTCGCGGAAGGCGTTGAACCACGCCGATTTCTGGCTGGCCGTGGGAGCCTGCGCCAAGCCGGCGCGCAACAACGCCTCCAACCGCGGCGCCCGCGCCATGCGCTCGGCAGGTGGCATTTCGTGCCAGAACATCCGCGCCAAGTAAGAAAGGATCCGCTGCGTGTTCTGCTCGTCGGTCTCGTGCGGCAGAGCGCGCGCGGCCAGGTCGAACAGCTCCGCCGGCTGCACGCGCGCCTCCAGCAGGTTCTCCCACACGTCCACCCAGGCGCTGCCGCGGGTCAGCACATCGGGGAGTTCCTCCAGGTGATCGAGCAGGTAGCGCAACGTGGCGGCGTCCAGCTTGAAGAGTCCGTAACCGAGGCCGCCGCCGTTCGGGATAACATACAGCGGACGCGTCATGCCCTTCGCCTGTTCCACCTCCGTGACCGCGCCGCTCGCCGGCACGGTGAGTTGCTCGATCCGGTCGGGGAAACCCACGGTGACCTGGAGCCGTTGCGGCCACACCAGGTGGCGGCCCAGCGGATCGCGCTGGCTGAGCGTGAGACTGGCGATCTTGCCATCCGCGCCAATGTGGATCGCGGTGGCGATTTCCGGCCGCCCGCGCAGTTCCACCCACGCCCGGCTCCACTTCGCCACCTGCCCCGGGTTGCGGGCCTCCAGGATGCTCACCAGGTCGAGCCACGTGGCGTTGCCGAAGGCGTACCGCTTCAGGTATTCCCGCATGCCTTCGCGGAACCCGTCCTCACCTGCGATCGTCTCCAGTTGCCGCATCACGATGGGTGCTTTGTCGTAAATGATGGCACCGTAGAGCGACCCCGCTTCGTCCAGGTTCCCCAGCTCCTGGCGGATTGGGTTGGACCCGGCGGTCCGGTCCACTTCATACGCGGAGGGGTAATGGGCGAGCAGAAACCGCAGTTCGTGATTGATCTGGGGGAAGCTCGGGTTGACGATCTTCGCCGCCATGAAGTTGGCCAGCACTTCCTTCATCCAGACATCGTTGAACCATCGCATGGTCACCAGGTCGCCGAACCACATGTGGGCCGTCTCGTGTGAGATCACGCTGGCGCGTCCCAGCAACTGGCTCTGCGTGGCGGATGGGTCGAGCATCAGGCCGGAGGCATTATAGAGGATGGCGCCCGCGTGCTCCATGCCGCCGAACTGGAAGGAGGGGATGAGCACGAAATCGAACTTGCCCCACGGGTACGGGATGGCCGTGTACTCTTCCAGCCACGCCAGGGCGCGCGCGTGCAGGTCGAAAATGGCGTCGCGGTTGCGAGCCACCTTGGCGGCATCCGTTTCGCGGTGGAACATACGGAACGTGCGTCCGTTGCGCTCGGCCGTCTCCACCTGGAACTTGCCCGCGGCGAAGGCGAACAGGTAGGTCGGCAGCGGCTGGGTTTCGGCGAACCGCACCACGGCGCGGCCGTTGGCCGTTTCGCGCCCGATTTCCGCGCCGTTGGCCGTGGCCTGCCACGCAGCGGGAATATCCAGCGTCAGGGAATAGCGCGCCTTCAGGCTGGGCTGGTCGAAGCAGGGAAATGCGTAGTGCGCGCGCGCCGGCACGAACAACGTGTACAGGAACTCGTCGTTGCGGTTGAGCGATTCGTCTCCGGCCAGGAATTCGATCCGGATGGCGTTCTCGCCGGCCCTGATGGCGGTGGCGGGAATGACGATGTGCCCATCCACGAATTCGAATGCCACCGCTTTTTCACCCGCCTGGACCGATACGATGCGCTCCCGCTTCTGTTCGAAGTCGAGCACCACCTGCCGCGGCGCGCCCACTTCGAAGCGCACGGTTTCCACGCCGTGCAGCGCCTCCGCTCTGGATTCGGGTATGCGGAACGAAAGCTGGTAGCGCGGCGCGCGTATGCCGGCTGCCCTTTCCGTTGCCAGCGCCTGCGGTATGCCGCGCCCGGGCGGCGCCGCCGCGGCCTCGGCCAAAGCGGCCAGCATCAACATCGGGAAAGCGGCATTCGTCATCGTCCCACCATGCGGAGACCGTATCGGGATCGCCAGGCGCGGCGCGCCAGAGTGGCGGTGAAGTTTGAGTTCATGTGATTTGAAACTCCCGGCGCTGTTGAACCTGCACGGAAATCGTCCATGGGCGAAGATAGCACACCTGCATGCGCCCGGCGGACGATCCGGGCGGCCATGCGAACCTTGCCGCGCCCGCGGGGATCAACGCGGGATAGCCGACTGGCAATCCGCCCAATGTTCCGTCAGGTAACGAACCCGATCTGTGCGGCGTCCAGGGCTTCCATGTAGGCCGAGTAGCTGCCCGTAACGAGACCCTTCAGGCTTTCCGCCGCGGTCGAGGCGATGGTGCAGGTAAGAACCGCGATGCGCATGGACCACTCCGAACGGCAGGGATCCTTATAACGATATCCGGATTGCGAGGCGTGGTTTGATAGCATGAGTTCATGGTCAAATCATGGCGGCTTCTGGCCGCTCTTACGCTGGCCGCGTTGCCGGCTTTGGCGCAGCCGTACAAGATCGCGGTGATCGGTCTGGTCCATTCGCACGAGGGCACTTATGTCCCCCGCATGACGCGCAGTACGCAGGTCAAGCTGGTGGGTATCGCGGAATCGATTCCCGACCTGGTCAGCCTCGCCCGGGATCAGCAGGGCGCGAAAGACGTTCCCTTCTTCGACGACTACAAGAAGATGCTGGACGAAACCAAACCCGATTTCGTATGGGCCTTCGTGGAAAACAACCGGCATCTGGAAATTCTGAAGGAATGCGCGCCGCGCCACATCCATGTGATCTACGAGAAACCGCTGGCCTCCACCTATAAGGACGCGGTGGCGATGGCCGATCTGGCCAAGAAATACAACGTAAAAGTGATGTGCAACTACCAGATGGCCTGGTGGCCCGCCAATCAGATTGCCCGCGCGGAAGTCGAAAAAGGCACCATCGGAAAAGCCTGGCGCTTGCGCGGTATTGTAGGCCATGGCGGCCCCGGTTCCACCGGCACCGGCAAATACTTTTTCGACTGGCTCACCGACCCCGTGAAAAACGGCGCCGGCGCACTGGTCGATTTCGGCTGCTACAACGCCCTCTGGTCTCTCTGGTACATGGGCCGTCCCGAAAGCGTCTACGCCGACGCGATCCACCTGCGTCCCGAGACCTTCCCCAAGGTGGAGGACTCGATCACGCTGGTGCTGAAATACAAAAACGGCATCAACATCTTCGAGGGAAGCTGGGATCTTCCACGCAGTTTCCAGGACCTGGAAATCTTCGGCTCCACCACCGCTCCCGATGGCAGTCTCACCCGCGGCAGCATCTACATGACGCAGCAGAAGGTGGAAGTGCGCAATGGCCGCGAAACCAAGGAGCTGCCGCTCGGACCGCTGCCTCCCGAGAAGGCCGATCCGATCGCCTTAATGGTGGACGCCATCAGGAACAACAAGCCGATTGAAGGCATCACCGCGCTGGATATCAACATCGGCGTGATCGAGATCGTGGAAGCCGCCAAGGAATCCATCCGCACCGGGCGGGCGGTGAAGCTGAAGTAGCTCAACGCCTGGCAAAGCGAGTGCAGCCCCGGCGCACGCCGGCCGAGGGCACAAGCCCATTCATCCTCCGCGCTACGATGGGATGATGCTCTTGGTTTCCGCCGCGAACAGCCCCGTGAAGTCCTGTGTGGTCCGCGCCGCCGCGTCGCCGAGGAAGGAGTCTCGCCGTGGCTGAATCCGACGCTCTCCTCATGGAGTACAAGCGGCGCGATTTTCTCCGCATCCTCGGTTCCGGCGCGCTGCTCGCGCTGCCCGTGGGCGGCGCGGAACGGCCCCTCAGGGTGCGGCTCGGCGAAGGCGGTATTTACCAGGCATTCACCGGGAAGGTTGAGATGGGCCAGGGCGCGCGCACGCTGCTGACGCAGGCGGTGGCGGAGGAACTTGGTGTTCCCGTGGAGCGGGTCCACCTGATCATGGCCGACACCGATCTGGTGCCGGACGATGGCGGCACGTGGGCCTCGCTCACCACCCCCGAAACGGTCCCAACCGTCCGTAAGGAGACCGCGGCCTTTGCCGGTCATCCCATCACCGATCCGGAGCGCTGGAAGGTGCTGGGCACGTCGGTCCCGCCGCTCCACGGTCAACAAGCGGTTACCGGCACGCTCCGCTACTGCTCCGATGTGCGCGTCGAAGGCATGCTGCACGGGCGAATCGTGCGCCCCGACGCCTACCGCGCCACACTGGAGAGCTTCGACGATGCCGCGGCGCGCGCGCTGCCGGGCGTGCAAATCGTCCGGGAAGGCGACCTGATCGGTGTTGTGGCCCGCGATCCGG
>Ga0182030_10003513_pt1 | contig 33471 bp, 29 predicted proteins | sample 812S3MmetaG_FD_121299 | JGI IMG/M metagenome (GOLD analysis project Ga0182030, IMG submission 121299) | Permafrost microbial communities from Stordalen Mire, Sweden - 812S3M metaG (Illumina Assembly) | ecosystem: Environmental > Terrestrial > Soil > Wetlands > Permafrost | place: Sweden...
ACTCGATGCGTTGCTCTGTACCGTGCATGCCGGTGGAGAGTAAGGCTGGGAATCGGGTCACTTGGAACCACTTCTTTTTTGTCCGGACACTTCCCCTCCTATCGCCGCGCTGCCATAGCACTCCCGTCCGTGTTCTCTGCCTCCTCCGTGCGCTCCGGCTCTGACTTTTGTGTTTCTCCGTCTCTCTGTACTACCAATTCTTCCCTTCTTTGCGGGCCGCGACGATTCTGCGCTGGCCGTCCCCGAGCGCCCGCCAAATCAAGAGCCAACTGCCAAACACCCCAAGAGCTGACCGCTGAAAGCTCTCCAGAAACTTCAGGCCCCAGCGCTTTTCTCTGTGGACTCCCCAACCTCTGTGAGCTCAAATTCACGGAAAAACAAGCAACTCGCTCTTGCCTTGGCTAACTCGCTCTTAAGGTTTTCTCTGTGTCTCTGTGGCTCCGTGGTGACATGTTTTGCCAACGAGTTTCCGATTCCCACGGTCCGCGCCTCGCGTGGCGATCCAGCCGATCGCTGACAGCTTGCAGCTTCGCTGCGCTGTGTCCCCCTCGTGAACGCTTGCTACACCGCCGCCGTTTTGTGCGCCGCCACGTAGCGATCCATGTACTCCCCGAACGCCGCCGAGAGCGCCCGTGACGTCGCGTCCGACCGGCCGATCGCCTTCCCTTCGATCTCGCGCACCGGCAGCAGATTCCTCGTGGTCGACGTAATGAAAACTTCGTCGGCGGCTTCCAATTCCGCCCGCGTCAGCTTCTTCTCCGCGATCTGAATCCCCGGCACGTGGATCTCGTGCAGCAGCACTTCCCGCGTGATGCCCGGCAGGCATCCCGAGCTCACCGGCGGAGTCCACACCTGCCCGCCCTGGGACGCGAAAATGTTGGCCGACGTGCATTCCGCCACATCGCCGAACTCGTTCAGCAGAATCGCTTCATCGAGCCCCCGCTGCTGCGCCTTCTCCACCCACGTCAGATTCATCGCCCACGACAGAATCTTCGTCGTGGCAAACTCACACGCCGCGTGGCGCGCATCCGGTACGATCCCCAGCTTGACGCCGTCGCCCCAATCTTTGGTATCCGCCGTGAGTCCGATCACATCGCTCGCGTGGCCATTCGACGGACCCTCCCACATGCCCCCGCCATTGCGCACAATCGCCAGCCGCAGTGTCGAATCGAAGGCGCGGTTGGCTTCCACCAATTCCAGCAATCGCTGGCGCAGCGCCTCGGGGTCGCCCGGCAGCGGCACGTGCATGGTCGCTGCGTCGCGCGAAATGCGCGCCCAGTGACGCTCGAAGGCGAACGGCACGCCGTCGGACACCTTGAGGGTGGTGAATACTCCCCAGCCGGAGAGCAGACCTACCTGGCCCGGTCCCAAAACTGTGTCGGACGCTTCGTGAATGCGGTCGTTGTGAAGAACAAAACGATGGAGCACGACACCATTCTATCGCGTAGTGCTCGAGGCCACTCGGGTGCTTAACCGACTGGGGGTTCCGACTGTTCAGTCCCCGCAACCGCTTCCTCACGGTCGCGGCTCTGCTACGGTTGCCCCGTGTATGCAGCTACTTACAGAGCCGCGACCGTAGGGAGCGGTTCCCCGACGCCGCCCATTCCCCCAAATCGGATCAGCACCCACTCGGCCCGGCCGGGCGCAAACGCCATCACAGATACTTGACGAACAGCGCACCGTTGCCGCGTTCGTTGTAAATCAATTCGTCCACCAGATTGCGCGTCATCAGGATTCCGAATCCGCCGGGCCGCTGGCCGGCCTCCACGCGCACCTCTACGTGGCGAATTGGCGAATCTTCCGGGTTGGAAATGGCGGCGTGCGGCAGGGAGTTCAGGGAAAAGCCCTGCCCCGGGTCTAGAATCTCCACAATCAGCGCTTTCGGGGTGCGCATCAGCGAAACCCGGACGCGCTTCTTGGGGTTGAGCTTGCCGCCGTGCTCAATGCCGTTGAACAGCAGTTCGCGAAAAGCCGACGTCACATCGTCAAGCACGCTGGGCGGCAGGTCCGCCTCCAGTTCCCGCATGAACTGCGTCGCGCGGTCGCCAGCCTCCATCTTGCAGCGGACGTCCAAAGTCACCCACTGCGGACTGGCGGAAACCACCAGGATGTCGTTTTGCCAGGCAGCCGCCTCCAGCGCTTGCGACACCAGGTCCTTCAACGGACCGCCGGGAGGAGGCTGATGGCAGTAGCCGAAAACCCGCGCGCGGATCGCGCCGATCACCTGCCCCGGCGCCGAATCGCCCGTCAAAATCACTCTCGCGTCCGGTTGCAAGGTACGCACCCGGCGGGCTATCTGCAGGCCGTCCGACCCGTTGCTGCCCTGGCCGGCCAGCACCACATCGAATGGGTAGGCCCGCAGGCAGGCTTCCGCATCGGCTTTCCCGAAGGCGTCTTCGATGGAACGGTCCTCCCGCTCCAGAAGCCTGCGGATGAGTTCGTGGGCGGAACGGTCGGGGTTGACAACCAGCAGGCGGCGGGAACTCAAAGCATCTCCGTACACTCTTTCGACGAAGGCCAGCATACCATGCGGGTACACACCGCCTCCAGTGCCCTTCCTATACCTTAGCGGACAATCCAGGTGAAAAAACGTAACCTGACGCGCGGCGCGCGCATCTCTCGTCGTGTCATGTTGTCTTTCGACTGCTCTCGTGGTCTCGGCCGCGCCGGACTAATCGCCAATACTGGATGCATCAGGGGCGTCAGGCTTGCCGGTTGGTTGTTGGTTGCCTGCTCGTTGGCATTTGGCCAATACCCCGGTCAGTACCCTCCTGGCTATCCGGGAGGCGGTTACCCGCCGGGACAGTATCCACCCGGCACCTACCCGCCGGGACAAGGCCCGGGCGGCGGCATTCCGATCCCTTCCAAGGGGTCGAAGAAGCCCGTCGACAACGCCCCGCTGCCCAGTTTTCGCGGCTATCTGAAGCAGATGGACGACAAGACCATTACCATCGAGTTGGACGATCACCGCGAGTTGCAGTTCCGCCGCAACGGCAAGACGAAGTTCTTTAAGGGCGGCGACGAGGTGAAATCGCCCAAGTTCGACATGGGCGATCAGCTTTCCATCGAAGGTCCGCAGGATCCTCAAGGCTTCTTCACGGCAGCCAACGTCTATTGGGAGCGCGGTGCCCAGAGCATCCACACCGAGACCGCTAGCGACAGCAAGGGCAAAGATCGAGGCGGCGCCGTCGATACCTGGAAGGACGACCCCAAAAAGGGCTCGCCGGATGCGAAGGATGGAGCCGCTGCCTCCAAGGGCTCGCCGGATGCGAATGACCAGAAACCCACTGGGACAAACCGCTCGCCCGACCCGAACGACGCCCCCGCCCGCCCTACCGCGACTGAAGTCGCTCCGCCCTCTGCGCCGGCTGACGCCGATGACCCGGGGCGTCCCAAGTTGGTCCGCGGTAAGGCCGCCGACCCCACCCGCGAGCACGCCGCTACCGTGCCGGACGCGCCGCCGCCTTCAGCGCCCGCGGAAGAGGCTCGGAACTTGCCGCCGGCGATCAACACTGCTGGCACTCCCAGTATTCTGCGTGGCGATGAAGACCCCATCGTCCGCCGGCCCGCGGGCGATCCGCTGATCATGAAGGCCACTGAAGCCGCGCTCGATTTCACCGAAGGCCTGCCGAATTACGTCTGCCAGGAAATGATGGCCCGCTATCAGAGCGAATCGCACCCGGCTAACTGGCAGGCCATCGACGTGGTCGGCGCTGCCATCGTCTATGAGAAAGGCAAGGAAGACTACCGCGACATCACCATCAACGGGAAAGCCATCAAGAAGAAGATGGATCAAATGGAAGGCTCCTGGTCCACGGGCGAGTTCGGCACGGTATTGATCGACTTACTCTCGCCGGCCACCGCCGCACAATTCCGTTACCGCCGCGAGGAGCGCACTAGCGGCGTCCTCTCCAAAGTCTACGACTATACGGTAAAGCGCGAGAACTCCCACTGGCAGATCACCATGGGAGGGCAAACTTACCGGCCGGCCTACAAGGGTTCCATCTGGATCGACCCCGCCACCGCGCGGGTATTGCGCATCGAGAGTCAAGCTAGTGGTTTTCCGGAGGACTTTCCGACTGACGACGTCGAGTCCGCCATGGATTATCAGTACACGCGTCTCGGCGATGCCAAACAATACCTTTTGCCCGTCCATGCCGAAAATCTGAGCTGCCAGCGCGGCTCGGATTTCTGCAGCCATAACGTGATCGATTTCCGGAATTACCACAAGTACTCCGGCGAGTCGACGATCACGTTCAACGACACCAAGAAATAAGGTTGCCGGCTCTGACGATACACGCTTTTAACCTTGCAGTGGGCTTCAAGGTGATAGATCTCACGTTAATTGGCAGCATCTCCGGAACTTTTTCTCCTCTGGCGTGTAATTACCGATAGGAGATTTTTCTATGCCCGCAGTCGGAAGCCCAACGGCGTCCGTAGTATTGCGCGCTTCTGCCGAGACGCTTATCGCCACGATTGCCGGCGGTTTGGTTCTATTGGTGTTCTATCCCATCACTATGTGTGCGGCCGGAGTGAAGGGCTTGGCGAGAATGATCCGGCGTCCCCATCTTACTAAGTCGCCGCGATCGGTATATTACCCGCACTAGTCGTTTTGTTGCTGTTCCCCTCTGTGTCCTCCCCAGCCTCTGTGATCTCACACCCAAAGTGGACGCGCAAGCCACGCTGAAGCAGTCCTCCGTGCCTCTGTACGATTAATTCTTCGTTTCTTTGTGGGCCGCGACCGGTCTTCGCTGAAAGGCCCGCGAAGCCAACAGCCAAAAGGGTCGACGCCCCAAGAGCCGACCGCTCTCCACCGACTGCTCGTGCCTCGATCCGGTCACGCGGGTCTCCGCACCTGGATAGCGCCGCAGGCGCATCAGACGTGCTCTCCAGAAACTTCATGCCCCAGCTCTTTTCTCTGTGGGCTCCCCCACCTCTGTGAGCTCAAAATTACGGCAAGACAAGGGACTCGCCCCTGCCCTGGCCAACTCGCTGTTAAGCTTTTCTCCGTGTCTCTGTGACTCCTAAGAAACAAAAGCGAAGATTTGTTGGAAATAAAGGACTTGGCAGCCCCACAGCGGAGGCGAAAAATCGACTGTCGCAGCCGAGTTTCTTCCCCCGCCAAACCGGGCCCGCCCGGTTCGATGCTCCGTGGTGAATATTTCTTCGCCGCACTCCGCCGCCCTCCGCCACCCACCCCCCTTGCCTTCCGCCCCGTTTTCCGCCACAATTCCTACCAAAGGGAGAATCGACCATGGATGATTTCCGTGTGGGCTCCGTTCCTCCTTCCGAACCGTATGGCGACCGGCACCCCTACGACGCTGCGGCGCGCAGGCGCCAAAGGCACCACCACGGCGACGAGCACGGCGAGCCACAGGACGAGGACACCACCGACAGTTTCGAAGCGTCGTCCGACGGCCAGGAACCGCCCGCCGCAGCCAGCGGCGAGATCGAGGACTTCTACCGCCCCTCCGAGCCTCGCGAGGACGACGTATAGTTAGCCAGCCAAACTGCCAGCTTCTCGTGGCCGTATTGGCGCGCCAGTTCCACGGCCGTCTTGCCGTCTTTCGTCTTCCGCCGCGGATCGGCGCCCGCCGCGAGCAGCCGCTCCACCATCTCTTTACTCCCGCGCGCCGCGGCCGAATGAAGCGGCGTAGCTCCCAGAAACTCCACTGCGTCGGGACGCGCGCCATGTTCCAGCAGCAGACTCACCAGCGCCACGCTTCCGCTCTCTACCGCCGAGTGCAGCGGCGCCACGCGAATCGCATTCCGCGACGGCCGATTCACGTCCGCCCCCGCGGCCACCAATTGGCGCGCCAGTTCCTCGTGTCCGAAGAATACCGCCAGGCCGAGCGGCGTGAACCCATCGCCGGAATAAGCGTCGATGAGCTTAGGGTCGCGCGTGAGCAGCGCCGATGCTCGGTCCCTATTTCCCAGCGCGCACGCCTCGAAAAAATCGGGCCCGCGGCCGGCCAGCACCACGGCGGCTAATTCCGGATGGCGCGTATACGCGGCCCACAACGCTGGCGTAGCCCCGTCGGCGTTGTGGGCTCCGGCCAGCGCCGGGTCGGCGGCCATCAGCGCGCGCACCTGGGCGGCTTCCCCTTTTCGAATGGCGTCGAAAAGTGGCCCCACGCGGTCGGTGGAAACCTGGACGAATAATAGAGGCAACACAGTCAAAGGATTCATGTCCGCAGTATGGCTGGGACTGTGCGAACAGTCTTATCGAATCTTGCTTATTCTCGCCGGACGCAGCGCCGAGGGGGGCACGCCGAACGATTTGCGGAAGAGCGCGCTGAAGGAACCCGCGCTTGCGAATCCCACCGCGCCACAAACTTCGGTCACCGTCATGCCGCCCGATTCCAATAATCGGCGCGCCCGCTCCAGCCGCAATCGATTGCGATACTCCAGCGGCGTCTGCCCGAATGCCCGTGCGAAGGCGCGGTGAAAGTGGTACGGCGAGAGGCACGCCTGCCGCGCGATCTCCGCCAGATCGAGGTCGGAACAGGCGCTGGCATGCAGATACTCCTGGCCGCGCTGCACCCGCCGGAACAACTCCGCGCGCGTCGCGGGCCGGTTCGCCGGCAACAGCGCGGCGCGCCGCAACATTTCGCCGTTGAGCCACAGCAGATCGCGCGCCAGTAGCAGAAACTGCTCGTCCAGCCACAAGCGGTCCGCGGTGCGCGAATCCGCCATCGCGTGCATGCGCGGCAGAATGCGATTGTCGCGGCTATGCAATCCCCCCAGAAACGGCGCCGGCGCGCACTCGCCCTCGATATCCGTCCCCACCATCGAACCGTGCACCGATTCCACAAAGCCGTCCTGGAAGAAAACGCACAGCGTCGCGACCGGCGTGCGCGAATCGATCTCCATGGAATACGGTTCGCCGAGTTTGAGCACCAAAAACGAATCGCGATCCACCAGCCGCTCGCGCCCGCTGCATTTCCACGCGACCGTGCCCTCGGTCACACTCTTGATGGATAGCGGCCCCGCGAAGTCCTTGACGAAGTGCGTCCGCGAACGTGCTCGCAGCACGGCATTGGAACCGCGCAGCGGCGCCGACAAGCGATTCAGCGGGAGTGCACCCTCCATTCGTTACAGTGTACGCCGGATGTTCACATTTCGGGAAACGTTGGTTGCCGGTTGAACCGCCCTGGGTCCGCGCCCCGCGCAGCGATCCGAAGGACGGCCAAGTTTTCTCCGTGGCCTCCGCCACCTCTGTGATCTCAAAAGTTTACGGCAAGACGAGGCGCTCGCTCGTGCCCGGCCAGTCCGTTCTTAAGTTCTCTCCGTGCCTCCGTGTCTCTGTGGTGAACTATCTTGCCCGCTAGTTTCGAGTTCCTCGATCCGCGCCGCGCGCGGCGACCCGGCTCTCCACCGACTGCTTGCGCCCGATCCGGTCGCGCCGATCACCGCGCCTGGATGGCGCCGCAGCCGCAAGAGAGCCAATCGCTAACAGCCAACAGCCAGTTGCCGTCTCAGTCAGCGGATCCATGGTTAGCGCCGCCAAACGCATCAGGGGTGCTGAAAGCTGAGAGCTGAGAGCTGAGAGCTGAGAGCTGAGAGCGGACAGCTGAAAGCAGCGCCGTAGCCGCCCACCACCCGCCTGTTATCATCGCAGTAGCAAATGACTCCGGACTTCTTAGTAATCGGCGCCGGCGTCGCCGGCATGCGTGCCGCCATCGAACTGGCAGCCGCGGGGCAAGTCCTGGTAGTCGCCAAGGACAGTCTGCGAGAATCCTCTTCCGAGTACGCCCAGGGCGGCATCGCCGTGGCCCTCGGCGACGACGACGAAGTGGAACTCCACGAGCAGGACACCCTGGTAGCCGGCGATGGCCTCTGCGACCAAACCGCCGTACACGCATTAGTCGAGGGTGGCCCCGCCGCCATCGAAGAACTGATTGACTGGGGCGCCGCCTTCGACCGCGACGCGGGCCGGCTGTCCTTCACCCGCGAGGGCGCTCACAGCCGCAATCGCATCCTGCACGCTCACGGCGATTCCACTGGACGCGAAATCGCCCGCACCCTCTATCGCAAGGCCGCCTCGCTCCCCAATGTGACCTTCCGCACCTATGCCGCCACTATCGATCTGTTGCTCGATGACGGCATCTCCGGCGCCGTCCTTTGGGATGGCCAGTCGAACAGCCTGCACACGGTCCACGCCCGAGCCGTCCTGCTTGCCACCGGCGGATTGGGCAACATATTTCTCAACACCACCAACCCCGACGTCGCCACCGGCGACGGTGTTGCCATGGCATACCGCGCCGGCGCGGAGATTGGCGACATCGAGTTCGTCCAGTTCCATCCCACTGCCCTGTACCTCGAAGGGGCGCCGCGCTTTCTAGTCTCCGAGGCCCTGCGCGGCGAAGGAGCCCGCCTGCTCAACGCGCGCGGCGAGCGCTTCATGGAGCGCTACCATCCACTCGCTGAACTGGCGCCTCGCGATGTCGTGGCCCGTGCCATCGTTGCCGAAATGGCGCGCACCGGCGCCCCGTCGGTCTCGCTCGACCTCTCCCATCGCGAGCCCGGATTCGTACGCGCGCGATTCCCCCGCATTTACCAAACCTGCCTGCGCTACGGCGTCGACCTGGAACGCCAGCCCGCGCCCGTCGCGCCCGCGGCGCACTACGCCATGGGCGGTGTTCGCACCGATCTCGACGGCCGCACCAACGTGCCGCGTCTCTATGCGGCGGGCGAAGCCGCGTGCACCGGAGTCCACGGCGCCAATCGTCTGGCCAGCAATTCGCTGCTTGAAGGTGTAGTCTTCGGCGCACGCGCCGGCCGCGCCATGCTCGAGTGCGCCGATGCCGATCTGCCTGTATCGGGCGTCGTCCCGATGTCCCACGGTTCCGCCCTTACAGCCGACGAGATCCGCGCCCTGGCCTGGGAACATTGCGGCATCCTGCGCGACGCCGCGGGTCTCGACGCCGCATGCAGTCGACTCGGAAATGCCGGCCGCCCCGGCGCCGCCGCATCGCCGCACGCCGCCGAGGTGGCCAACATGCGCCAGGTAGCGCTGCTCATCGCGCAGTGCGCTTTGGCCCGCGAAGAGAGCCGCGGAGCCCACTTCCGCCGCGACTTTCCGCAAAAGGAAATCGCCTTCCAGAAGCACTCAGTCGCAAGAAAGGGTCGACCTGTGGAGTTTGCCGCCTGACCTGTAACCCTTGTGTGGCAGCCAATCCTGGCTGCAGGCGGCCTTTCAGGCCGCCCGAACCTTAGTCGAGCTCTCTCACCCAAATATTCCGGAAACTGATCGGCTGGCTCGGATCGCCATGCGCTTGCAACTTGATCGGCGCCGTGTCGTACTTCTTATAGGAAGGCTTGCCGATGTACAGCGTCTCGCCCTTCAACTCGAAGTGATTCTGCACCAGCACCCCATTGAAGAAGACCGTGGCAAAAGCCGGAGTCTTCACCGACCCATCGCCGTTGAATACCGGCGCCGTCCAGACCACATCGTAGCTCTGCCATTCCCCGGGCTTGCGGCTCGGGTTCGCCAGCGGAATGCCTTGCTTGTAGATGCTGCCGCCCTGCCCGTTCACATACGTTTTGTTGTTGTACGAGTCGAGAATCTGCAGCTCATACCCGCCGTCGCCGGCCCCGGTGGAAGCCAGAAATACACCACTATTGCCGCGCCCCTGGCCCTCGCCGGCGATATTCTCCGGGATCTTCCATTCGATGTGGAGCTGGTAATTCCGGAAGCTCCGCTTGGTCTCGATGTTCCCGACGCCCTTCACTTTGCTCACGACCATCGCGCCGTCCGCCACGGTCCATTTAGCCGGCGACTTGTCCTTGTTCTGTACCCACTCGTCGAGATTCTTCCCGTCGAAAAGAATAATCGCGTCCGACGGCGCCGACGAATTCTGTACCCCCGGCGTCACCACCTTGGGCTCCGGTTGCCACACTTCGGTGTCTTCCGGTTTGGGTTTCGGACCCGGTTGCTGCGCAAGAAGAGGAGCGGCAATCAGGGCCGCGACCACCACGAGTTTCATTCCCAGAATCTCCATTTCGTCCATCAGTGTAACGTGGCGCGGACACTCCTGTCTGCCGCGCCGAGATGGGCCGGACCTGCTCGCCGGACGTGGCGCAGACACTCGTGTCTGCAGCGCCGAGACTCATCTCGGCGTTCACGCGCTTGTTGCAACTCCGCGAAGTGGGTCGAGATGAGTCTCCGAACTCCTGATGTCGTGGAAAATGGATGAGCCGGCATCGCGTCAAAGAAAAACATTATCGGCCGCCGATGAACGCAGATGAACGCCGATAGGGAGAATCGCTGCTCTTGATCGGCGTTTATCTGCACTACTAATTCTTCGTTTCTTTGCGGGCCGCAAAGATTCTGCCGAGGACGTCCCCGGGGGGCAGTCAAATCTAGAGCCGACGGCCAACTCCAAAAGCTGACCGCTGAAAGCTGAGAGCTGAAAGCTTGCCGGCGAAGCCGCGCCGCGTTCATCGGCGGCTAAACTTTCTTCTTTCCGCGAAGCCGGGGCTCAGCCTAATTTCCATGGCGCATCGAAATTGCGGCGTGAGCCCCAGGAGTTCGGAGTCTCGACCCGGCAGGCAAGAGTGCCTGCGCCACGAAAAACAGGCTCGCGACAGCAGTTCGCCTCAGCGCTCTCCGCCTCCTCCGCGCTCTCCGGGTTTGACTTTCTTTCTTTTCTCTGCGCCTCTGCGGTGAAAGATACCCTGTAAGCGCCCCACCCCTTGAGCCCTACCCCTTGACAATCTAGATGAACATAGCTAGATTGTCGAGGGGAGCGCATTCGCGATGGGAGAGAAGCAAGGCAGCCTGGTACAAGGCACGCTCGACATGTTAATCCTCAAGACCCTGGCGCTCGAAGCCATGCACGGGTATGGCATCGCCCAGCGCATCGAGCAGATCAGCCAGGGCGTCTTCTCCGTGAATCCGGGATCGCTATTCCCCGCCTTCCGCCGTCTGGAGCGCGAGGGATGGATCAAGCCCGTGTGGAAGCCCACCGAGAACAACCGCCAGGCCAAGTACTACGCCCTCACCCCGCGCGGCCGCAAGCAATTGCAGTCCGAAACCGAGGAGTGGGGCCGCCAGGTGGCCGCCATCGGCCGCATCCTCGAAACCTGCTAGCGAGGCGACATGTCCATCTGGAACCAATTCACCGGCGGCCTGCGGGCGCTCCTGCACCAGCGCGACGCGGAACACGACATGGACGACGAACTCCGCGCCTTCCTCGACGCTTCGGCCGAGCGCAAAATCCGCGACGGCATACCCGAGGCGGAAGCCCGCCGAGCCGCGCGCGTCGAGATGGGCAGCATGGAATCCGTGAAGGAGGAAATCCGCGGCGCCGGTTGGGAATCCGCGGTCGAATCCATGTGGACCGATCTTCGCTACTCCATCCGTGTGCTCGCCAAAGCTCCCGTCTTCACCAGCGTCGTCGTGCTGACTCTGGCGCTCTGCATCGGCGCCAACACCGCGATCTTCAGCCTCATCGATTCACTGCTTCTAAAAACTCTGCCCGTCGACAAGCCCGAGGAGTTGTTCCAGGCTACCGAGAACCCGTTGACCAATCCGCTCTGGGAGCAGGTCCGCGACCGGCAGGACGTATTCTCCGATGTCTTCGCCTGGGGCGCGCAACCATTCAATCTCTCGAAGGGCGGCATGGTGCAAAACGCCGACGGACTCTGGGTCAGCGGTGATTTCTTCCGCACCTTGGGACTGCGCCCCGCCGCAGGCCGCCTCCTCTCCACCGCCGACGATCGTCGCGGCTGCGCCGCCCTCGCGGTGCTCAGCTACAGCTTCTGGCAGTCCCACTACGGCGCAGCGCCTACTGCCATCGGCGGCACCATTTCGCTCGACGGTCATCCCTTTCAGGTCGTCGGCGTCGCGCCAGCCGGTTTCTTTGGAATGACCGTAGGCAGCAAGTTCGATGTCGCCGTCCCGGTCTGCTCGGCGGAAGTCTTCGAGCTCACCCTCACAGGTTCCGTTGCCAGCTGGACTGCCGTGAACGCTAGCAAGTCTCGGCTCGATAACCGTCACTGGTGGTGGCTGCATGCCGCCGGCCGCGTAAAGCCGGGCATGAGCATGGTCCGCCTGAAAGCCCGGTTGGCCGCGCTCTCGTCGGCCATCTATGGGGCAGTCGTTCCGGGAGATTGGGACCTCAAGTCGCAGGACAACTTCCGCAAGCGAGTGCTGAAACCCGTCCCCGTCGCTACCGGGCTGTCGGATCTGCGGAGCGACTACCAGCAGCCCCTTCACATCTTGATGGGCGTCGTAGCGCTCGTCCTGCTCATCGCCTGCGCCAACATCGCCAGCCTTCTGCTGGCGCGCGCCGCCGCTCGTGCCAAGGAAATGGCGATGCGCCAGGCTCTCGGAGCATCCCGCCTGCGGCTCATGCGCCAGTTGATCGCCGAGTGCATCCTGCTCTCTTTCGCCGGGGCGCTGCTCGGCTTGCTGCTGGCGCGCTGGGGCGACACCGTTCTGCTCTACTACCTTTCTTCCGTCCATCAGCAGGTCTTCTTCGATTTCACCCTGGACGCGCGCGTGCTCGGCTTCACCGCCGTCGCCGCCACGCTTACCGGATTGCTCTTCGGCGTGGCGCCGGCATTTCGCGGCACGCGCATCTCGCTCGCCGGTGCGATGAAGGCCAGCCACGCGGCAGCCGGAGGACCGCGCACGCACTTCCGCTTGTGGATCGTTGCCTCGCAAGTGGCCCTGTCGCTCGTCCTGCTGGTCACCGCCGGCCTTCTGCTGCGCACCTTTCGCAATCTGGCCAGCGCCGACGTCGGCTTCGATGCCAACCGCGTCCTGCTCGTGAACCTGAACCTGCTCACTGCCACAATCCCGCCGTCCGATTACGCCGCGACCTATGAGCGTGTGGAGCAGGAGATCCGTGCGCTACCCGGAGTGGTCTCCACCTCGCGCTCCATGCTGACCCCGCTGGGCGACTCCACCTGGAATACCCAAATCGTCAGCGACACGCCACATCCCGTGGTCGGAGACGACGATCTGGTCTACTTCAATCTCGTGGACCCCGCTTATTTCGCGACGCTGCACACACCGATACTCGCCGGACGAAATATTGGTGCGGCCGATTCCGGCAAGTCCGCACCCGTCGCGGTCATCAATCAGACTCTCGCCCGCCTATTCTTCCCCGGAGTGAATCCTGTGGGCCACACATTTCGCCCGCTCGGTGGCGCCCGCAAACCAGATCCTCCCGTGGAAGTCGTGGGCGTCGTGAAAGACGCCAAGTACGAAACGGTGCGCGAAGAGACTTTACCCACTGTCTTCCGCCCCATCGTGCAGTGGCCCGAGAGGCCGGAAGAGAACTTCGAAGTGCGTAGCGCGCTGCCGCTTGCCACAATGACGAAGGCCCTCCAGAGCGCCGTCGCCGGAGTGAATCGCGACATCCCCGTCGAGATTCACACCCTCGCGGCGCAAGTCGACGAGTCCCTGACGCGTGAGCGCGTACTCGCCGCGCTCTCCGCATTCTTCGGTGGACTGGCCCTGCTGCTCGCGATGATCGGCCTGTATGGAACGCTCAGCTATCTGGTGACGCAGCGCCGCATCGAGTTCGGCATCCGCATGGCGCTCGGCGCCACGTCGCGATCGATCCTTAACTTGGTGATGCGAGATGTGGCAGTGCTGCTCACCGGCGGCATCGTAGCTGGCATCGGACTGTCGCTCGCCACCACCCGCCTGCTAGGCGCGCTCTTATTTGGAGTCGGCACGCGCGACCCGGCGACCATGGCCACCGGCGTCGGCCTGATGGCGGCCATCTCCTTAGCCGCTGGCCTCCTCGCCGCCCGCCGCGCCACCAAGGTCGACCCCATGGTCGCCCTTCGCCAGGAGTAACAGTGGCACCCTTATGTCCACCCCCCACGTGTGGCAGCCAATCCTGGCTGCAGGCGGCCTTTCAGGCCGCCTCGGCGGGCCGGAAGCCCGCCTGCCCCACGAGAGATCTCATCCTCCGCGGTGACGCGATGCGCCATGCCCGACAGAATCGCATCCTGCGCCATGATCTCTCGATAACGGCCACGCCGCGCCAGCGGACCCCTCAGCGCTCTCCGCCGCCTCTGCGGTCTCCGGTTTTGACTTTTCTTCCTCTGCGTCTCTGCGTCTCTGCGGTGAACTTAATTCCGCCCCGTTAACCCCAGCACCAGTATCTCGTCCCCCGGCGCGTCCTCAAACCGCACTCCCAACCCCTCCTCCTTTGCCGCCCACACCGACCGCAACCGCACCACCACCGCCGCCACCAGCAGTGTCCCCACTAGCACGACCTGACCCTCCGTCGTCGACAGCACGTCGCGCTCGAACCGCACCGCGAACAGCGTGAAGTACAGCAGCCCCAGTGCCCCCAAAATCACCACGTGAACCTGCGACTTCCCCGGCAAATACGAGCACGTGAATGGAATCTTGCGGAAGCCGTACGTGCACAGATCGGCCAGCATCATCCCGAACAGTCCCAGCCCCGCCACATGCGCCGCCGCCGGCCGCCAGGGCCACAGGGAGAAGCACAGCGCAGCCGAGCCGATCCACAAGGGGATCACCGACAGCGCCAGCAACGCACGCCGCGCGGCCGCGAGGTAGGCCGCCCCGTCCAGCCCCGATGTGATGCGAAACACCCAGTTGGCGCGCAGGTCCATCGGCATGGAAAACAGCACGCGCGTCCCCACCACGCTCGCGATCAGCATGATCAGCGTTGCCGCCAGAATGGGGATGCTCACCTCCTGCAGCGGGTCGACCACAATCGTCTCCAGTATGCGCTCCGTGACCTCGGGACTGCGCAAAAGGAAAATGGTCATCGCGAACCCGAGGCTCAGGTAGAACGCCAGGATCACGCGATGTTGCCGGCTGCGCATCAGCGTCCGGATAGCGAACTGCACAATCGCCGTCTGCGGCGCGCTGCCGAATCGCGGCAACCAGCCCGAGTGCCGGCCGCCGGGCATGATATCGGGCTCCTCCACGATCTTACGCAGTGTGCGGAAATATGAGAGCGCGTAGGCGACCGCAGTCACGATGACCGCGATCGCCAGACCGATCCACGCGCGCCGGGCGAGCGGCGCCAGTGCCGGCGATCCGCGCAGTTGCTGCATCAATCCCAGGAACCAATACGATGGCGACCATCCGAGCACTCCCGTTCCTTGCGCCGACGATAGCGAATTCGGCCCAGCCAGTATCGGCTGGGTGAAGTACACCGCGATCATCGTGCCGAACGCCGCCAATTGCAGGAACGACGATGCCCGCAGGAACCAACGCCGCGGCAGCAGTTGCGCCGCCACGCCCTGCAGTCCGAGCACGCAACAAAAAATGAATGCGCAACCTGCTGCCATGGTGATCCAGTACACGCCGAACCAGCGAATGCGCGAAAGGATGCCGTCGTTTGCCGGAACGGTGATCGATGCCAGCGATGCCGCCGGCGCCCCCGCGAGCCGCTGGCGCACATGCTCGGCCACCTGATCGGAAAACGGCACCGCTTCCGAAACGTGGTTAAAGAGAACGATGCCCGCGTAGTCGGCTTGCGGGCGGAAGAACGCATAGCTGGTATACCCCGAAATCTGGCCGTTATGCCAGTAGGTTCCGTCCGACTCGTCCCGGATCCAGGCGAATGCAATCTTCAACCCGGCCGCCACGTTCGCCCGAACCACCTGCGAATTGTGGACCGCGACCGCCAAATCGACCGGCAGCGTCTCCGGGCGCAGGTTCGCTTCCAGATACGTGAGCATATCGCCCGCGGTGGAGCGGATCGCCCCGGCGCCCGCTAACGCGTCGAGGTCCCATGCCGGGACCGGCCGGTGGCGCGGCGTGTAAGCCTGAATGAGGCGTCCCCGTTGCTCCGGCGATAGCGACAGGACGGTGTCCTTCATGCCGAGCGGAGCCGTGATTTCCCGCTCCAGCAGTTCGCCATACGTCGTGCCGCTCCGGTCGGCCAGCACCTGGCCCAACAGCCCGACGCCCAGGTTGCTATACGAAAATGGCGGGTCACCGAGTTTACGCACTCCGCGAAATTTGAGGTACGCGTAGAGATCGGCCGCGTGATAGTCGGCGCCGGGATTCGGTTGGCCATCGATGTTGAAATTGTCCGGCAATCCCGGCAGTCCGGAGTGATGCGTCACCAGGTCGAGCAAGGTGATTTCCTTGTCCCTCGGCCTGCGCACCGTGTCCGGCGGCAACAATTCGCGCACCGGCTCCTCGAGTCTTACCCCGCCCTGTTCGATGGCACGCGCCAGTAGCAGACCGGTGAAGGTTTTCGAAACCGAGCCCAGTTCGAAGATCGAATCCGGCTTGGCGGTCCCATAGGCGACGATGCTGCGCTTTCCGTGCCTGCTGACCCCGATGACCAGGCCCGCGTTCGTCCCTGGCGCCATCGCGCCGACGGTCAACGGGTGAACCAGATCGCGATCCATGATGGCCTTCATTTCATCGGCGCCCGCCGGAAGGAGCGCCTTGTCCCAGGTGAGCGCCGGCGCCGTCACCGCGGGACTCGGGCTGCCAAGCCCCAGCGGCCAGAGCAGTCCCGGCAAGGCGTTGAGCGCCAGTATCGTCACTCCCAGCGCAGCCGAAACCGCCGCGACCTTCGCCAGAAAGAACGTGCGCGGCCGCAGCGGCAGAGGAGCCAGCACCAGGACGTCGCGGCGGTCCGGAAACGTCGAGTCCCACGTGAGCACCGCGAACAGCCCCACCACCAGCATGTTGGTGGAGATCACGAAATGCTCGAACGCAAAAGGAAGGAAGACCTGCCCAGCCTGCGAGTTTCCGCCGAATCCCAGAGCGGGTGCCGACATCACCAGGCTAAAAAAGATCAGCAGCGATGCGAACCGCCCCAGCAGTCTGTTGGAATCGCCCATCGCATGCGCGGACAATAGTTCCAGATCCACCATGCGGAAAAGAAACTCGCGATACAGCACCCGAAATTGCAATCTGGTTTCCATCTCCATCTCCATTTCCATTCCGCCACCTGGCGTGGCGCAGGCTTCAGCCGGCTTCAGGCTGCCGGCTCAGTGCTACCGCCAAAACTCAGCCAGCACGAGGTTACCCCCGGCTCCCTCCGCAGTGGACAAATGAAATGCGTCCTCCGCGCCCCGCACCAGCCATCCTCCCCTCAGCGCTCTCTGCCTCCTCCGCGCTCTCCGGTTTTGACTTTGTCCTTCTCTGCGTCTCCGCGTCTCTGCGGTGAAGAAACGAACTGCGCCCTCCGCACCACGCATCAGCGATCCTCCCCCTCAGCGCTCTCGGCCTCCTCAGCCCTCTCCGGTTTTGACTTTGTGTTCTCTGCGTCTCCGCGTCTCTGCGGTGAGATCCCCTTCCCCCTCACGCCTGAATCAGGTCCGCGATCTCCCGCGAAATGGCGCCGGTATCCTGCTCCACCGCCAGTTGCGAAAAGATTTCCTCCAGCGTGGGCAGCGCCATCAAGGTCCGCAGATGCTCGATGGAATCGTCAGCCACTATTTTCGAGCGATGCAGAATCACCACGTGTGAGCACACCCGCTCCACGATTTCGAGATCGTGCGAGCTGAACAGCACCACCTTGCCGCGCGCGGCCAGTTCCTGAATCAGGCTGCGCAGCACCAGGCCCGTGCCTACGTCGAGGCCGGAAAAAGGCTCGTCCAGCAGGATCAGGTCGGGATTGTGAAGCAGCGCCGCCGAGATCAGAATCTTCTGGCGCATGCCCTTGGAATAGGAGGAGATGGGCGTGTGCCGGTCGCCATGCAGCGAGAAGAGGCGAAGCAGTCCGTCGATGCGGTCCGCCGTGGGCTTGGCCGGAAGATTGCGCAACTGCCCCACCATCGCCAGGTATTCGAGACCGCTCAAATGCGCATAGAGGTGCGGCTCTTCGGGCACGTACCCCATGCGTTGTTTGTAGCCGATGAGGTCGTGCTGGATGAGTTGGCCATTGAAGCGGATCTCGCCGGCCGATGGTTCGATCAACCCCGTGATCATCTTCAACGTGGTGGATTTTCCCGAGCCGTTCGGCCCCAGGTAACCCGTGATTTCACCCGGCCGCGCCGTGAACGTGACGTCGCTGACAGCGGTGATGCCGAGGAATTTCTTGGTAACGCCAGTCAGTTCGAGCATAAAGTCGCCTGACCCTATGTAGCAAACTACAATCACACTTGTCAAGTAGCAAGCTACATAGGTATAATCGCAACGTGGCAGCCGAGACCAAGCTTTCGCACACCGCCGCGATGATCCTCCAGGCCATTCACGCCGGCCATGGATATGGCTTCAGCGTGATGGAGATGACCGGCCTTCCGAGCGGCACCGTCTATCCCGCGATGCGCCGCCTGGAGCGCGACGAACTGATTCGCTCGCAGTGGGAGAAGCCTTCCATCGCCGAGGCCGAGCTCCGCCCTCCGCGCAAATACTACAAGCTCACGCGCGCCGGCAAGGCAACGCTCGATGCCTCGCAGAAGCGCTATCCCCTCATCGCCAAATTGATTCCCGCCGCGGAGGAAGTGGAGCAAGCTTGAACCAGCGCCTCCATCTCGCTCTCTTGCGCGGCGCGGCGCTGCTGGTGCGCGCGCAGGAGCGCGAGGAGTGGTTGGCGGAGTGGCGCGCGGAGCTCTGGTACGTCAGGCCAAGGCGTCGCACGGCCTTCTGCCTGGGATCGTTCCGCGATGCCTTTTGGCTGCGTCGCAACGGTCCCGCGCCCGTCTATCTGCAATCGCCGTGGCATTGCCTGGCCGTGCTGGCGACGCTCGCCGCCTGCAGCGCCGGCCTCGCGTTTCAGCTTCCCCTTTCGCGGCAATTCTTACTCGCGCCCCAACTGCCCGCGGGTACCATGACTATCTCCGGAATTCCGCTGGAGGATTACCGCCAGCTATCGGTCGACCCATCGCGGAGCGCGTTCTACGGCCCTCCCCGCTTTCAAGCAGGAAGTCTGAACGTCGCGCTGGCCAGCCGCAATCTCTTCGATGTGCTGAACGTCCCGCTCGCTCCCGCGATCGCACCCCTCGTCATCGCCAGCGGCGATCCGCGCCTCATTGGGCAACACCTCACGGTAGCGGGACGGACGGCGCAAATCGCCGCGATTCTCTCCGAAAACGTGTGGCAACTCCCAGGCCCCGCCAACGCCTGGCTGCTGGTCGACGACCAGACTCTCGCTACCGAGAGTTGGGGATATGCCGTCGCCCAGATGAATCGGCCCACCACCTACGTCTCGGTGCTGCACACGGCCGGCTCCGTCAATCGCTTCATCTGCGTACCGCTCGCCGAGCGCCGCCTCCTCATCGCCTTTCTCATGATGATCGGAGTCGGCGGCCTGGTGCTGCCGGCTGTCACCAGCCTGTCGCTCGGCGAGTACCCCGGCAGCCACGGGCGCCGTTGGATTTTTCTCGCCGCCAAGTTTGCGTTCGTGCTGCCCATTGTTCTCTTCGGATCGCTCGATTTATTCTCCCTGATCGCCATCCATTTGGAGGCCCACGCCATGATCGTGGGCAGCGTAATCGGATTCCGCTGGGTACTGATCGACCAGCGCCGCCGCTGTCCGGTATGCCTCCGCACGCTGACCAACCCCACCACCATCGGCGAACCCTCGCGGACCTTGCTCGAGTGGTACGGCACGGAACTGATCTGCACCAAGGGCCACGGCCTCCTCCACGTGCCGGAACTCCGCAACAGCTACAGCGAGCAGCGTTGGCTCCGCCTCGACTCGTCGTGGAGCGGTCTGTTCTGAGGAAGCAATCAGCAATCAGCAATCAGCAATCAGCAATCAGCTATCAGCAATCAGCTATCAGCTATCAGCTCAGCTCTCCTCACGCGCCTGCAGTTGGCTTTTGGCTGTTAGCGATTGGCTCTCTTGCGCTCGCGGCGCTATCCGCATTGACCGGAGTGAAAAGGAAAAGATCCGCGAGCGTGGTGAGATCTGGCATCGCAAATTCCGCGAGCGAATCTCTCCGCCCGTCGTGTCACGCTGTTCTTGTTTCAGGCCAAAAGCCAACCGCCAAAAGCTAACCGCAAACCAGCTGAGAGCTGATAGCTGAGAGCTGACAGCTCATAATAAGGTATGTCCAAATCAGCAGCCCTACTGATTGCGCTCGCGTCCCTTTTGCGCGCCGAAGTTCACCCCATGACGCTTCGCCAGGCGGTCGAAACAGCCCTCAAGCAGAATCCCGATATTACCCTGGCGCGTCTCGATGAAGTCAAAGCGAGGCAGGGCGTGCTCGTCGCCAAAGATCCGTTCACTCCCCATCTCGTGATCGGCAGCGGACTGGCCTACAGCAACGGGTTTCCCATGAGCATCCAGGGCTCGGCGCCCAGCATCGTGCAGACCAACATCGTGCAGGACATCTTCAATCGCCAGCAATCGCTGGCAGTAGCGCAAGCCAAAGAGAACGCCCGCGGCGCCGCGCTGGAAGTCACCGGCAAGCGCGACGAAGTGGTGTTCCGCACCGCTTCCCTCTACCTCGATGCCGAGCGCGCCGGACGCTTGCGGGAGTTGGCGCGCAAGCAAGCCGATAGCCTGCAAAGGGTCCTCGAAACCGTGCAGACACAGGTGCGCGAAGGCCGCGCCCTCCCGCTTGCGGAGAAGACTTCCGCCGCTAACCTGGCGCACGTGCGGCAAGCCGCCGAGCTTCTGGAAGACGACATGGCTACCTCGGAGACCGCTCTCGCCATGGCGCTGGGCTTCTCCGCCGAAGACCGCGTCCATCCGGTGGCCGAGCAGCGCGCCACACCGCCGCTTCCGAAATCCCAAGAGGATGCCATCGCGGCCGCGCTCGATTCCAACAAGGACTTGCGCAAGCTGGAATCGCAAATCACCGCCAAGGAGCTCGAAAAACGCGGCGTGAAAGCGCAACGCCTGCCGCGCGTCGACCTCGTGGCGCAGTATGCGCTGCTGGCCAAGTTCAACAACTACGCCGCGTTCTTCTCCAAATATCAGGCGAATAACGAACAGCTCGGTATGTCGTTTCAGCTGCCTTTCGCTGTCGGACCGGGCGTGGGCGCGCAGGTCGCGCAGGTGGAAAGCGATATCGCGCATTTGAAGGTCGACCTCAACAGCGCGCGCAACCGCCTGCGCAACGACATCGAGCAGGCGTATCGTAACGTGCACAAGTCGGAGACCGCCGCTGAGGTCGCGCGGCTCGATCTCGATGTGGCGCGCGAGCAACTCTCGGTCGACCTGGCCCAAATGCAGGAGGGGCGCGTCAACTTGCGCCAGGTGGAGGAAGCGCGCGTCGCCGAGAACGATAAGTGGATGGCCTTTTACGACGCGCAGTACGGTCTGGAGCGGGCGCGCATGAGCGTCCTGCGCCTCACCGGCGACCTGCTGGCGGCAGTGGAAGCGGAGTAACCACGTGCGGTCACGAGCGCGTTTCCTGTGACTTGTTTTTTTGTGTGGCAGGCAATCCTGCCTGCAGGCGGCCTTTCAGGCCGCCGTTTTTCGATGCGCGGCGACCTTGTCGGACCTCATCACTGCCCCCTGGCTGTAGGCGAAGCTGAAGAAAGCCGGGCTGAAGCAGAAGCCCGCCACACCTACAGCAGTAGCGCATCCAGCCGGTGCGCATGCACCATCTGCTCATTCTGCGACCACTCGAAAATCGTGAAGCGCCCGTCCTGCGAGGCGACCAGCGCTACCGCGTCGCGCTGATCCTGGATGAACTGCGCCGCCGAGAAATGCCGGGTCCCTCCGAGTTGTTCCGGGTGCACCAGGATCGGCTTGGAGCCTTCCACCGGTTCCGTGATGGTGACCTGCTCTACTTGCGGCATCTTCGTCCGGCGTACGATCTTTGCGCCGAAGCCGAGCAATTCGTAACGGTCGGTGAGCACCACGGCGCCGTCCACCGCAGTCAGGCCGGCGACGGCCGTGACAATCGGGTCGTTCATGGGAGTGAGCTCGCTGAATGGCGAGGAGACCGCATAGGGGATTGGCTGCACGATCGATTCCCGCCACGCCTCGGTATTCGCGGGAACCACCAACAGCGATCCGCCGCGGCCATGCGCGCGCATGGACACCGCCAACTTCACCATGGGATTGACGGATTGAATCCAGGAGCCCGGCGACTCGAAGCCGAGGAGCGATGTCAGCAGCGCATGACAGTCGGACTGTCCCGAGACGCACTCGTCTACCATCTTGACCTGGTCGCCTTCCAGCACCGCGACATTTACGAATTTGCGCGTCTCATCGCCGGTGTGGTGCTTCACCACGAGCAATCCCGGCGCCGCGACCTCGAGCACGAAGCACATCACTGGAACATTCCGCGTCATACCCCAGACAGAAACTTCGTCCTGGTTATACCAGACTCCCAGGTGGATGCCCGGGCGCTCGACCGCGGGAGACACGCGCGCGAGTGCGGCCGCACTGAGGGAAAGGGGCCGGTCGAGAACGATGGGCGCGTAGGACTGTCCCGCGGAAAGGAACGCGAGCGAAATCTTGGGAACGTACCCCTCTTCCCGCCTCAGGCTGGCCCAGAAGGCCGCGTCAATGATCGTCCGGATTGTTTCGACGTCAGGCACAGCGGCAAGCTGTTGCTGGCCGCGACGCACCGCTTCTTCCCGGCGGCGGACGAAATAGTCGTGCAGCTTGCATGCGAAGGACTCGCCGTTCATTGGCTAACCACAGCGCCGGAAGTTTTTGCGAAGTAGGACATGCTTTAGCTTGTCAAGGCGAGCGCAGCTCGCCCATTCTTCAGTCACAGATTGTACAATCCGGACCCCCGGTGGCGGATCTGACTATGGTGGAGCCGCCCCCCCTGATCCGCGAGGCGCGCCTGGACCCATTTTCCGCCAAGCGTATAAGTTAAACTCTCCCTCACCGAACAGGCCCTAGGGCAGCGGCGACCGCACCAGGCGCCGCCCTACCGGCAAGATGTCACGAACTTCAGGCCGCTTAGCCTTGGGACGGCGCCGCGGCGCGCGCCCGGCGGATGCCCAGCTTCTCCATGCGGGCCTGCAGCGTACTGCGCTTGAGTCCGAGTGCCGCGGCCGCGCCTTTCGGGCCGCTGATCACCCAGTCCGCCGCGTCGAGCGCTTGCAGAATGTGACGGCGCTCGGCGTCCTCTAACGTGCCGGACTTCTGGGCCGCCACTGCTGGCGGCGCAGACTGCTGACGCAAATCGGCGATCGGCACTCGCAGGACGGGGCCGGTCGATAGAATCACGGCGCGCTCCACCAGGTTTTGCAGTTCACGAATGTTGCCCGGCCAACGATAGTGGACCAGCACATTCATGGTGTCCGAAGGGATGGTGTCGACCACTTTGCCCATGCGCCGCGAGAATTGTTGTACGAAGTGGCGGACCAGGAGTGGAATATCGTCCTGGCGATCGCGCAGCGGTGGCACCTGCACGGGAAACACGTTCAGACGATAGAACAGATCGGCGCGAAACTCGCGATTCTCCACCATGACGGTGAGATCGCGGTTGGTGGCGGCGATGAGCCGCGCGTCCGAATGGAGCGTGCGCGAACTGCCCAGCCGTTCGAACTCCCGCTCCTGCAAAACGCGCAGAAGCTTGGGCTGTAACTCCAGCGGAATCTCGCCGATCTCGTCCAGAAATACCGTGCCGCGATTGGCCAGCTCGAATCGTCCGATACGCTGCGCCACGGCGCCGGTAAAAGCGCCTTTTTCGTGGCCGAACATTTCGCTTTCCAGCAGTCCGGTCGGGATAGCCGCGCAATTCAACTTGACGAAGGCATTCTTGCCGCGCGTACTCAAGTTGTGGATGGCGCGCGCGATCAGCTCCTTCCCCGTTCCTGTCTCCCCATAGATCAGCACGGTGGAATCGGTGGGAGCGACAGTTTCGATATCCTGAAGAACGCTCCGCAGAGCGGAACTCCGTCCCACGATTTCCTCGAAATTCAATTCGCTGCGGATCTCGTCTTCGAGGTAGACCTTTTCCTGCGCCAGCCGGTCTTTCAACTCGGCGATTTCGTCGTAAGCCAGGGCGTTCTCCACCGCGATCGCCACCTGATTGGCAACCAGCCGCAGAAACTCCAGGTCTCGTAGAGAAAACGCGATCGGCGCCAGGCGGGCCAGGCTCAAGACTCCCAGAGTCCGCTTGCGGCTGATGAGCGGAATGTGACAAAGCGACTGCACCCCCTTGGACTTCGCCATGGGATCGACGTCTTCGGACTCGCTCAGCGCTTCGCCGGTTCGAAAGACGCGGGCGATCTGCGAGTCGCCATCCACGGGGACAAGCTTGCTCTCGTGAACTTCGTCCGTCATCTTGGGGAAGTCGAAAGCCGCGAAGCGGAGCTGTTTGCCCTCGGCATCCGGGAGGACCACTCCCACGCCGTCGCACTGCATGACCGGCCGAATGCTGGCCGAGAGGGCTTTCAGCAGGTCGCGCAATTGCAAATTCGAAACCAGCGTATTGTTCAACTCCAGAAGGAGCTTGAGGCGCTCGTTCTTGCGTTGCAACGCTGTCTGCGCAGTCTTCGATGCCTCGAAATTGAGCGCGTCATCGATGGCCAGTGCCACTTGCCCCGCCACCAGTGTAAGAAATCGTACTTCGTCTGGGCTGAAGGCATCCGTGCGCCTGCTGGCCACGCCCATGCTCCCGATCCGACGGTGCACAGTCGTGAGCGGAAGCGCGCAGATCGATTCGAAGCCCTTCTCAAGCAGCAGGGCCGTCATGGTCGGAAAGCGGGTTTCCTGCCGCAAAGAAGGAACTACCAGCGGCATCTGCCGCTCATAGACCCACTTGGTAACCGTCTCATCGGTCGGGCAGGGTGGCTGCAGCACTGGCCCTTCCTCGTCGCAGAACTGGCAGGCATGCCACACCACTTCGTTGGAGGCTTCGTCGTATTGCGCCACCACCATGCCGTCGAACTGGATCACCTCGCGCAGTTCGGTCGCCATGGCACGGAAAAGATCCTGAGGATCGCGGTGCGCCCCAATTGCCTGCGATACGCGGATCAGCGCCTCATAACGGTCGGACAGCAAGTAATCGGATGAAGCCTCAGCAATTTCAGTTACCCGGATGCTCTGAGTTGCCACCGTGAACCCCTCTTTCCTTCTTGATGCCCAGCCACCTTCGGGCGATGCACAATACCGGAAGTGTTTTATGATGGCACGCCGGAGGCCGATCGGGCGAGGGTTCTATCTATTTGAATTTTAAGACCCAATTTGGGGAGATGGCCAAACCGGGGCCGGAGTCGACGGCCCGCTGGACGGCAGTGTTGCCGAAATGCCGTCACGGCACGAAGGTTAAAACCCGGAAGGCGGCGGGTGCTTAACCGATTTGGAGAGAACGGTTGCCCCGGTCCGCTCCCTCGCGGTCGCGGCTCTGTAACTGCCTGCAAACACGGCCGCCCGTACAGAGCCACGACCGCAAGGGAGCGGTTACGGAGCTTGAAGCACGCTGCAATCCCAAAGCGGTCAAAACCCGGAAGGGCCCCAATGCCGCATACTTTCCCATCGCCGGGACTCCGAATCAAATCGGTGGGGCGGACCCCGGGCGGACCCCCTGGTCCGCGCGGGACGCCCCCGTCCCGCTGGTGCGTGAAGAATCAGTCGGCCGCGACCACCGAGGAGCCGACCAGGGGGTCGGCCGCGGACGAGGGCGTCCGCCCCACTCTTTGTGCAATTACCCGGAAACGGGAAAAGCATGTCGCATTGGGCGCAGACCCGGCCGTTTAAGGACGAATTGATCCTTCTGGTTTGCTCGAAGCGCGACAGCATGTAATCGTACTCCGGGTCAGTCTCGGCCGATGCCTTTAGTACCCCTAATGCCAGCACGGCCAGTGGGACGGCGGCGTTGCCGAAATGCCGTCACGGCACGAAGGTTAAAACCCGGAAGGTGGCGCAGACCCGTCCATTAAAGGATGAATTGACCTTTCTGGTCTGCTCGAAGCGCGACAGCATGTAATCGTACTCCGGGTCAGTCTCGGCCGATGCCTTTAGCACTCCTAACGCCAGCCGTTGCTGGTTGGCATCCAGCAGGAAGTCGAACAATTCGCGACGGTACTCCGGCCGGTGGGGCGCCAGTTCCGCCGCGGCGGTTAAATAGGTGCGCGCCAGGGAGCGATACTTGCGCCCAAATGGCGTGGCGATATCGGCAAGCGTTTCATACGACCGGCCCATCCAGTAATTGGACGCGGCGTCCTTCGGGTTAGCGATGAGGGCGCGTTGAAAGTGCGAGATCGCGACTTTGAACTCGCCTGCCCGGTAATTGGACTGGCCGGTGGCGAATTCGGATTGTTGAGCAATTGCTGGAGTAATGAGTAAGAGGCACCAGACCAGTTTCATATATCCCCCTGAAAAACGGGGCGCCGAACTAATGTCCGGCGCCCCAGCCCCACTGCAGCGAGTCAGAATCGATAGCCGAAGCCGACGGAAGGCTCGGCCCTGTGGGTAATGCGGTCCGCGCCCGCGGCCAGGCCGAAAGTCGGACTGTTATAGACGAATCCGCGGTACTCGGCGCGAACGAAGAAATGGCTGGTGAGGTCGATGTCGGCGCCGGCGCCATAGAGGAACGCCGCCCTGGTCTGCGACGAAGCTGTCGGCGTGTCCCGTGGATCGAAGACCAGTCCGGCGGCGCCCGCCTCGGCGAACGGCGTGATGCCGTGCATCTTGTGGCGCAGGACATAGGCCGCGCTGAATTCATGATTGTCGGACTTAACTCCCAGGGGACCGCTGGTCAGCCCGTAAGTCTGCGTGTTGACCGAGTAACCGTAGTTAGCTTCGATTCCCATATTCTTAGTAAAGAAGTAACGATAGTTAGCCAGCACGCCACCGCTATTGGTGGCACTCTGCGGAATGCCATTGTCGGTGGTCGACTTGACGAAACTGCCGAAGGCCTGAACGCTGACTTCGGAATGATTGTATTCCTGCGCAAGCACCGGCACGGACGCCAGCCCCACTCCCATCAGAACAGCTACGAGACTTTTTGTACGAGACATTGAAGTGTAACTCCCTTTCGCTTTGTACTAATGCAAGTGGCGTGCCATTAGCTTGGTCAATGATTTCAGCAGTAAGTGATTCGCCGGTTAGTCGGCAGGCTGGCAAATGACGACGGATCGGCAGTTAGTGTGGCAGCCAATCCCGGCTGCAGGCGGCCTTTCAGTCCGCCGTCTGCGATGTGCGACGAACTTCCGGGCTTCAGGACCGCCCGGTCGCTGTAGACGAAGCCGAAGAAAGAAAGGCGGGCTGAAGTCCTCGCCACGTCGCGGTCGGCCGAACGCCGGGATTGGCCCGTCCAGAGGCAGGCAAGATTGCTTACCACACGACTGACATATTAGAGGAGGGGGAGAACCGGCAGGGAGTTCAGATAGTAATTTACAATTGCGGCGGAAGTCGCCAGCGTGAAAGCCGACGCTGCCATGGCGAAAAGAATGGGGTGTCTGTGAATCCAGGTACGCATAAATCACCTCAGTGGAGATTCCGTGACGGTTAGATCGGCCAGTCCAACCAGCCGTGTGTCGACTGAAAGATGAGTGAGCAGCATCTGAGCGACTCCCTCGTTCCATACCGTCTCGCGGGTAAAGCCGACATGTTTGACGAAAAGGGAAGGCGATTTGACCAGATAGCCGGACTGCCTTACGGCAGTGCCCGTTTCGCCCTCAAGCCACAACTCGCCATTCATCAATCCCTGGCGCTTCTTATGCGGCTTGATTTGAAAAATGTATGCCACGGTATTGGCGAGTTTGACCATGCCTTTGTAGCGAAACTCGTAGTTCTCGAGGTTGATCGCGACCGAAGACGCCGGCATCTCCGCGGCTGTCATCTGCGCCGAGAGATAGCGGGCAATTACCTGCTGCCGGACGGTGCGATCTCCGTCGGCTTCGAGCACCTGATAGTCGGCATCGCCCGCCGCGGTGATGCGGCGGATAGCGCGCAGGCGTCCGTGCTTCCGCAGTTTCGGCAGCGAGGCTTCAATCTCGATGGTCTCGGGACTCCAGGAATGTACATACTGCATGCCCGCGAGGTAGCGGGCGAAGGCGCGGCTAGCGCCTTGGTCGTCTTCCGCCGCGATGGGTCGTAGCAGCGCCGCCAGAATCAGCAACGGCAGCGTTGCATTAAACACGCGCCGCCTCCGCCATGCCGGCGAGGTTGCGGGTAAGTTCGTGCAGGGCGAATGCCTGGGCTTTGCGGGCCAGTTCGCGATCGACATCCAACAGAATGGTGGCGTCGTCAATGGAGAACCCTTCGAAAAGCGAGAGTAGCAGCACGCATCGCGGCAGCGTGTCGATGGCCAGCAGCGCGCGTTCGAGCTGGGCCTTGCTGGCGCCGGGCGCGAGAGCCCAATTCCGCGGGGGCGCGGGACAACTCCGGCCGCGCACGGACGCCAGACGGACCGCCGACGCCGCCAGTTCCTGGCGAATCGCCCCAAGCGCTTTGGCAATTACTACCTTGCGTGCCCACGCCAGCATCCAGGCCGAGAAGTAAGCGTTGCCGTCGGCGGACTCGAGCGCTTCGACGGCTGCGTCCACACTGGTCTCGTGCTGGCCGGTAAGAAGGAAGGCGAGCCAGTAAAGGTTCGCTGTCTGCTGATTGGTTTGCTCTAATGTCGGCATTCGGGCTGCTCCCTGATTTGTTCGAGAATGTCCTGCACCGCTAAACCGGGCCGCAGGAACGGCACTCCGCTGAGATGCATCAACTGAAGAAGGTACCGGCCGGCGCGATCCACGCAGGTGACGCTCTTCAGGTCTACCGAGATGCTGCGTTTCGGCTGAGTCGACTGGGCCGTCCTCCAGCAGTTTTCGAGCTCGGGGACAAAGGCGCCCGCCAATCGACCCTCTACTCTGAGTACTACGGATTCGCCCGTTTCCTGGATTTCAATCTTCATCATCGGCTTGGGACCGCTATCCCGAAGGGCAAGTTCCTGCCCAAACCATAATTCATTGAAACCATTGAAGATTCGGTCAGGTGGCCGGTGAGTGCCGATGCCCGGATGCCGACATGTGCCGAACTGCCGGCACTTGCCGCCGGCGCCAAAACGATTTTCCCACCGGGGCGCCGATGGACAACTTGCCGCATACGGCGGAGCGTTCATCAGGCTGATTGCAGCGGACCGGGCGAACGTCTTTTCCTTGTCCGCGCCCAGCGCCTCCGGGTCTGTCGCCCGAGACAGAATGGCCCGCCGCTCATTTGCAACAAGAAGGTAAGCTAGCTCGTTGATGCCGTGTTCGGCGATCTCGCATGGGTCACAGCTGAGCGCATTTTCGGCGAATCGCCTTCTAGCGCGGTACGAAGCAAATCCGCAATTTCCTGCAGAAGCTCAGGTACAGTTTCCAGTATTCGGCGGGTCAACATAGTGGAGTGTATTCTCTTGTCGAATGAAACCCGGGTCTGGGACATTGTCGAAAATAGCTCGGACAGTAGCTTTGCGCCGTCGGCATATGCCAGCCAGGGTCGAGTTGGATCAAACGGCGGCGGGACTCCATAATCAACAGAGTGGCCGACGGTATCCAACCAATTCTGGATGTCGGCTTGGGAGTAACCTCCAGGGGCGCCGGCGTCAACTTCCGACAAGACGAAGGCGATCGCCTGGGCTCCTAGCAGGTAGTTCTCATACATCCGTCTGCCCAAGAAGTGGACTCTTCCGGGTGCCCACTTCGCCATTTCCGTTTTCACCGCCGGGGGACGAAGTTCATCGTCGAATATAAAGCCTACGGCAACGGGGAAGATGGCAGCGGCCTTACTTAGTTTGTCATAGATTTCGAACACTCTTCTCGTCCGCTTGGACTCGAGTTCGCCGGTGCTGACAACCCCTCTCACGATCGTCCCGAGAAGCGACCTCCTCAGGAGTGTGTGTACGATTAGCGGAAAACACTCCTCTTCCGTTTGGCCTTCGACCCACAGGACCCGCTCTGGTCCAAAAATATCTGCGAAGGACGCGCCGATCTCGGCTAAACACGACTGGACTTGCCTGACTATCGCGGGCTCGACTGATTCGGCCTGTGCACTGCCATCCACGAGTCGCAACAGAGCTATGCTCCCCATACCTAATGCCGTCACTACCGTCGGCGCATGAGTCGTCACGATAAATTGATGCTTTAAGCTGGACCCGAACACCTCCATAAGCTTCCGCACGGCTCCAGGGTGGAGGAAGCTCTGTGGCTCGTCGATGGTATAACGCTGCTCGGTTGAGCCATGAAAACGTAAAGCATCGCGAGGACATGAGGTACTCCGCTGCCGGTCTGGCTGAGTGGCACGGCAAGATCGTCCCTGCCGGTTGTGGGATCCACCATCCAGACAGCAATATCCGCTGTGCCTGCTGCGGTTAATTTGACGGAGATGTGCCTGATTTCGGGCAGAACTTGCGATACCAGTGAGTTATAGCGCTCGAACTCGTACTTGTTTCGTTGAAGAAGGTCCAGGACTGCCGTAAGGTTGCCTCCAGTGGGCTGAAGGATTGGGTCAACCCCTAGGTGCGGGGTTATCCCCGATATCCTCGACGACCGAAATAAATACACTTTGCCTGCCAGATACTTGTGCCAGCCCATTACCGTCGAGGGCGGCTGGTTGTGCAACACCCTCCCAAATGAAGGTTGTCCGATTTGGCTGAGGTCGTACAACTGAAACTGGTTGGACGGCTGACGACCATTAGCGGCAGAGTCATAACTAAGGATGTTGATAGGATCTTGCCAGCCGTTCTTGTAGTTGAGGCGGCAAGCAAGTCCATGCGTAAGCAGCCATTCCCCAAGTCGTTTGTCGCTACCTTCAGTCCCGTCAAATCCTAGAGAAACGGCCGACGGCGAGCTCCGGTCTGGCTCCGGCACCATAATGCTTCTATTCGACATGCCGGTGAAGTCCTCCCGTTGCAGGACGAACTCAACCGCACCGGCGGTCGCATCGGCAGGCACCATCCCTCGCACCGGTACCGTTTTCAAGCTTCGATGTGCAACTGGTTGGATATCGAGAGAAAGGACCTCAAGCAGCGCGGACTTTCCGCTGCTATTGCGCCCCAGGATCACGTTTATTCCCGGACCAAATGACAGCTTCGTTTTGGTCCCGAAGCATTTGTAATTCTCAATTTCGACAGAGCGAATGTGCATCGCAGGAACCCTAATTAGAAGTCTACTCTTTAATCGCGCTAAACAGTGACGCTCAGAACGATTGCGATTCATCACCTGATCTGGCGGGCGGTCGGCGTCGGCCTGTGCAGGCCCGTTCTTCGACGGGGACATGCCGTCGCTCAGTTCGCGAACAAAAAAACTCCCAGACTCACAGAGTTGGAGTCCGGGAGTTGCGATTCTCCCAGTGGAAGCTTGAGCTAAAGCTATGAAAACTGGATGAACATCGGGTTAATCCACAGCCTGCGCCGTCTTAGGTGCCTCGATGTAGAACTCAAAAATAACCTGTGACCCGCCCGCGTAGAACGGGCTAACCTTCATATTTCCGAAGATGGTCTCTCGCTCAAGCCCTTTCTCGATGATCGTTGCGATTTCGGCTTGCGGTTCGCCTCGCAAGGCTCGAAGCCACGATGACAGGGACTCTTTTCTCGCTGGGACCGGCAACAATGACTGCAGCCATGGCGGGCAAATGGCGTGCTCTATACTCGCGCTTTGCTTGTTGCTGAGATATACGAGTACGATCGCGGTTTCCGCTGACTTGAACGCACCGATTTCGCCGAGGCGCCTCAACATGGGCTCGATAGCCACGTCGAATTTTCGCGCTAGGTCAACTACGTCTGCGGCGTTGACGGGTCGATTCAGCTGCCGAAGTTCCGTTGTGAGACATCGGTGCGGAATAAGCAGCAGACGGGCACCGTGATGACAAGCGGCCTCAAGCTTAGCACCCCGCGGCGCCTTGGGCACGGGTATAAAGATGCCGCCCCTTGATTCATAGAAGAAGGTGTGAGAGATCTCATGCGCCAAGGAGAAGCGTCTGCGCTTGCGCGTTCCTGGAAGGTTGATGAAATTGCTCTGCAAATAGATACGAAAGCCGCCAGGGACGAGAGCCATGGCAGCCTCGGGCACCATCTCTCGTTCTTCAATCGACAATACGCCGCCTGCTGCTGCTATTTCGTGAAGGTCGACGGGGGGGGCACTCTGCGACCAGCAGAGATCGAGCAGTCTGTTCACGCGGTGTTCCAGGAAAGGAGTTAGGGCATCCACGGGCTACTCTTGATCTATCTTGTGTTTTCGGTACAGATCGTCGAGGAATCTTAGGAGTTTCTCTGCGTCTGAATTATCAGCTTTCGCAGCCCGGCGCTGGATGCCAGGGACGTCCGCTGTCACGCTCTTCTCCAACTCAGCCATAAATGCGCTCCAATCGCATAGCGAACCAATGTGATTGGAATACCATTTGGCAAGCGCTGCTGCGTGCAGCTCGAAATTCTTGCCCAAGAACAGCCGACAGGCTGCCAAGAACGCCGGTGAGATCGCATCGTCGGGAGCCGTCCCGCTGTGTTCGGATGGCCGAACCAGCAACTTTCGGCGGCTTCCAGTGCTGACCAGGGGCGACTGGGGGCGGTCAGCTTTGGCGCCGGTTGGAATCTCTCGTGGGGCTGCAGTACGCGTGGTTGCGGCGCCGCACCTGCCCATGATCTGCCATGCGATTTGGGAAACCGTGTCGGTGATCCGCTGCTCCGTCGGTGAGTCGGCTCCGTAGCGTGTAGCACCAATGCCGTCAACCCTCTCCGCCAACTGTAGTTGCTGTGCCCACCCATAATGGTCTGAGTTTCCGGGATCATACACCGCAAAGGTATGCCCGCCGCGCTGCTTGAGGGCGTCAAAAGCACCTACACTGTTCAGGCTTCCGGCCACGTAAAGCATATTTCGGAAGCCGACGTTCCCGCTGCCAGCGCCCGTTCCGGCGCGCCTCCCGAGGTCGAGCAAGAAGGTAGTCTTCGCGCGACCGTCAACCACTTGACGAATGCTGTCTATCATTGGGTCTGACGTGGTGGGTTGCCCCGGTGCCGACTTGGGCGCCTCGTCAATGGACTCCTCATTGAACTCGCTACCCAGCACATCAGTCACGTACGGGCCAATTCGGCTTCCCGCGATCATCGTACTGATACCCGAACTAACGACGCAGTGCTCGACGCGGATGCCATGGTCTACGAACGGCCCTGCCTCAAGCGTCGAACTGAGCCGATCAAAAAGACCGGGTAGGCCGTCGTACAAAGGGATCTCCGATCCGCATTCATTTAGAATTCTGTTGTTGAGCCCTTTGAACGGTCCGGTCTGTGCGTAACTCAGAATTCGGTTCAATCGGTCGGAAGGATTGGAGGATCGATTGCTTACGACGAACCCGGACTGATCAAGTCCTGCCCAGAACGCATCCGGGGCAGCGGTAAATCTCGGAAATAGCGGACCAATCGAGTCAGGACTGAAGGTCAGATCAAAACCCCAGGCGACAAGGATGACGTTTGTTCGGGGCGAGTTCTGGGACATAAGGCAGCCCTCTAAAAACATCCGCCGTTTAGCTGCAGCCGCTGGTGCCGCCGCAGTTGCCGCACTTGTAGCAGCTTCCGTTGCGGGTCATGATGGAGCCGCATTCGGCGCACATGGGGGCGTCGGCGACGGACGGCGTGAAGGGCAATTCCTGCTGCGGATCGGCTTCGGTAGGACGCAATGTGGTGGTCTCTCCGGCCTCCGTGTTGGCGTATTCGGCGCCCAGG
>Ga0182030_10003514_pt1 | contig 33467 bp, 32 predicted proteins | sample 812S3MmetaG_FD_121299 | JGI IMG/M metagenome (GOLD analysis project Ga0182030, IMG submission 121299) | Permafrost microbial communities from Stordalen Mire, Sweden - 812S3M metaG (Illumina Assembly) | ecosystem: Environmental > Terrestrial > Soil > Wetlands > Permafrost | place: Sweden...
CGAGGACGCGGAGAATTAGGCCCGCTGGTCGAGACGGCGATGCGCCCGCATCCATATTGAAACAACGCCGAACGCCACGAACCAGAACCCTCGGTCGCCGTCGCTCTCCCGAGCCGGCAAACGTGAATTGGCCGCATTCAGGACCAGTGTTCGCAGTTTTGTCCTGAGTGGTGTCGACTTTGGCGCGCCACTCAGGACAAAACTGCGAACACCTATGTGATTGAAGTTGCTATGTAGCTTAATCAGCCTGGCGTTCGGAGGCGTGAGCCTGTCGCCGTAATTGTCGGCGGCCGCGACGATGCGGCGCGCGACAGCGTCCGCGTGGAAGCTCGCCAATTGTTCCTCTTGTGTTCTCAAGAACTTCAGAATTTAGGCGGAGCGTTAGTTGGGGGACCTATTGGGAACCAGCGTCATGAGTTGACCCACTCACACTGTTAGTGGCCACGAGTTCACGACGCCGATCGGCATCGGGACCGTCCGCTGAATGACGACTGCAAAGCTTCGCCGGCCGGGGATTGCCGTAGACCCTGGGCACTTGTCGCCCGGAAAGGCTCTGCGGGCGTCCGACCCAGCCTGATCCGCCGGGTCGCCTGTTGCGGGGCGCGGCAGCGACGACGACGCTTACAGGATCGATGGGAACGGCACGTTCTGTTTGTCGGTGAACGCGTCCTCGAAGCCTCGCCGATAGTGGTACTGAATCTTGTCGGCATCGTCGGGATAGGTGAACTTTCCGCCGACTTCCCAGATGAACGGCTTGAATTTGTATTGCAGGACGTTCTTCTTGTAGTTCCAAAGCAGGAGAATCTCGAGCGGGTCGGCCTTGAAGTTGGTCCACACGTCGTGGTGGAACGGGATGACCACTTTCGCCCCGAGGGCCTCTGCCATGCGCAGGATGTCGACGGACGTCATCTTGTCCTGGTTGCCGATCGGGTTCTCGCCGTAGGAACCCATCGCGACGTCGATCTTGTGCTCCTTCCCATGCTTGGCGAAGCGGATGGAGTAGTGCGAGTCCCCGCTATGGTACAAATTGCCGCCCGGAGTCTTGAACAGATAGTTCACAGCCTTGTCGTCCATTGTGGGCACTTTGCCCAATAGCGACTCATTGGACGTGACCAGCACGGTGCGGTCGAAAGACTCGAGCGCAACTATCTCCACATCCTTGATCGTGGCGACGTCGCCAGGGCGGACCACCTTGATCCGGCTGTCGGGAACGCCCCACTTCGTCCACAGGTTCGCGCACCCCTGCGGGCCAATGAAGGGGACGTCGGGCGCGCAGTTCTTCAAAACCGCAGCCGCAAAGAAGGGGTCGATGTGGTCCTGGTGGATGTGGGTGGCCAACACGGCGTCGACCTGCGTCACGGCGAACGGATCGAACACGATGGGAGCCGCACGAAGGTTCGGCTGCGTGGCCCTCCCGCCTGTCATGTTCCGCATCTGGTGGAACGGCGCCATTTCCTTGGTCTTCTGGCTCCTCTTGCCGTTGCCGAACCACAAGTCGGTAGCGATGTTGGCGCCGCCCTGAGTCTTGAGCCATATGCCCGTGCAACCGATCCACCACATGCTGAACGTTCCGGGCGCCACCAGCGTGGCGTCGATTTCCTCATTGAGCCAAGTACCCCACTCGGGGAAAGCTCCAAGAATCCAATTCTCACGTGTGATCTCGTCGATGATGCCCATGGTTGAGCCTCTATTCTCATGATGCTGGATTGGCGCATCGTCTGCCGCGTCCGGTAGGCCGTTCGAGCGAAAACAACTTTCCGACACGCGTTGTTTTCGCTCGAGGGTTTGTGCGCTTCGCGAAGCGATCGAATGCCAAGCGTCTCAGATCGAATCGAGCGACACGCCTCTGGTTTCCTTGGCGAACAAGTAGACAGCGCCGCCGAGCACGAGCAGCACCGCGAACACGGTGAAGGCGAGCGGGATGGAGTCGAGCGTCACCTTGGCGCCAAAGAGAGCGCCGAGAAGCGCGGGGCCGAAGACCTTCGCGCTGGCGCCGATGCCGTAGCCGAGGCCGAGGCCCGTCGAGCGGGCCTCGTTCGGGAACTGCTCGGCCCCGAAGGCGTTGAGGATGCCGAAGGCGCCGTCGCCGAACGACATGGCGATAAAGATACCGACGAAGAAGACCCAGCCGGCGGAAGAAACGTCCCAATTGGCGGCCGTCGTGATCAGCGCCGACCCTGCGGCGACCAACAGCCCGAGAGCGCCGACGAAGCCGAACCCGAACATCGTCCAGCGGCGCCCGATGCGATCAGCAAGCCAAGCCGACGAGAGCCGGCCGAGCAGATCGCCGAGCGACACAAACATGAACAAGACGCCGATCATCCCCGGGGTGAACTTGTATCCCGAGCCGAGGATGGACTGGCCCCAGCCCTGGATGACGGCCGAGCCGAGGATGAAGCAGAACGAGCCGAGGGTGATGATGATCAGCGACTTGAGGTATTTGCTGAAGACGATCGCGTACGAGGCAGACTGGACGGACTTGATTTCCGGCAGGGCGCCGAGCTGCGCAACCGGGACTTCCAGGGCCCAGGCGAGCGCATTGCGGGCCTCGGCAGTGCGGCCACGCGACTGCAGAAACCGGGGCGACTCCGGCACTTTGCGCAGCCAAAGCAGCAGGAAGATCGGCAGCGCGCCGAGGGCGATGAGCAGGCGCCAGTTCGAGCCGACAATCATCTGCGCGACCGACCCGAGGAACAGGCCGAGCGGGATGAACACCGAGGCTAGGCCGGAGAGCAAGCCGCGTTGCTTGGCGGGGACGAACTCCTGCACGTAGGGGATCGAAGTGATGTTCAGGCCGCCGACGCCGATGCCGACAAAGATGCGGAGAACGGCGAGCACGATCCAGCCGTCGTTCGGCGTGAACACCGATGCGAGCGTGAAGAGGGTAAAGAGGAGGACACACCAGGAGAAGGCGGCCTTGCGGCCGATGCGGTCGGCGAGGCGGCCCCAGGCAATGGCGCCGATCACCGTGCCGAGCCCCGACATGGCGATGATCCAGCCAGCCTCGAAGCCTTTGAGATGCCAGGCCGGATCCTTGAGCAGGCTGCTCACCGCGAAACCGATGAGGAACATGTCGAAGAACTCCGACACGTTGCCCATGACGACAAGCGAGATGAGGTTCTTCTGGTTCTTGGTGAGGGGCCGAGAATCGATCTGCTCCAGAGCAGTCATCCTGGCGGCAGCGGCAGGCGCGTCTAACATGTGAGTCACCTTTCGTGAGGACCCGTGACGATCAGCGGAGGATGTCGGTGCTCGCGGCGATCTGAAGTTCGCTTGGCGTAACGTGAGTCAGGTCGCCGTAGTGCGTGAGGGCGAGCTTCGAGGTGCGCAGACCGAAGTTGACGCCCTCGATGACGTTGGCCCCGAGGTATCCATGGAGGGCGCCGCCGACCAGGGCGTCGCCGGCGCCCGGGCGGTCGGTGACGCGAACCGGTTCGATTGCGTAGATCCGCTGGCCTTCGACGCCCGAGTAGTAGCAACCCGCGGTGCCGTCGGTGGAAACCACATGGTCGAGCCGATACCTCTCGCGGAGGGCGGCGTTGACGGCGGGACCGTCCCCTTGCAGGCCAAAGACTTTGACGCCGTCCGGGCGCGAGCAGAACAGGATGGCGACGTGCTCGAGCAACGGCTCGAGGACGGAGCGGGCCTGCTCCGCCGTCCAGAGCAGCGCCCTGAAGTTGACGTCCAGTGCGACCTTGACGCCACGCCTCGCTGCTTCGCTGACCGCGTGGGCGACCGTGCGCCCCGTGCTCTCGGTGAGCGCCGCCGTGATGCCGGTGACAAACAGAACCTGCGTATCGAGCAACGCATCCCAGTTGAACGTCTCGGGCGTGATCTCCCGGAACTTGGTGTAGAGGCGGTCGTACGTCACCTTTGCCGGCAACGGCGGATCGCCGGGCTCCATGAAATAGAGCGCCATCCGGCCCTCGCAACGGACACAGTGCGAGAGATCGACACCGACGCCGCGGTACTCATCGACGAACCGTTGGGCCAAATCGCCGTGCGGGATGACCGAGGCGAACGCCGTGCGCCGCCCAAGCTGCGCCAACAGGCCGGCCACGTTGGCTTCGGAGCCGGCAGGAGTCACTCGCAGCTCTCGACAGGTGGCCAAACGGTCGCCCCTGGTGACCGTGAGGCGAATCTGGGCTTCTCCAAACGTCGTCAAATCATAGGTGGACATTGGCTGCTGCCTCCGTGTGATCGAGGCGATGTTGCATTATCGGGCGGTTCGGCACGCGGCCGTCGGGCTTGCTGGGCTTTGACGGGAACGCGGTCATGAAGGCCACACCCGGGCGATGGCCTGCTTCAAATCGGCTGCGGCGACCAACGGGTCCTCCGCAGCGACGATCGAACGGCCGGCGATGACGATGCCAACCGGATGTCTCGCGAACGTCGCCAAATCGGCCGGCGTGACGCCGCCCGTGATTGTGACGGTGAACCCCATGGCAGCCAGTTCGTCGACGCGAGCCACGTCGTCGGGCCCCCATGAGAGGTCGCCTGCCGCCTCGCGGTCGCGGGACCGCTTGACGATGACATGCTGCGCGCCGGCTTCCCGCCACTGGCGCGCCTTCGCCGCATCGTACCATTCGTCGGACAGCTCGATCTGGACCTCGCCGTGATGGGCGGCGGCTACGGCGCAGACCTGTTTGACAGTCGTCATCGAGGCGCCGGCCACTACCGAGACGAGCGACGCCCCAGCCTCGAAGGCCATCTGCGAAAGCAGCTTTCCAGCCTCGGCGATCCGGATGTCCGCCAGGATCTCCTTGTCCGGAAACAGCGCACGGATTTCGCGCACGGCGCGCAGTCCCTCGGCGAGGACGAGGACGGTGCCGCACTCGATGATGTCGACGTGGGGCGCCGCGCGCTGGAGCGGCGCGAGCGCGCTCGGCAGGTCGGTTTTGTCGAGCGCGATCTGGAGCCGAGGGCGCGTCATGGCTTCGCCGCCTCGTCTTTGCTTGAATACATCCGGTTCCTCCCTTGTCGGCGCGATTTCAGCGTCCTGTCTGCCCGTAGTAGGCGCCGGGACCGTGTTTGCGCAGGTAATGTCTGTCCAACAACGTCTGCGAAAGAGCGCGCGGCGGGGCGACCGATCGGGACAGCATCGCCATGCGCGCGCATTCTTCGAGAACGACGGCGTTGTGTACAGCGTCGGCTGCGTCGCGGCCCCAAGTGAACGGGCCATGGCCGTTCACCAGCGCCGCGGGAATCTGTAGCGCGTTCGAGACCCGCGCCTTCATCGTCTCGACAATGACGCGGCCCGTATTGCGCTCATAGGCGTCTTCGATCTCCGCGTTGGTCAGCGACCGCGAGCAGGGAACCGGACCGTAGAAGTGGTCGGCGTGGGTCGTGCCTTCCGCAGGCAGGTCGACCCCGGCCTGCGCCCATGCCGTTGCATGGGTGGAATGGGTGTGCGTGACCCCGCCGATCTCGCCGAAGGCGCGATAGAGCTCCAAATGCGTCGCCAGATCCGACGAAGGCCGGAACGTCCCGTCGACCACATGACCATCGAGATCGACGATCGGCAGGTCTTCGGCCTTCATCTCGTCGTAAGGCACGCCCGAGGGTTTGATGGCGATCAGGCCGCGGGCGCGATCCATCTGCGAGGCGTTGCCCCACGTGAACAGCGCCAAACCGTACTTCGCCAGTTCGAGATTGGCCCGAAACGCGTTGCGCCGCAGAGCTTCGAAGTCGCTCACCAGCCGGCCTCCTTCAGCTTATCGATTACGAAACGCCTTGCGGCCGCCGCCGCCTCGCAAGGGGCGGTCGATGCGTCCGCCCACATCTCGACGAGAAAGGCGCCGTGATAGCCGAGCCGCTTCAGCGCGGAGAAGGCGGCGACGAAATCCACGCACCCCTGCCCGAACGGCACACATTTAAACTTGCCGGGGTCGGCGCCCGACGGCGCACGGGTGTCCTTCACATGGACGGCCACGATATGTTCGATGCCGAGCGCGAGCTCGTCTGACACGTTCGCCCCCCAGGCGGAAAGGTTGCCGAGATCAGGATAGACCTGGAACCAAGGGGTCGGGATGTCGCGCTTCCACGCGAGCCAGTTGGTGATCGAGCCCATCAGGGGCGTGTCCATGATCTCGACCGCGAGCATCACCTCGGCCGCGCTCGCGACGTCGGCGGCCCAAGCGAGTCCTTCGCGAAAGCGCGCCAACGAGTCAGGCGTCGAGGGCTCGTAATAGACGTCGTAGCCGGCGAGCTGCACCGTCCGCACGCCGATAGCGACCGACAGGTCGATCGACTTCGCCATGATTTCGCGCGCCCTCGCCCGCGCTCCCGGGTCGGCGCTTCCGAACGGAAAGCGCCGGTGGGCGGAAAGACAGATCGAGGGAACGGCGACGCCGCTGTCTTCGACGCCGCAGCGGAACGCCCGACGCTCGTCGCGCGTCCAGTCGAGCCTTGCAAGGCGCCCGTCGGTCTCGTCGATCGACATCTCCATGAATTCGTAGCCGAGCTCGCGCGTCGCTGCGAGACGCCGCGGCCAATCGAGCGAAGCGGGGAGCGCTTTCTCATAGAGGCCGAAACGGACGCTCGGGGCCGGCATGGCTTTACGACCCCCGCTCCGCGATCGCCGACTTGGACTGACGGGCGGCGAGGGGCGCCGCGTCCGGCGCGCGTAGACGCCAGGGCCCGAGCGACTCTCCCATCGCGACGATGGCGTCGCCGTAGAGGATGCGCCGGGTGACGTTCACGGGCCGAGCTCCTGTTCGATCGTTGTTCGATAATTGCACGTTATGAACAAAATGCAAGTTACAAACGATCAAACGATCGCTATTCAAACATTGACGACTCCTACCCTGGCACCCTCGTCAAGCGGGGCGACGATCGCTCGCCGACCAGGCGGGATTTGGCGTCGCCGCTGAATTTCCATGCGGCTTCCTTGGCTTGCTCAGCGACGTCGCCGGTTGGCCGCCGTCGAAGGCGTCGAACGCCGTCGCGCCGTCGGCGTTGTCGCCGGCCCGCCCTGCGGCGAAATGTCCTTGGGCCGCGCCCCTAGGCGGCGCTGTTGCGCCGGCTCGATTCCACGAGGGCCACTGTTGCAGCTTCGGAGTGCTATCAATCAAAATAGGATTGATTCGCGGCAAACTGTGCATAGAACATTCACAATTTGCGGGGGATTGGGTGGTTTCCGCCGCTTGTCGTGGCTCCCGCGGCCGCCGCTGATCGGAAATGATCATGCTCGGCGGCGGGTGCGTCGCGCAGGGGTTGGGAGCAAAAGAGGCTGACGATGTCCGGATTCGGCCGAACGACGATGGCGAGGCGGGCTCGGCTGCTCGACGCCCTGCAAAAGACCGACCTCGCGCGCGTGCCGGAACTTGCCGGCGCGCTCAACGTCTCCGAAATCACAATCCGGCGCGATCTCGACGATCTCGCCGCGCAGGGCGTCCTGGAGCGATTCCACGGCGGGGCCCGGCTTCTGGCGCGAACCGCGCAGGCGGCGCGGTCGGAGCCTCGCCGCGATTCCGACAACCGGAAGAAGCGGATCGCTGCACGCGCGGCAGCCTTCGTCCATCCCGGCGACACCGTGATGCTCAGCGGCGGGACGACGACGCTCGCCGTGTTCCGCGAGATCGCGTCCATGGACGTGCGCATCGTAACCAACAACGCGATGATCATCGGCGAGATGAACGAGCGCTCGCGCGCGGAACTGTTCGTTCTGGGCGGGGAATACAACGGCCGGACGCGCGCGCTCAACGGCGACCTGACAAACCTGACGCTCAACGAGATCCACGGCACGATCTGCTTCCTCGGCACCAATGCGATGAGCCAGAGGACCGGCCTCACCTCGTCGATCTATGCCGCCGCGGTCGTCAACCGGTTGATGGCGAAGCAGTGCGAGAACCGCGTCGTGGTCGTGGCCGACGCGTCAAAAATCGGGTCGACGGCTCAGTTCCTGAGTCTGCCGTTGGCGAACGTTCAGCGCCTGGTGACCGATTCGGACGCCGACCCGGCGGAAACCGCCGCCTATCGCGCCGCCGGGATCGAGGTCACGTTGTGCGAAATCGAGGACGCCGTCTGAACGTCCGCCGGCGTTCGCAGAGCCGACCGGATATGGCGCGCCGCTCTGGACGACGCTGCAAACACCTATGTCATTGAAATCGTCCGGTGAATTTGAGACTGTGGGCCATCCTCGGCCTCTGCGCGGCGCAACCCACTCGGGCGACTGCAACGGACAATTGTCGACCCTGCTTCGCAATCGGGCCTCAAGTCCAGGGTCTCGAGGCATTCAAAGCATGGATCGTTGTTACCGATACCACACCCGTCTATTATTCTGACTCAGTTTTGGCCTGGAAGCGGTTCCAAGTCGTCTCTGGACCCCCTGCAAGAAAGCGAACGGGATGAGCGATTACGAAATCCACGATCCACGATTCGCCAAGCTCATTGTCGGCCACGCCAAATTGGAGCGGCTGTGGACCGGCAGCCGCTGGGCCGAAGGGCCGGTCTACGTTCCGGCGGCCCGCCACGTTTTGTGGTCGGACATTCCCAACAATCGCGTGTTGCGCTTCGTCGAGGACGACGCCTCCGTCAGCGTGTTCGAGGCGCCGTGCGGCCACCAGAACGGCCACGCGCTCGACGCCGAGGGACGCGTCGTCGCTTGCGAACATGGCGGCCGGCGCATATCGCGGCTCGACCACGACGGCGTCTGGCGGCCGCTGGCGACGCATTTCGAAGGCAAGCGGCTCAACTCGCCCAATGACGTGATCGTCAAGTCCGACGGCTCGATCTGGTTTTCAGATCCGACTTACGGCATCGACGGGTATTACGAGGGCGCGCTCGCCGAGAGCGAAATCGGCGCGGCGCTGGTGTTCCGACTCGATCCCGACTCCGGCGAGCTGACCGCCGTCGCGCGCGATCGGATACGGCCAAATGGCGTCGCCTTTTCGCCCGACGAATCCATCCTCTATGTCCCCGACACGGGCGAAACCCACGTCGCCGACACGCCGCGCGCCATTCACGACTATGCGGTCGGCGCCGGCGGCCGAACGCTCGCCCACCAAGGCGTGTTCGCAGTCTGCGACAACGGCTTCTTCGACGGCTTCCGCGTCGACATTTACGGCAACGTGTGGACGTCGAGCGCCGACTCGGTGCGCGCCTACGCCGCCGACGGGACGTTGCTGGGGCGCATTCGCGTGCCCGAGCTGGTCTCGAACCTGTGTTTCGGCGGCCGCAACCGCAACCGTCTCTACATCACCGCCCAGACTTCGCTCTATGCGATCTATCTCAACACACACGCGGCGAATTGGGCGGCCGCCTGAGTGAATGGTCTCAGCTGACGGCGACTTCTTACCCGTCCTGACCCCAGCGGGTGTGGAAGTCGCCGGGCCTGTCGAGCCGGTGATAGGCGCGCGCGCCGAAGCCCCAGGGCTCGCGGCAATCGCGGTCCATCCCTGTCCGTCTTCAGGACGTTCGAGACGGAGCGTGATCGCCGAGCCCGTAAACGACATGGAAGATGCGCCCGTCGAAGAACTCGAACAGGCCCTTCGTCACTTCTCGACTCTCCGAGCGGACCGGCGAAGCCAACGCGTCTTCGATCGCCTTGCGGTCCGGATAAGAGATGCACAGCACCATCGGATATCGGTGCGAGCCGTCCTCGGCGTCGACTTCGCGCAACACTTCGACCCTGAGCGCCTTGGGGAAGCGCGTCCACAACGGGATCAGACGTTGGTTGACGTAGGCGTCGAACGCCGCCTCGCGGCCGTGGCGGATCGCGCCTTCGAAGAAGGCGAGGCGCTTGAACATGCAGGTTGTCCTTTGAAATGGAAACGCCGCCGGCGCAGGGCCGGCGGCGCGAGGCGGATTACTTGGCGCCCCAGATCTTCTTGTATTCGTCGCGATAGCCGTTGCCCGGATCGAAGACGTTCTTGTCGCCGCCGTCGAAGGCGACGTTGTCGGCGGTCACCAGGTGGATGCCCGAGGTGTAGCCGGACCAGGGCTGCTTGTTGAAGGCGCGGTTCAGCTCGTCGACGAGCTGCCAGCCCTGCATGTTGAGCGGCTCCGGCACCGTGCCGTCCTGGAACTGCTTGGCGCGAATGCGCTGGAAGGCGGATTCGGAGCCGTCTCCCGCCGAGATGTTGCGCGGCGCGCCGTCGCCCTTCTTGCCGGCCGCGGCGAGCGACGGGCCCATGAAGTCGAAGTAGAGGTCGTTGATCGCCAGCGAGTGGGTCCACTTGTCGCCGTACTTCTGCAACAGCGTCGTGGTGAGCTGCGGCATGCGCTGCGAGGATTCGGCGATCGGCGAGTCGACATACTCGAGAACCGTGCAGCCGCCGCACTTCTTGATCGCCGCCTCCATCGCCTTGGCCTTGAACACGGCGATCTCGTATTGCGAGTCGGTGAAGATGACGACGCCGGCCTTGCCGCCCGACTCCGCGATCGCCTGATAGGCGGCGGTGTTGGACACGTCCTGCGGCATCGTCGTCACGTTGGCGAAGATGCCCGACTCCGGCTCTGGTCCGGGCCTTGTGCCAGCGTGCCAGCCGACCACGGCGGCGCCGGACTTCGCCGCCGTGTCGAAGGCGACCTTCTGCTCATTGGTGTCGAAGCCGCCGGCGACGATGCCGTCGGGCTTGAGCGTCAGCGCCTGATTCATCGCGGCGGTTCGTCCCGAGACCGAGCCCTGTCCGTCGATGACGGTGACCGTCCAGCCGATCGCCGCGGCCGCCTCTTTCACGCCCTCTGAGGCCCCGAGGATGCCGCCGTTCTTGAGGTCGGCGGCGACAAACACGACTTTCTTGCCGGGTGCGGCCTTTGGGGCGGTCGTCGGACCGTCCCACTTGTCGGCCCGGGCCGTTGCGGCCTTGGCCGCCTTGGTCGCCATGTCGACGTAGTCGTCGGCGCGGACGATCGAACTGCAAGCGAGCGCGCAAACGCCCGCCAATAGAACTGTCTTCATAATGCTCATGCGTTACCTCCCTTGGACATTGTCGCCGCGGGCCCATCGTGCGCGCCCCCGGATTGCGCCGTTTTCGCAGGCGCACGCGCCGATTCGGCTCCGCGCTTGCGCTGCGCGTAGCCGGCGATGCCGATCGCGACGAGCAGCGTCGCGCCGTTGAACAACGGCTCGACAAAGAACGTCGCGCCGAGCTGTTGGATGCCGGAAATGCCGATCGCCAAGATCGTTACGCCGATGACCGTGCCCCAGACGTTGACCCGGCCGGGCTTGATGGTGGTCGAACCGAGGAAGGCGCCGACCAGCGCCGGCAGCAGATACTCGAGGCCGACGCTCGCCTGGCCGATGCGAAGTTTCGAGGCGAGGATGACGCCGGCGAAGGCGGCGATCACGCCCGAGGCGACAAAGGCGAAGATCGTGTATCGCCGAACCGGCACGCCGTTGAGTTCGGCGGCTTTCGGATTCGCGCCGATGGCGTAGAAATAGCGGCCGATCGGAAAATACTCGAGGGCCAGCCAGAGACAGACCGACAACACGAGCACGTAGTAGCCGGTGATCGGCAGGCCGAACAGGTCGGCGCCGTTCAATGCATAGAAGGCGTCAGGCGCCACGCCGACGACCTGGCGGCCGAGCGTGTGCCACATGGCGATCGCGTAGAGGATCGTTCCCGTGCCAAGCGTCGCGATGAACGCGTCAATCTGCGCGACCTCGACCAGCAGCCCGTTGACGAGACCAACGCCGGCGCCCAGCACGAGCACGGTCATCACGGCGATTGGCCAGGGGAAACCGTATCGGGTCTGCAGACTGATCGCCAGGATGTGCCACAGCACGATGCCGTAGCCGACGGTGAGGTCGATCTTGCCGGCCACCATCGGGATCATGGCGGCGAGCGACAACATGGCGATGATCGCCTTGTCCGAGATGATCGAACGCGCATTGATCATCGTCGGGAACGTCTCGGGCAGGATGAGACTGAAGAAGAGCGCGAGCGCGACCGTCAGGATCACGAGGCCATAGACCGGGACGAGGCGCTTGATGCGCTCGAGCCCGCTCAGGCCTTTCATCTCACTGCGGGTCGGCTCGAGGGCCGTCGATTTGACCGAAGAAGCCAAGGTCCTCTCCTATGCCGCGTTTGCGGCGGCCACCGAGGCCGCATGAATGAGTCGCTCGACCGACACGTCGTCACCGATCAATTCAGCGACGATCAAGCCGCGCGAGAAGACCAACGCGCGACGGCAGAGGCGCGCGACCTCCTCGAAGTCGGTCGAGACGACGACAACGCTCAGTCCCGAATCGAGCGCCTGGTCGAGCAGCCGGTAAATCTCGGCCTTGGCGCCGACGTCGACGCCCGCGGTCGGATCTTCGGCGATCAGCAGCTTGCCGCCGATGCGAAGCCATCGGCCGACGATCACCTTTTGCTGATTGCCGCCAGACAACGACTCGATCGGTAGACCTGGATCGTTCGGCCGCAGTCCAACCCGCTCGCCGATGGCGCGGGCCTGCTCCGCCTCGGCGCGCGGCGACAACATGGAAGCGACGCCGCGGCCAATCGCGCTCGGGTTGACGAACATGTTCTCGCGGATTGTCAGCCCGGTGGCCGAGGATTCCTCCATCCGGTCGCGCGCGATCAGGCCAACGCCCCCCGCCATCGCCATTGCCGGGCTGGTCAGCGACAGGGGCGCGCCGTCGAGCCGAATCTCGCCGCCATGGGCGAGCGCCCCAAACAGCGCGCGCCCGACGCGCTCCTGTCCGGCGCCGCGCAGGCCGACAAGGCCGACGATTTCGGACTGCGCGACGTCGAAGTCGACGGGACCTGCGCCCGCGACCGTCAGGCCGCGCACCGACACGCGCGTCGCGGCGGACGCCTCCCGCGGCGACGCCTCGTATTTTTCGAGCGCCTTGCCGACGATCAGCGACACCAGTTCTTCCGGACTGGTGTCGGCGACGCGCCGTTCGCCAACCAAAGCGCCGTCGCGCAACACCGCGATTCGGTCAGCGATCTCGAACACTTCGTCCAGGCGATGCGAGACGTAGATCATCCCGACGCCGCGCGCCTTCAGCGGCCGCAGAGCGTCGAACAGCCGATGGACCTCATTGGCCGGCAGCGAGGCGGACGGCTCGTCGAGCACCAAGACGTCGGCCTGCACGCTGAGCGCACGCGCGATGGCGACGAGCGATTTCTCCGTGCGGCTCAAGTCGCGTACGCGCATCGTCGGGGCAAGCGGACAATCGACTTGTGCGAGGGCGCGGCTCGTCGCCTCCTCCGCCGCTCGCCAATCGATGACGCCGCCGAAGCGGCGCGGATAGCCGGTCGCCAGCATGATGTTCTCGGCGATCGTCATCCACTCGACGAGGCCGAGGTCCTGGTGGATGAAGGCCACCGGCTGGCATTGGCCGAACTGCGGCGGGCGGTGGCGGTAAGGTTCGCCCTTGTAGGCGATCGCGCCTTCGGTCGGCTCGACGATCCCGCCGAGGGTCTTGATCAGGGTCGACTTGCCGGCGCCGTTCTCGCCGAGCAGCGCGACAATCTCGCCGGCGCGAACATCGAGCGACACGCCGCGCAGCGCCGTGACCCCGCCGAACCGCTTGACGATATTGTCAAAGCGAATGAGAGGCGGATCCTTCGCCTGGGTCGTCGAGGGCATGACCTCCCCTTTCGCCTTCTTTATCTGCCCCGGATGTTATCGATAACATGAAAGCTTGGCAAGCGGATTCCGCGGTGGCGATTTCACTATCGGCAGTTCATCGTCGAGGCGGCGTTTCGCGCGGGCCGTCGAACTGTCGCATCATCGCCGCGTTGTCTTGCGCGCCGAAGCCGCCGGCGACAAACCAGCGATGGATCTCGGCGACGACTGCGGTCACGGGCAATGGCGTCATCGTCGCGCGGGCGAGCGCCTGGACGCCGTCGAGGTCCTTGACCATGTTGTCGAGCCGCCCGGTCGGCGAATAGTCGCGCCGCGCCATCTTGGCGCCGAACTCCTGCAGAATGCGCGAATCCGCCCGGCCGCCAGCGAGCGCCGCCGGAATGCGTTCGGCGCTGACGCCGGCCCGCTCGGCCAAGGCGATCGCCTCGGCCACCGCCTGGAATTGGATCGCGCAGAGAACCTGATTGACGAGCTTGGTCGCCTGTCCGGCGCCTGTCGGACCCATCAACGTATAGTTCGCCGTCAGGCGGCTCATCACAACGCGGGCGCGTTCGAAATCCGCTTCGTCGCCGCCCGCCATCACCGTCAAGCGGCCGGCGGAGGCGCCGGGCGCGCCGCCCGACAGCGGACAGTCGAGCCACCGCCCGCCGGTTTCCGCATGAAAGCGCGCCGCCAGAGCGCGCGTCGATTCGGGGTCGATCGACGACATGTCGATGACCAGCGTTTCCGCGCTAGCGACTCCGGCGACGCCGTCTGGACCGAACACCGCGCCCTCGACAATCCGCGCCGCATTGAGGCTCAAGATGACGAAGGACGTGTCGCGGGCAGCGTCGGCGGCCGAGACGGCGGCGCGCGCGCCGTGTTCGACGAGCGCCCGCAGCTTGGCCGCGTCGGGGTCGAAGACGGCGACGCGCGTCTTGGTTTCAAGCAGTCGAGTCGCAATCGCCGAACCCATGACGCCGACGCCGATGACGGCGACAAACGGCGCCGAATGATCAGTCATGGCTGTCGGTCTCCCATTGCGAGTCCCGCAATTAACCGGGCCGCTAGTTGCGGAATGGCGGTCGCGAGATTCAAGTCCGCGGCGATTTCGATGACATCGGCTTCGCCGCTCGGCGGCTCCAGAGTCGCAAACTGACTGTCGACCAGCGCCGCCGGCATATAGTGTTCGGGCCGACTGGCGACCCGGGCGCGCATCGCCTCTGGCGTTGCGGCCAGGTACACGAACCGCAACGCAGGGCCGACGGCGGCGCGCAACCGGTCGCGATAGGCTTTGCGCAGCGCCGAGCAGGCGATGATCGTCGCGCGTCGGATCGCGACATCGGACGCCAACGTCTGCCCGATGCGGTCGAGCCATGGCCAGCGATCGTCGTCCGACAGCGGCACGCCGCCGCCCATCTTCGCGCGCGCCGCCTCGGTGTGCAGATCATCGCCATCGCGGAAACGGGCCCCGATCTGTGCGGCGAGAAGACGGCCGACGGTCGTCTTGCCGGCGCCAGCGACGCCCATCACCACGACCGCGATCGCTTCAGAGGCAGGCTGTAATACCGCCGTCGACATAGAGGATGTGCCCATTGACGAAACTCGAAGCGTCGGAAGCGAGGAAGATGGCCGCGCCGACGAGTTCGTCAACGTCGCCCCAGCGGCGCATCGGCGTTCTCGCGGCTAACCAAGCCGAGAACTTCTCGTCCTCGACCAGCGCCTTGTTCAGTTCGGTCTTGAAATAGCCCGGCGCGATGGCGTTCACCCGCAGCCCGTGCTGGCCCCAGTCGGTCGCCATGCCCTTGGTCAGCATTTTCACGCCGCCTTTCGACGCTGTGTACGGAGCGATGCTGATCCGCGCCAGTTCGCTTTGCACCGAAGCGACGTTGACGATGCTGCCGCGGCGGCGCGGGATCATGTGGCGCGCGACCGCCTTCCCGACATAGAATACGCTGTCGAGGTTGGCGTGGATCAGCTCGCGCCACGTCTCCTCCGGATAGTCCTCCAAGGCGCCGCGTCGCTGGATTCCGGCGTTGTTCACCAGGATGTCGATCGGGCCGAATTCGGCTTCGATGCGACCGATCGCGGCGCCGACCTCATCGCTTTTGGTCACGTCGAATGGGGCGGCGAACGCTTGCGCCTCGGCGGCGCGCAGCGATGCGACCGCCGCTTCGACCGTCGCCGGCGTTCGTCCGTTGACGACGACCCGCGCGCCCGCCGCGGCGAGTCCACGCGCCAGCGCGAGCCCAATGCCGCCCGAAGAGCCCGTGATCAGCGCCACCGCGCCTTTGAGCCCAAACAGGCGATGAACAAGCTCTGACACCTAAACCTCCCTGCTGGCGCTCGGCGCGACGACGCCCCCCTTGCGTCAGAGCATGTTATCGGTAACATGCGCGTCTCGTCAAGCGTGACGATTCGGCCAGGCGCTTGCGCGGCGTGATTGTTATCGATAACATTCGTGGCGACCGTCGGCTCGCCCACTATGGAGGTTGTGAGGATCATGGCCAAGCCTGTTGTCCTGATGATCGGCGCCTATCCGGACTGGGACATGGCCCCAATGGAGGAAGCGTACGACCTTCGCAAGTTATGGTTGGCGGCCGATAAGGAGGCCTTCCTCGCCGAGACGGCCCCTCAGGCGCGGGCGATCGCCACACGCGGCGAACTCGGCGCTTCCGCCGCCTTGATCGACCGTTGCCCCAAGCTTGAGATCGTCGCCTGTTACGGCGTCGGCTTTGACGCGATCGACATCAAGCGTGCGAAGGAACGCGGCGTGCGGGTCACCAACACGCCCGACGTCTTGACCGAGGACGTCGCGGATTTCGCTTTTGCGCTCATCCTCGGGCATCTGCGAAAGGTCGTCGCCGGCGAAGCGCATGTGCGCTCGGGCGCCTGGAAGAGCGGCGCGCTGCCGCTGGGCGTCAGCCTGAAAGGCAAAACGCTCGGCATTCTCGGTTTTGGCCGCATCGGCCGCGCCATCGCACAGCGAGCCCACGGTTTTGGCGTGGCGCTCGCCTATTGCGACATCGCTCCCGCTGCGGGCGTCGACGCGGCCTACCACAAAGACCCCATCTCGCTGGCGCGCGCCAGCGACATTCTTGTCGCCGCTGTCTCAGGCGGCGAGGCGACGCGCGGCATCGTCAACGCCGCGGTCCTCGACGCTCTTGGCCCCTCGGGCGTCTTCGTCAACGTTTCGCGCGGCTCAGTCGTCGACGAAGCCGCCCTGATCGACGCGCTGTCGCGCCGCCGCATCGGCGGCGCAGCCCTGGACGTGTTCTGGAACGAACCGAAAATCGACCAGCGGCTTCTGACTTTCGACAACGTCCTTCTCCAACCGCACCAATCGAGCGGCACCGTCGAAACGCGCAAGGCGATGGGCAAGCTCGTGCGCGACAATCTCGCGGCGCATTTCGCCGGCCGTCCGCTTGTCAGCCCCGTCGTTTGAAGGATGGAGAAGCCTATGCGCGCGATCGTCGCCCATGCCGCCAAGGACATCAGGATCGAGGAAGCGTCGACTCCGGCGCTTGGCCCGCAGGACATCCGGGTACGGGTCGCTTTCGGAGGCATCTGCGGGTCCGACCTCCACTATTACAACCACGGCGGCTTCGGCGCTGTGCGGCTGAAGGAGCCGATGATTCTTGGCCACGAAATCGCAGGCGTCGTCGATGCTGTCGGGCGCGAAGCACAGCGAATCAAGGTCGGCGACCGCGTCGCGGTCAGTCCGAGCGTGCCCTGCAATCGCTGCCGCTATTGCCTGGAAGGACGGCAGAACCAGTGCCTCGACATGCGCTTTTACGGCAGCGCGATGCGCTTTCCGCACGTGCAGGGCGCCTTCCGCGAAGCGATCGTCTGCCTTGAATCGCAAGCCCATGTCGCGCCCGACGGCGTGAGCCTGCCCGAGGCCGCGATGGCCGAACCGCTGGCCGTGGCGCTGCATGCGACGCGGCGCGCCGGCTCCTTGATGGGCAAACGCGCGCTGGTCAGCGGCAGCGGGCCCATCGGGGCGCTATGTGCGATCGCGGCGCGGCGCGCCGGCGCCGCCGAGGTCGTCGTCACCGACATCGCCGACGGCGCGCTGGAATTCGCCTCCCGGCTCGGCGTCGATCGCACCGTCAACGTCGCGCGCGAGCCCGAAGCTTTCGACGCCTGGAAGGCGGACAAGGGGTATTTCGACGCGCTGTTCGAAGCCTCGGGCGCGCAGGCGGCGCTGCGCAACGGCATCGAGGTCGTGCGCCCGGGAGGTCTGCTGATGCAGCTCGGCCTCGGCGGCGAGATGACCATCCCGATCAACCTCATCACCGCCAAGGAACTCGAGCTGCGCGGCACGTTCCGCTTCCACGAGGAATTCGCCCTCGCCCTCGAATACATGGGCAAAGGCTTGATCGATGTGAAGCCGCTGATCAGCGCGACGGCGCCGTTCACCGACGCGCGCGCCGCGTTCGAACTGGCGACCGACCGCTCGCGCTCGATGAAGGTGCAACTCGCGTTCTGAGCGCGTCAGGCCGTCTCGCGGGCGACGACGCGGAACGGGATTGAGACCGTCTGCGGCTTGCGCGACTCGCCCTTATTGCGCGCGTCGAGGGCGGCGAGCGCCGCCTCGGCGGCGGAGCGGCCGATTGCCGTGCAGTCGACCGCAATCGTCGTCAATCGCGGATGGCAACAGCGCGCTACGTCAAAGTCGCCAAAACCGGCGATGGCGATGCGGCCGGGAACGTGGATTCCGCGCCGTTGACACTCCGCCAGCACGCCGAAGGCCGAGAGATCGGAGACGCACATGATCGCGTCGACGTCGGGCCACCGGCTCAACATCGCCTCCAACGCTTCGGCGCCCTGCGCCATCGTCACCGGCGGCTTGCCCGCCAGAATGATTCGGTCGCTTGGCAGACGCAACGAGCGCGCGGCCAGCTTGAATCCGGCGCGCCGCTCCGCGCCGCGCGTGTCAAAACTCGTCTTGCCGCCGATGAACCCGATCCGCTGACGGCCGCGTTCGTGAAGATAGCGGACCATCGTCGCGCCGGCCTCCTTGTTGGAGAATCCGACGACGTCGCCTAGCGGATGCTCGGGCAAGTCCCAGGTCTCGACAATCGGAACATCGGCGCTGGCGAGCAGATCTCGAGTTCCTTCGGAATGGACGCCCCCCGTGAGGATGATCGCCTCGGGGCGTCGTTGCAAGAACGCTCGTATCAGGTCTTCTTCACGCGACAGGGAGTACTCCGTGTCGCCGAGAAGCATTTGCACGCCCGCAACATCGAGCACTTCCGACATCCCGTGAACGGTGTCGGCGAAGTTCGAATTGTTCAGCGAAGGCACCAGCGACGCGACGAAGCCGGAACGACGGGTCGCAAACACCCGCGCACTCGCGTCGGGTACGTAGCCAACCTGCCTGACAATCTCCAGAACCCGGTCTCGCGTCTCCTTTGACACCGCCGCGTCGCTCTTCAGAGCGCGCGACACGGTCATCGCAGAAACGCCTGCCATCTGGGCGACGGTGTGCATCGTCACGGCGCCCGTCACGGTTGACGACTTCGCATCGCCGCGTCGCGGCGCAATTCCCTTCTGTCCTTCGGCTGTCCGTCGCATCACGCTCCCGCCGGCGCTCTATGGGATCGATAACATAGCGTGGCGGACTTGGGAATTGGTCGCAGAGCGTTGTCCCGCAACCCGCGGGAGCGGTGGCCGTTCGCACGCGTCGAATCGGCGTTACGCGCTCATGCTTCGCGGCGCCGTCGCGTCCGCCACAGATTGCCGCGATCCCCAGAAGTTCCAACGAATGAAACCAGCGTCCGCGGGACGACCATGACGCCAAGAACGCGAGACTTGCCGCTGCAACTCGCGCCGGGACCCGATCCGACAACGACGCCGTCGTCACGACGCGCAACGATGCCGATCGGTGTCCGGACCCCGCGCCGATTGACAGCTCTGATGCCCAGTGCTCGCAGTTTCGCCCAGAGGGCTGTCGAATTTGGCGCGCCACTCTGGACAAAACTGCGAACACCTATGTTATTGAAATAGCAGTATGATTCTTTGGCGTTAGTTTGACCGCTCGATGCGGCGTCGGTCCTTAGCTTTGGCGAAAGCCCCCCGCCCACCCTATCGGCGCCCGCCGCCGGCGAGCCTGCCCGCGATCGTTGCGGGCATTATGCAGCCGTGCCGCGGCAGGCCGTCGCGAGAGCACAGAGCCCCGACGAAGGTAGCGGCACCTCGGCGCACAGGCGGACCGGGAAGTCGGGCGAGAACAGCGCGGTCAGCCAGCGGAGCACTCGAACAGCAACGCCAGACCTTGGCGCGGCGAATAGGCGCGCTGCACATAACGCCGCACCGGCTTGGCGAGCACACGGACCGGCGGTGGCGCGGCGGCAGCGCCACAATAGAGGGCGCGATGTCACGGCACCAGCGCGCCGACGACACCGGCGCCAGCAGCGAACGCAGCAGGTAATTGCGAAGCGCTTTCCAAACCTTCGGCGGCGCATCGGGCGTCGAACCTAGAATTGGTTGCAATTTGATCATCTGCGGGAAATCGCGGAATGCGCAGCGCGACCGCCTGACGCATCGTCACGATTGACAATCGGCGTCCCCGATCACTACGTCAAGCTGACGTTGCGTCGCGATTGCGACGATGGCGTCGTCTACACCAGACGCGGACCATGCAAGGCCATTCCACTTGGGCGTGCGCGACGAAATCCCCGCTTTGCGAATTCTGCAGGTCCTGCCGCGCGGGATGCGCTACGCGCGGGCAGCGGCGACGTCGATTGACCTCTATGTCAGCGAGATGGCGGCGCACAGCCGCTTTCGCGTGGAGGTGATGGCGGAGTCAGACGATCGGCCCCTGCCGGCCTCCGCCATCTATGCGCTGCCGCGATTCGCCTTCGCCGAGACGCAACGGCGGTCGCGCCGCGTCGCCGCGCTGGTGGAATCGCTTCGCCCGGCGGCGGTGGTGGTGCAGCAGCACTTACCGTCGGCCGCGGCGCTGCGGGCGCGCGTCGGCGCGCCGATTATTCTGCAGAAACACAATTTCCTGCGCGTGTCCCGTGGCACCGGCTGGCTGCGCGACGCTTCGCATTGGCGGCGGACCCGCCAGTTGAATGCTCTCGCCGGACTCACCTTCGTCAGTTGGGCGGTGCTCGCCGAATTCGAACGCGATTGGCCTGAGGTGACGATCCCGCGGCGCGTCGTCGCCAACGGCTTCGACGCTGCGGCTTGGCGGCCCCAACCGACGCGCGAGCGGACTGTGCTGGCAGTCGGCCGCGTGACGCCGGAGAAAGGCCTGCTCGAGGCGGCGCGCGCGCTCGCCGCAACCCTGCCGCGCCACCCCGACTGGACAGCGACCTTCGTCGTTTCCGAGCCTGACCGCTTCCCCGATTATTTCGCCGCGATGGGCGCGGCGCTGGCGCCGCTCGGGCCGCAGGCGCGCCTGCTTGTCGGCCGGACGTTCGACGAGGTCAAGGCGCTCAACGAACGGGCGGCGATCTCGCTAGCGCCGTCCGTCTGGCGCGAACCATTCGGCCGCACCTGCCTCGAGGCGCACGCCGGCGGCGCCGCGGTCGTCTCGTCCGGCAGCGGCGGCTTGCGCGAGATCAGCGGCGAGGCGGCGCTCTATCTCCCCGCCGTCGAACCGGCGCGAATCGCGGCGGCGGTGGAGGCGCTGATCGTCGACGAACCGCTACGCGAGCGGCTAGCGGCTGAGGGGCGCGCGCGGGTTGAACGACTGTTCGACGTCCGCCGCGTCGCCGCTGGGCTCGATGAATTCTGCGCCGAGGCGATCGAGCGCGCGAACCATATAGGCGAGCAGGCAGAAATGGCCACCGGCTGATGCGCCGCCAGATAAGCAATGGAAATGGCGCGGGGAGGTCGTCATTGGGCGAAGAAGCTGCGTTGGCTTGTGCCGTTTCCACGACATCGCATCATACGCAAGTATTTTCCCAACTTTGAAGACCGCACTGTCGCCCATTTACTAATAGAAATGAGTACCTCATACGTACTCAACATTGGATCCAATAAAGGACAGTTCGCGAAGCTACGCTACTGCGGCTACCTTGGCGACATCATTTCTTTCGAGCCGAGCAGCGCAGCCTACGATAAGCTTCTGGCTAACGCACGGTGCGACCGGCACTGGCGCATCTATCCGCGCGTTGCCGTTGGCGACAGTGACAGCGACACGTTGCTGAACTTGACGAGCCAGTCGTCGCTCTCCTCAACACTGAAGCCGTTGGGTGCCGGCCGATTTCGGTTGAGCGAGTTAGGATGCCCAGGTGGGACAGCATATTCGACGAACTCCGGCTCGACGCCGGCCGCAGCCTCGCAATCAAGATCGCCGTGCAGGGTACCGAGTCGGCGGTGCTCGAAGGGAACAAACGAGCCCGCTCAAATGCGAGAGCGCTGTCGATCGAATTATGCCCTATTCCCACGTATCAAGGAGAGACTTACTATCTCGACATCCTCAACGATCTCTATCGAGAAGGATTTCGCGCTGCCTTCTATTCCTGTGACCAACCGCAACGTCTTGGGTCGGATGTACCAACTCGATGCGCTCCTGTTGCGGGACACGGACAGAGTTCGCGAGCCGCTCTAGGCTCTTCGAGCGCTTCACCGCCATCACACGCCTGGCGGTCGTCGCCTGAGCAATTCAGCCCGCCGGCGCTGAGGCGACGGCGGTCTCGCGCGCAAACTGCGTCTGATGGAGATGTTAATAGGCGCCGCGCCATCAGCGCGTCATGGCGCCCGAATTCCGCGCTCCGCCAATGCGCGATTCGTCGTCGACGGGTCGCGCACCCGCGTTCCGCCAGAGCGTTGCTCGCCCTGCGTCGGCTGCAACTGTCGCGGGACCCGTCTGGGAATTCATGCTTACCTCGATCTTCGCCAACGAGCCCGATGATCCGCGCTTGCTTCCCTACCCCTACCACCCCCTCAAGATGAAGATCCGCGCCCAGCGGCCGATCGACAGTGCCGTGGCGTAGGCGAAGCCGTCGGCGCCGCCGAAGATGTGGCGGCGGAGGAAGAAGTACTTGAGGAACTGGAAAGGGAACTCGAACGCCATGCGCAAGAAGCCGACGTTGCTCGGCGTGATCCCCTCCTCGCGCTGCAATCGATAGTAGCCGATCGTCTTGGTCACAATATGTGCAAAGTCGCGATAGCTCCGGTGCAGCAGGTCGCCCTTGAGCTGCACGACGTCGTCGGTCGGCGCAACCTCGTCGTGGGTGAGCGAGTCGCGGAAGCGGGTTACCTTCCAATTGTAAAGCCTGATGTAGTTGTGAAAAGGAGCGAAGGGTGCCGGTCGTTCGCGGCGCGGATAGACGATACGCGCGCGAATACGAAAACAGCGCGTCGGCGGCAGAGGATGGGAAAGAATGCGCGCTAGCTCTTCGCGCAGGTTGTCGCTGATCCACTCGTCGGCGTCGAGATTGAGGATCCAGTCGGCTTTCGCGACTTCGCAGGCGAAGCGCTTCTGCGGTCCGTAGCCGCCCCACGGATGGTGGACGACGCGCGCGCCGAGCCGTTCGCACACTGCCACTGTTTCGTCGGTCGAGCCGGAATCGACGACCAATATTTCGTCGACGAGCCCGGCAACCGAACGGATGGCGCGCTCGATGCGATCCGCCTCATTGCAGGCGATGATTGTGCAGGCAACGTGATTGGGCCCGCCGGCGGCGGCCGGGGGCGATGGTGACGGGTTCAGCAAGGGGCTAACCCAGCTGCGAGGCGCGTAGAGACGCTGCAAGTTCCGTCACTGACTCGAGATCCTGAAGCGGCGCTCCGGAAGAACCGTCAGTTTTAAGATGCGACCCTACTTGATCGACCATGATGTCCCCTCACCACGCGCTGCTGCTAGCAGATCCGACCGTCAGATGGCAGCTCCATCACAGGATCACGCGTTCGTGATACAGGCGCTGTAACGCCAACTATAACGCTCGACCGGCGCCACGTCGCGCCATCAGCGCTTCGTGACGGCCGAATTCCGCCACCTCGCAGTTGTCGATGACGCAGATGCGGTCGGCGTTGAGGACGGTGGTCAGCCGGTGGGCGATAACCAGCGTCGTGCGTCCAGCAGCGCACAGGATCTTCAGCGCCTCCTGCACCGCGTGCTCGGATTCGGAATCGAGCGCCGACGTCGCTTCGTCGAGCAGGATGATCGGCACATCCTTGAGGAACGCGCGGGCGATGGCGATTCGCTGGCGCTGGCCGCCGGAAAGCTGCATGCCGTGCTCGCCGCACGGGCTGTCGTTGCCCTGAGCGAAGCCCATGATGAAGTCGTGGGCGTGCGCCGCCCTCGCCGCGGCTTCGACGTCTTGGTGCGCGGCACTGGGCCGGCCGAGGGCGATGCTTCCGGCGATCGATCCCTTGAACAGGAATGTCTCCTGGCTGACGTAGGCGAGGCACCGGCGGAGCGAGGCGCGCCCGACTTTGCCAATGTCTTGGCCGGCGATCAGCACCGCGCCAGATTCGGGCCAATAGAAGCAGAGGATGAGGTTCATCGCCGCCGTTTTGCCCCGCCGCCCGAGCGCCCGGCCAGCGCCGTCGTGCGGCCCGGCTCGGCGACCAGGCTAAGGCCGCGCAGCACCGGCTCGCCCTTGCGATAGGCGAAGCGCACGTCGCGGAACTCGATGCGCCCCGTGTCGATCTCGAGCTGGGGCTCGTCGCCGCGCTCGGTCTCCTGGGTCGGCTCGTCGAGGAAGGCGTAGAGCATCTCGGCGCCGAGCAGCGACGAGGTCAGGTCGATTTGCATGCATGCGACCCGCTCTGGCCGGTTCGAAGGCGAGCATCAGCGCCGTGACGAAAGCGAAGAAGTTACCTGGCTGCTGGCCGGATTCGATCACCTTGAGACCGCCGTAGACGACGACGATGGCGATCGCCACGCTACCGAACGTCTCGGAGATCGTCGCCGCAAGTGGCTGCGGCGATCTCCGAGACGCTTTTGCCCACATTTACGGGCGAATTGCCGCACCGCATTGACATTGGGAATTCGGCGCCCTGCATGTCCATCGTGGGCCTCGCCACTCTGAATGCGGCCTGGCCTGGCAGGGGGCGTCTTGCTGTGGCCGAGTGGGGCACTGTGGCTTCGCAGAATGACGGACTGATTGCGGCTCCAGAGTCGACGCCGCGCGTATCTGTCGTCATGCCGGTGCGCGACGGCGGCGCCTTTCTCGCCGACGCTGTCGCCAGCGTCCTGGGCCAGAGCTTCGCCGATCTCGAACTGCTGCTGATCGACGACGGCTCGCGCGACGGCGCCGTCGCGGCGTTGGCGCAGCTCGCCTTGCGCGTTCCGCGGCTGCGCCTGCTCAAGAACCCCGGCGCAGGGTTAGTCGCCGCACTCAACTACGGCCTCAGCCAGGCGCGCGCCGAACTCGTCGCTCGCATGGACGCGGACGACGTCGCTCTGCCTGAGCGGCTGGCGCGCCAGGTCGCGTTTCTTGACGCTTCGCCCGACATTGCGCTGGTCGGCGCCCAAGTCGCCTACGTCGACGCGACGGGGGCGCCGACCGGCGAGCGGTCGAACTTTCCCACGGCGCCCGAAGCGGTGGCGGCGGCGCTGACGACGCGTGGCTGCATCATCCGCCATCCGACCATCCTTGCGCGCAAGGCGGCGCTCGCCGCCGCCGGGGCCTACCGCGCCGTATGCGATCGCGCGGAGGATTACGACCTCTGGCTCAGGCTCGCGGAGCGCGCGCGGCTCGCCAACCTGCCTGAAGTCCTGCTCGACTATCGCGTCCACGGCCGCCAGATCTCCGCCGGAATCAACCTCGACCAACGCTTCGCGCGCGACCTGGCGATTGTAGCGGCGCGGGCGCGGCGCGCCGGACGCACCGACCCGCTCGACGGTGCCGACCAAGCGGTGCGCTTCGATCGGCCGCTTCCCGCCGGTTGGGCGGTTCCACCGAGCGTCGCCGCACTGATCGCCGCCTACGGCGCGCTCGCCTGGTTCGAAGGGCGCGCCGCGCCGCCGCCCGACCGGAGCGCGCTACTGAACCTCGTCGCTTGTGCCCGGGACGCGCTGCTTGGCGACGGCCGTCGCTATCGCGCGCTGTCGCTCTGCCGCGCGGCGCACTTCGCCACACAACGACGCGACTGGCGTCTCGCCGGACAAGCGGCGGCGCTGGCGCTGCGCGTGGCACCCGGGCGGGCGGCAAGATGGCTGACCGCGGCGGATCTCGCCCCCGACGGCGACATATGTGGGACCGTCGGCTTACAATGAGCGATTCTCTGCCGGGGCGACCGCATAGGGGCTAAGATTCAGCGGTGAGATCATGAAGAACGTGCTTGCAGCCGCACTTCCCTGCGCTGCCTTGCCCGCGGGCGGAGGCAGCAAAGAACCGCCAAGGGGGCGAGTTTCGACTCCGAATCTAATTGACGCGAGCCGTCGTTTGGGTTCAATTTTTCGAAGTTGACGACAAGGATACCCGATAGCACCGATGGCTCCGCAGTCCCCAATCGAAAGCAAAGCGAATGACGTTCAGCTTAATTATTCCAATCAAGTTATTTATACGCCAGACGAAGAGAACATATTTCGCACGGTGTACAGTTTCGGATCCGCTAGGTACGGTTGCTATGGGTCCCTTTGCCTAAAGCGGGATGGGCGGGTTGCAATTTACGACCATCAAAACGAACGCACCTTCAGTTACCGCGACAAGTCGCTCACGTTCTTCCACGAGAATGGCGAACCTGGCGTTATGCTTTCGTGCATCGAACACGCCCAACAATGCCTCTTCCTCAGTACTGATCGGCATTATCTGATCCCACTTATCACCTTGCCCAATTCAGCGGACACACGCAATCCGAATTGTGCGCGCATTATTGTAAACACAATACCAAAATCCGGGACGTATCTGTGCGATCTAATACTGACGTCGCTTGGTTATACTTCCTTACATTTACATATATTTACAGACTGCACCGCGGATAATCGCTCTCTTACGAGCGCGGAAGCTCATAGGACTCTTGACCGTTTGGTTTTTTGTCCGCCTGAGGGAATCGCCGCCGTAATGGACCCCGGAGAGTTCGCCCTTTCTCATTTAGAACGGCGACAAGATGTCCTGCGATGTCAACAGGAAGGGGCAATTACAATCCATTGCGTAAGGGATCTACGCAATTGCCTACTGTCCTTGATGCATTTTAAGCTTGATGTTGTTGGACCGCGGTCGCCCGCAGACCAAGTCTGGCGTTCTGTCGCTGGCCGTGATCGTTTTTTGGCCTTCCTAAGTTTCTTCGCAGAGTTGGACATCAAGAGTGCTATCGCCTGCGCTTACGCGATCGCGCCGGAGACGACCAATGTCCTTCGTTTCGAAGACCTCGTCTCGGGCTTGTTGCCGCCCCGCACAATCGGCGAATTCAATGCGATTGAACCAGGCCTCGGCACACAATTCGCGGAGGCGCTGCCGTTGGCCGTGGGCGCGCCGACGTCCACGCTTTCCAAGCGCCACGCTGACTATCGCGAGCATTGGTCGGAAGCAGCGCAAGCCTTCTATATCGAGTCAGGATTACGCGACGCCAATAGGGCCATCGGCTATGACTTGCCTTGATATCGTCGTGGCCTCCGGGGTGTTGAGCCCTCCAATCGATGATTACTGGGGCAATCTTACTTTCCTCGCTCTCAGAAGAAAGAGTAGGTAAAGTTTCAGAATTTCAACCCGCCGACCATGTCCGACTCGCAGCAACCTTCGCAAGAGTCGGAAAGAGTTGTGGCCTTGCTCTGGCCCAAATAGATCCCTCGCAATAAATAGCGTATATTTTTTCCTTAACTCTGGGACTATTTTTTGGAGGCCCCAAGTGTGCGTTGCCAATTGAATTCGAATAAATGTTTTAAAAGCGTCATTGGTACCTATTCGCCGGGCCAGGCTTCGTACGTAAGCGAGCAGCGGGAAATGAATAAATAGTCGCTCATCGTTTATAGAAACATCCTGCCCATCACGACCGACCTTGTAATTATATACATCGTGAGGAGTATGAGCTATGCGCGACGCCAATGCAATTGAATGAAATTGAAATGGCAAATCGTCAAACCGTCTAAACTGAATAGGAAATTCTATTCCATTATCTTTCAGGAATACCCTCTTGTATATCCGCCGCCATATCGTCGGGGTCTCCAGAATAGCGAAGTCCTTATTTATGCCGAAGCCACTTTGCCCTATCTGAAAGATGAACCCTCTTTCCTTCAGATTCCCAGAGGTAGTTTGCCCGTCTTGGAAGACGCGGGACCACGTTCCTTGCGCGATCTCTGCATTTTGCGCGATTGCGGCTTCATAAAGGCGCCTGAGTGCCTGTGGTGCAAGACAGTCGTCCGAATCGACGAACATCACGTAGTCACCAACGGCAGCATCTAGACCTGCCATGCGGGCAGAGGCGCATCCACCGTTCGACTTACTAATAACCCTTACTCTCTTGTCCACTCGAGATAGATGATCGCAATGTTCCCCTGATCGATCCGTCGATCCATCGTCAACAAGTATAACTTCATAATCATCAAATGATTGATCCAACACGGAACTAACACAATCGTCAATGTACTTCTCGACATTGTACACAGGGATAATAACGCTAATCGCTGGCCCACGATCCATCGTCCCAGCGACGATCGTGCCGCCGTACAGAGGGCGCCAATAGAATTTCTTCGCTAATCGTTGAGAACGGCGGTATATTGACGCGGGATTCACACAGTCGTTACTAAATTCACCACAGACGTAACCTACCTTCCAATTTTCGGCAAATCTAAGTTCCCTAATATCACTGCAAAGCTCGACTCTTAGTAAATCAACGACGCCCCCATCTGACTCGATCGAACGAACCATGTCGGCAAATTGGATAAATACGCGAATATTCTGAATGCCAAAGCGCTCCGCAATGCTCTCAATCGCAAGTTTGGCCACCTCGTCGTTCAAGAGGACAAACGCTGTGCCTTGCGGCCTTTGCAAGCAAAACCTTAGTGCTATCCAACCTGAACGCCCGTCGACATCCACATACACGGCTTCTGGCCCAACGGAATCGAACTCCACTCCATAAAAATATCGGTCCGTTCTCCATTTGTCGTGAGTGCAAAGCTCTTGGTCGCCTGAGCGCTGAATGGCATTCCAAAGAGCCTCAATTCTCGCAACCGCGGCAGTTTGGCTCATTTCCTACTCCTTCGGAGCGCGCGACGAGCCACCGCATGTACCTCCGCGAGGCTTGGAATTCGGCCGCCATATCGTAGGCGATAGTTCGTAATCGTCGATGGCCAATCGCTATCCCGATAGAGTCTGTGAGCCTCGGCAACCCATGGAGGCGGAACTAGGGAATAAAGCTCTCCCAGGCGTCGCTTATATTCTTTTCTATACTCTGGTTGAATCATCTGGTAGCCCCAAAACGCGACTCGTTGTATTGACAACAAGCTATAGGCGCCCATTTCCGCTGTAAGTAGCGACGGAAACTCGCTAGAAATCAATTCGGTGAGGGTCGTGAGTACGTCAAGTCGCCGCGAACCTCTGTAGGATGTTATGCTCGATTTTCGGCCAGTACGGTAGTAATAGAATGGCTCGTTTAGCACACCAATCTGCTTGGATAGCGCAAGGGATTTGAGAGTTATCGCACAATCCTCGAATAGGCGCCCCTCAGGAAAACGTAATGAGTTCTCCCGCAAGAAAGATGTGCGCCAAAGACGTGTACAAACACTTGGCTCAGCGGCAAAAACGATCGGCGAAGCGAATGGGGATACGACGGCAAAGCGGTTGCCCCCGAGTACCGTGTTCCAAACCCACTCATCGTAAAATTGATGTAAATAACCCCCGTCATGACTGAACACAAATGAGGAACCAAATACGACATCACAGTCCCATGTATCACCGAGCGACACTAATTTTTGGTACGAACTCGGTGCAACAACATCGTCGGAATCGACGAATGAGATATATCGACCTTTGGAAAGGTCAACTCCAAGATTGCGCGCGGCCGCCAATCCATGATTGATAGTAGTGGCAATAATATATCGTCCCGAATATGATTGGAGGATTGCCTCGGCGATTTCTGCGGTTGAATCGAGTGATCCGTCATCTACAACTATTACCTCAAGTTGAACGTGAACCGAATTAGCTAGGACGGACTGTAAAGTCGCTTCTATTGTAGATGATGAGTTGAACGCTGGTATTACAACTGATAACAAACTGCCACGATCCCCAGCCGGGCTGCAGTTGCGCAGTAAGCCAACGAGTTCATCTCGGCATGAACATGAACTGCCGGAAAGGCCGGCGACATTACTTAATATTGCACAGAATTGATCGGCTCGTTGCCCGTTGTGTGTCACGTGGAAACGTCCTTCCAAGCAGCGAGCCCAATTCCCATTGCGGCCTCACGAGACAATTTTGCCCCCGCTTCCCCCTCCGCCGCCTTCAGTGCCGCCCCAATCGCCTGGTGCATGTCCCAGTAGCGATACGTCCCGAGGCGGCCGCCAAAATGGACGTTGGGCGCGGTCGCAGCCGCGCGCATCTGGTAGCGGCGCAACATCTCTTTATCCGCCGCCGTGTCGATCGGGTAATAGGGCTCGTCGCCGCGGCGGGCGAAGCGGGAGAACTCGCGCGCGACCACCGTCTTGTCGATGGGATAGTCGTGCTCAGGATGGAAGTGGCGGAACTCGATAATGCGGGTGAACGGGACGTCCTCGTCGGCATAGTTCATCACCGCCGTCCCCTGAAAATCGTCGGTCGGCAGCGTCTCGCGATTGAAATCGAGGGTGCGCCAGCCAAGGTCGCCCTCTGCGTAGTCGAAATAGCGATCAATTGGCCCGGTGTAGACGATCGGCAGGTCCGGACGCAACAGCGGCTTGAGATCGAAGAAATCGACGTCGAGCCGCACGTCGATTAGCGGGCCAGCCAGCATCCGCTCGAAGATCGCCGTGTAACCATCGACCGGCAGGCCCTCGAACCGATCGGAGAAATAGCGGTTGTCGAAAGTGTACCGAACTGGCAAGCGTGCGATGACACGCGCCGGCAGATCGCGAGGGTCGGTCTGCCATTGCTTGGCGGTGTAGCCGCGAATGAACGCTTCGTAGAGTGGCCGCCCGATCAGTGAGATCGCCTTCTCCTCAAAGTTGCGCGGCGCTAGCTCGCGAAGCTCGGCGGCCTGTGAGGCGACAAGTGCACGCGCCTCGGCCGGCGTGAAGCGTCGGCCGAAGAACTGGCAGATCGTGCCGAGGTTAATTGGCATTGGGAAGACCTGATCGCGATGGGTGGTGAAGACCCGGTGGCGATAGTCCGTGAACGCGGTAAAGCGCTTCAAATAGGTCCACACCGCCTCGTTGGGCGTGTGGAAGAGGTGCGCGCCGTACTTGTGAACCTCGATGCCCGTCTCCGGATCGCGTTCGCTGTAGGCGTTACCGCCGATATGCGGGCGGCGGTCGACGACGACGACGCGCTTGCCCAACGCATTGGCGGCGCGCTCGGCAATGGTCGCGCCATAGAAGCCAGCGCCGACGACCAGGAGATCACAGGACCAGAGCGCTTCGCCGAGGCCGGGCGCGGCAGCGATCATGGCGTGGCAATCTTCGCATCGGCGGCGAAGCCATCGCTCGTCGAGAGTTGCGAGAGGTCGGCAGTGTAGCCCAGTTGCCGTCGCAACAGCGGCAGAATGTTGGTCTTCGCCGTGCTGTAGTGGGCGATCCGCGGCCGATCAACGAGATAGTCTATCGTCATCCTCAGGCCGATGGCGCGCGGATCGCGCCACGCCCGGCCGCGGGCGTCGAGGGCTTCGTAGATAAGCGGAAATGGCTTCAGCCGACCGAAGCGGCGGCGCATCGCAGCGAAGTCGTCCCACGCGCTGCGGCCCTCGGCGACCATGGCGGCGTAGAGAGACCCGCCGCGCGGCGCGCGGGTATGGCGCACCGGCCACTGGTCGAGGATCGCGCTCCTGCGCCGGTTGTCGGCGGCCAGCCGCGTCCAGACGAAGTCGAGTCCCCAGCCGCTCGGCGAATCGGCGATCAGCGGCAGGACCTGGCGCAACAGCCCGGCGCTCAGGCAGGGGGCCATGATCTCGATCGCGGTGGCGTAGCGCAGCGCGAACGTGCGGCTACTGAGGTAGGCGACGTAGGTGTAGTGGCTGTCGTGCGTCAGGCTCGGCTGCGCCAGCGCCAGATCGTAATACGCCATCGCCGCGAATAGGCCGCCGATGGTGTGCGCATCGGTTTCAATGTCGTCATCGGGAAGCCAGACGTAATGATAGTGATCGAGTAGCTCTGGACGCTCGGCGAATAGCGCCGCGACGCCATTCCATTTGCCGCCTTTGCGGTCGACGCGATTCTCGCGTGTCGAGCGAAAGCGCGCAGGTTCGTCACCGTAGTAGCTGACGATCAGATCGAAGCCGGCCTCGTCCGCGCCGACGAGCCACCGCGGATGGAGTGAGGCGTCGCCGGCGCGCACTACGACCAGATTGCGCGGTCGCTGCGTCCCGCTGAACATCATGTCCCGCGCACCCGGCGCCGCCGCCAAAGCCATTCACCACCCCTTCAGAATGAAAATCCGCGCCCAGCGGCCGATCGACAACGCGGTGGCGTAGGCGACGCCGTCGGAGCCGCCGAAGACGTGGCGGCGAAGAAAGTTGTAGGGGAAGAACTGATAGGAGAATTTAATGAACAGGCGCAGCCAGCCGACATGGCTCGGGGCGATCCCCTCCTCGCGCTGCGTGCGGTAATAGCTGATCGCCTTGACGACGATCTGAGCGAAGTCGCAGTAACTCTTGTGCAGGATGGCGCGCTCGATCCGGTCGGCTTCGTTGTGGGCGACGATTGCGCAAGCGACGCGATTGGGCCAGCAATCAAGCGAATGCGCGCTGGCGAAGCGCGGCGATGGCGACGAGCTCAGCACGAATCAGCCCCGCGGCCAAGCGCATTGAGGCGCTGCTAGCGATGCCGCTCGCCGAGGCGCGGCCTCTGACGTAAACTCCTGATGCGTCGTCACAAAACAACCGTCAATCTTGAAATGCGTCCCCACCTGACCAACCTCGAGATTTGCCTCTCCGCGCCACGCTGTTGTTAGCAGACGCGACCGTCAATTGACTGCGGCGGAGCAAAATCACACGTTTGTGATACTGGCTCTGTGACGCCAATTGTGACGCTCAATTATCAACGAGCTAGGACGGTGTGACGCCACCGACGCAATTGGACGCGACCGCGGCGCCGAGGATCAGCCGTGGGACTGCTCGTCGCCTTTGCAACGCACACTCCGAGCTTGATGGAAGACAAGCAATCTCGCGCGCGGGCCGAGGCGGCCACGTCCGCGATGTCGCAGGGCGCGGCGCGCCACCATCGCGCACGAGACTACCGCGCCGCCAAGGGCGAGCCTGATTGCGACGGTCGCGAAAGCGTCTCGTGGCAAGCGACGGTCCGGCATCGTTGGTGCTCGGAATCTGCGGTTGACTCAACTGTTGTTGCTGACGTAAGCGCACTATGGCATGATGGTTCGGGCAAAGCGGCGGGGTCTAATACCAAGACTCCGTGATCACGACCTGTAGGGCAAATCTCGCGGGCCGATGGACATAATCTTCCTGGGTTGATCGATGAGCTTGTTCCGGGCGTCGCAGCAATTGCCGGCGATGTCGTCGAAGGACTTGAAGATCCGGTTCGAGAGCGAGTTTTCACGCATGAACCGCCAGACGTTTTCCTGCGGGTTCAGCTCCGGGCATTTGGCCAGCAGCGGGATCAGCGTGATGTTGGGCGGGACGATCAGGCCAGTCGAAAAATGCCATCTGGCCTGATCGACCAGAATCGCGGCGTGCGCGCCCGGCGCGATCTGCGTGGCGATCTCGGCCAGGTGAAAGTTCATCGCTTCGCTGTCGCATCGCGGCACGACAAGCGCCGCGCCCTTGTCGTCCTTGGGACAGATCGCGCCGAAGATATAGGCCGAGGCGGTTCGTTGGTCTTTCGGCGCGCTCGGGCGCGTGCCGCGCTTGGCCCAGCGACGCGTGATCTTGTTCTTCTGGCCGACGCGCGCCTCGTC
>Ga0182030_10003515_pt1 | contig 33460 bp, 29 predicted proteins | sample 812S3MmetaG_FD_121299 | JGI IMG/M metagenome (GOLD analysis project Ga0182030, IMG submission 121299) | Permafrost microbial communities from Stordalen Mire, Sweden - 812S3M metaG (Illumina Assembly) | ecosystem: Environmental > Terrestrial > Soil > Wetlands > Permafrost | place: Sweden...
ATAGTATTTCTTTTCCTTATTAGCAATAGACTATAATTATAGTTTTTAGTAACTAAACTTCAAAACTCTATTTTTCCTATTTATAAGTTATACTTAATTTAATCTTTACTAATTAAATGTATATATATATCTAGTATTTCATTATTCTAAAATAGAATATATTAAAAAAAAAATATATTATAATTATATAAAAAGACTATATTAGCTTTTATCCTAGCATCTTAGATTTAGAATAAGAGCTTTTTTTTCTTTTTTTTTTAGATATCTAGAATACTAATAAACTTGTACTACCTCTTTATTTGCACCAAATTAAGGCCCTTATAAAGCAAGTACTGCAAGTGTGACATCAGATATGCATCAACCAGAATGATGACACTGAGCGAGGTCAGCAGGTCACCCTCATGGGTGACATATATAGAGGTGCTGCGGTCGTTGATATCTGGCTTGGAGAGGAAGATACAGAAACTGTCTTGGTAATGGAGTATATACCATTCATCCTTCAATCTTTCTCCAACTCAGATGAGAGACATAAAACTGGCGATGAGGTTCCACATGTGATCGAAGTTCTGGGAATATTGACACTTAACTCTCCAAAATGGATTGCACTTCGAAACATATTCGGGCGCCCTTATTTCCGCAGGATGTGGATTGTTCAGGAGGTGGCCTTGGGAAAGAAGTCTGTTGTATATTGTGGGTCTCATTCTGTTTCCTGGGACGATTTGACTAAATCAGCCTTGTGTTTGGAAGGAGACACCTTACGACAGGTCGAAGCACATCGCGTTGTGAAGATGATCAAAGAATTGAAAAGACTGGATGGCGATGAATATCCTGGACATCGGCCGTTTGTCAATCTACTCCATCAGTCGTTCAATCTCCTATGCACCAACCCAAGAGATAAAATATACGGAGTTCTCGGCCTAGCATCAGATTTACGCCCTGGCGAACTTCTTCCCGACTATTCTCTTTCATGTCAAAAGGTTTATCATACCGTGACCATTTTCTGTATCCAAAAATACAGCTCCCTGGAGGTACTTTGCCATGTCCGAAACCCCAAGGAGCTCCCAGGATTGCCGTCCTGGGTTCCGGATTGGACTGTAATGTCGAAAATTCAAGAGAGTCTAGGTTTTAAGTCTGCAGAGAAATACTGCGCAGCGGGAGGGAATACGTCAAGACATAGATCAAGACCTAGACTCTATATTTCGGAAGACAATCACATACTATACACAAGCGGCAAGTTTGTTGATCGAATTCGGAAAAAGGGGCCGATTTTGTGCAACGAGAAATGGGACGTCGACGAAATCCTCTTGAAGTGGGAGAAATATGCTCATACGGTTTCCCCGTACGCCACGGGTGAAACGTACCCTACAATATTGTGGAGAACCCTAATCGCTGATGGTGGAACTCGTGGGAAGGATTCCGATCGAACCCGGCAGCAGCTCTATGAAGCGTTTCAGAACTTGATCGAACGGAACAGAGGTCTGAAGGATCCATCGGTGATAAGTCATGATCGGAAAAACTGGAAGCCAGTCGAAGAGATGAGCATTGTTAACTCTAGAGCCATGGAATTCGAGAAGTTAATGGAGGCGACCAGCTTTGGTAGACGAATTGCTATTACAGAGCATGGCTTTCTAGGTTTGGTGCCCGGGGATGCTCAAGTAGATGATGAGATTTGTATCTTTGAGACTGTCAGCATTCCGTTCGTCCTAAGGCAAGCACAGCAACTGGGGTATCACAAAGTAGTCGGGGAGTGTTATCTTCAAGGATGGATGGATGGGTCTCGATTCCAGAACTTGACTAGTGTTGATATAGAATTTAGAATTCTGTAGTATTTTATTAACTTTATTTTCTCCTATATATATTAGTAATATTAAAACTTTAAAATATTAAAACTAAGAGAATATAATAAAATAAAAGCTAAGTACTTTTCGTCCTTCAATTATATTATTCTTAAGTTAAGTTTTAATAAGGTTTTAATTTATTATATTAAATAATAAAATAAAGAAAACAATTATTAATATCTTTTTTTTCTAGAAATTTTATATTCAAAACTTAAATTTTTTATTAATCAAAATTTTTATAAATTAGAGTAATAGAAGAACTAAAGTCTATATTGTAAAGAAGCAATCTAATCTAAATATGTTTTATAATTAATAAGTATAGTATTAGACTTGAAAATAAGTTTATAAATAATTTATAAGGTATTAGCTTTAATAGATATAAGTAAATAAGATATATATATATATATATAGTTCAAAGAAACAAGTATATTATTAGCAATTTTCTTTCTTTTTTAGATACTATAAATATATATATATATATATATATAAAGTATAGTTCTGTGATTATACAAAGTCTGTACAGTCAGCTGACTACACTTATCTCCCAAGCCCAACGCCTGTAAACGGTCTGTAGAACTAGGTCGCGACTAGTTCCCTACCACAATATAAAATAAGTCATATAATTAGATACTATAGACAAATGATTGCTTTGGAACGGGGAAATGGTCTGGGTTTAATGAGGGGTAGCTAGCTATAGCTTGCACCCAATACTACAGCGGAAAATCAACCCCACTTGCCGATCCAGTACTGTTGCTTCAGGACGGGGATTCCTGCAGCCACGGTCGAGGACCCCTAATCGGAACTTGTCCCACCTGCCGCAACCAATTTACGGTGGATTCGCACGGAGCAATCGTACGAAGTATATTTCGTTATGATTCGCAATTTTCCTTATCTGATCACGATATCTTTTGTCCGTACTATATAGAGTCTTCTTTACAAAGAAAAATCATATTGATGATTATCGAGTAAGTAAGTAAAATAAAATCAGTGGGTAAATCTTAGCGGCTGACCCCTAAACATTAGCGAGTTGCTCTCTGAATACCACCAAGCAATTCGCTAGATGTTTTAAACTCAAACTTCTCCATCTAAGTCTCAAAGTAACATGTTCAAAACAAACCAATTTGTCTCTTACGCTAAAGCCAATATCCCGGAAACTCCGATACAAATGTGCCTAATCCGGCTGACCAATAAAGCCAGAAGGCATTACCACCAGGTAATTACGTATCACCTCGTCCAAACGTGAGTTTTCGTCAGCAAGGTCCTAGAATGGGGTAGGAGAGTAAACCCTACGATGAAAATTTACAGGGGAAAATACGCTATCGCAAAACGATAAGCGCGTTGCTTTGCGTGTTCGATCTTGGTAATCCTAGAATTACGAAATTAAATGAAGACGTTTGAGATATTAGGGACTAGCTATTCATGATGCCTAAACTTGCTCTCTTTTTGTGTTAATCTAACTGCTTATCTGTATAGCTCGTTATTAATCACTCTGCAGCTATTGGGTACCTTATGTTCACTACTGAGTTCCGCCGAAAGTGGAATTTCTAAGCTCTTGTAGGCTGTGCTCTGTGAAGTTTCTATATTAGATATTCTGAATTTTTTAAGTTGGGGCTTGTACATTGCACTGGTGGAAGGTACTCCAACGAGGAAGAGGATGAACAGGCTTGTCTAACTGGCTGGTCTATTTACCTATACTAATAGGATATTGATGGGTAGGCGTGTGGGAATGGAAATGAGACTTTCAGAGCTTATCGACAGAAATAGGTCTTGAATTGCTCAATTTAGGTGCATAGTAGGCTTTGCCTTTGCATTCTGTATCTGTACATGCATTCCCCAACAACAAAAAACCTATCTGCCCCATACACATCAAAGCGTATACATAAAATCCGGTCTCCGATCCCCCAAAGCCTCCCTCTCACTCTCCGACAACCCCTCCACCAAATAATCCCTCTTCCCCTCCCTCCTCGCCTTATTCTCCCTCCTCAACAAAACCTCCAGCACAATACTCCCGCCCAACAAACACACAATCATATACGCCATAACCGTCGCGTGACCCGCCACATACCTCGGTTTCTTGAAATAAATATTCGAGCTCACGATCCCGTTCAGATTCCCCCATCCGATGACAAACCCTAATACAACACCGCGTTTGTACACTCCTTCAATGTTGTTCGATATCCAGGTTATGGTGTTTGCGATACAGGGGTAGATACCCAAGGCGCCGAGGAACGTACCCGCGTATTTGACGCCTGCGCGATCCGAGCCGAGAAGCATAGCGAAGCCCGCGATACCGAGGAAGGAGACGCAGATATTGCAGAGACCGCGCTGGCGGGTTCGATCCGCAATGAATCCAATCGAAACCGTGAGAATCGCAGCTGCGGCATATGGCGGCACGGAAAGCAACTGCGCTTTGGTCGTCGCATATCCCAACTCGCTGACAATAGTCGGTAGGAACAACGAGAAAGCGTAGAGCGGCATATCGCAGCCCATATAAATGATCATGCCCAACCACATCTTATAGTCCTTGACGGCCGCCCACACATACTTCAATTTGAATTCCTCATGTTCGGCGGACGACTGCTGATCCATCTTCAACCTGCGAATAACCCTGGCCCTATCAACCTCACTCAAGAACGTAGCCCGATCCGGGAAATCATGGACGAACCACACACTCGCCGCGCCAAACAAGACCGTCACAATGCCCTCTAAGATAAAAATCCACGCCCAACCAGGGCGGCCGCCAAGTCCATTCATATTCTCGATCGCAGCGGCGAGCAGCCCACCAAAGGAGCCGGAGACCGCGGCGGCGCTGAAGAAGATCGCGGCGCGGATCCCGAACTCGCTGCGGCGGTACCAGCAGGAGAGGTAGTAGTTCACGCCGGGGAAGAGCCCCGCTTCCGCGAGGCCGAGGAACCAGCGCGCGGCCATGAGGCCGGACCAGTTTTCTACGAACCCCATGAATGTCATGCACAGGCCCCAGATGACCCTTTATGCGCCCCATCAGCATATGATATTAATTGGGAGGGCCGGGGGGAGGGGGGGAGACAAACATGATTATAGGGATAAACACCGAGGGCCGCAGCCGCTTCAGCAGGATGTTGGTCAGCGGCTCGAATACCGAGTACGATACGAAGAAGATGGAGAGCGACGCGTTGTATTTCCCCGTGCTCATGTTATGCAGACTCTTTTGCAGACCGTCGATTTTCGCGTTGCCGATGTTGGTGCGGTCGAGGAAGGCGAGGAGGTAGAGGATACAGAGCTGTTATATTAGAACCATGATGGTTAGCGGGGTGGGGATGGCGGGGAGGGGAAAGTAAGGGATGTGTATGTACCCATGGGATCAAGGTGAGGTCGAGCTTCCAGAGTAATTTGCGGTCCTAGATTTGATGTTAGGGATGGATGGATTGATTGATTGATTGGTTGGTTGGTTGGTTGGTTGGTTGGTTGGTTGAGGAAAAGGGACAGGAGGTGAGGGTCATACAATAGCAGCTCGCTCTTCAACACTGAGATGCGCGTCTGGATCAGGCGGTAAATCGCGCGTGTGGTCGACGGTGATACCTGCTTTCTCTTCATCCTGCGCAATCACGACTTTCTCGTCGTCGCTCCGCTCACTATCGTTCTTCGGTACAGCTTTGGTATCCATCATGTACTAGTATACTCGCACTCCAATGCAAAACAATACTAAGAAAATTCAAAGAAAGAAAGAAAGAAAGTGTAAAGGAATGGCGGGGCAAAGATGAGAGATATCAATCTTATTTCTAAGCTTAGCTTAGCTTAGCTCTATTCTAGGTGTTCTATTCTATTCCCGAAACGCCCAATTGAACGCTGGTCATCTCATATGCATTCACCCGTCGCGGAAGCATCGATCCATCGGCAGCGTACTTTGGGGAGATCGTCCGCTCTCCCGGATTTGACCTTCGACCCCGCACTGCTGATCCCAATAATGCATGACGGGAGACAAGAGGTCGATAGTCACGGCCACCTGCGTCTTGGATCGCGGGTGCGCGTTTTATTGGGAATAGGGACGAGGACGCATTAGAAATAGATAGAGAGGCGTCGTGAATTTTAATACCAAAAATTTTAAATTTTTATTTTTATTTTTTTTTTATTTTTTTCCTTTTCTTCCTTTTACTTTGGAGACAAAAGATGGGGTACCATGCCAGTAAGCATTTGCGGGGAAATTTCAATCCCCGGTCCAATCGGGGAATCCCCTTGCTGGACTCGGAGGTGTTTCGGATTGGTAAGGTAGTTCTTAATGGCATATCTTTTTTCCAATCACGTATCGACCCTCTAGCTACCTATTCACTCCGTCTCAGTCCTCGTTACGTATACTACGTCCCTTCATAGGGCAAAATCCGCTGCTTCTCCATCATCCGCACCGCAATCCTCTGCACGGGCTCACTCTCCTCATTCAAATCAATCATCTGCGTTCCCACCCCTCTCGACCACTCCACCGGACGGGTCTGCAAATCACAGTACTCCGGAAACAAGAACGCTGTATATATCCTCCCTGCGCTCGTCTGGAATAAATGTCTCCTCATCGTCTCTAGATTCGAATGTTTCAATACCATGAAGATAAGAGCAATGACTGTGATGATCACAACCATGCCCGCCAACAAAAAAGCAGGAATCGCAAAAAGCCAATGATACTTGATCCTCCTTACCGTGGGGTCAATTTGGATACCAGCGATCTGATTCCCCATTCCCACATTATTCGGCCCAAGCGTACCTTTCGTGCCAACCACCGCACCAGCCGCCAAATCCGTCCAAATCAAATTAATAATACTACTCGCCTGCTCCAGCGTCGTCGATAAATTCTGCCATTTCGCAAATAATCCCATATCGGTCGCGCCGGTATAATCTGCCGTTTATCCAAGGACGGTAACGCCGGATCCGTACACGGTGTACATAGCTGGACGGTAGAAATCTGTGCCTGGCATGTTTTGATATGAGGTTGAGTAGCCCGCGCGGTATTCAAGATCGGTGCCTCCGGGGAGATATAAGGAGGCTTTGCGGACGGAAGATACGTTGGGGTGGTTTTCGTATTCGGGGGAGATGAGGCCCCAGAGTGGGCTGATTTGGCTGAAGTTCCAGCCGGTGTTTTCGACGCCCCAGAGTGGCATTGTAGTTGGGTCGGTGTGGTTTTTGTCCACTACTGACGTGACGGATAAGGCTTCAAGGCCTTGCCCCTGGGTTCCATTGAGATTGAAGGAGGTGGGTTTAATGGTTGATTTTACTACGCTGGCACGGGCGTAGAGAGGCGTGGTTCATTTGCTTCCAGCTTCGAATACGAGAGGCGAGGGATTGTCGACCCTTTGGGCGGCGCCGTGTATGAGCCCGCATTCGCCGAAAACGCTGGTGATGTTTGCGATGTCGCCGTTACCTACTCCTCGACAGAGGACCTCTAAATTCCTGGGTCAGATCAACTAATGGAGCATAGCGATGTCAACCTCTTACCAAAGTCCGTGAAGTTCTGGATTATTACGCCGAAGGGATTTGGATACGAGGTGTTGAGAAGTGTGGTTCCGGCCCTGCTTTCAAAAAGGTAGCCGCCCCAACTACCTATCAAGGTAGAGTCAGATCTGCTTCTTCACTTCCAGATGTTACAAAACCAAATACGATTGAGGCTGGAATACATACTCGAGATTCCTAGTGCAGTGTATACCGAATCTGATTGCGTCGATATTGGAAAAGTTTTACCAACATATGAGTTCATATAAGAGAACGACTCTTCTCCATATACTGAGTTAGCCGGATTTGTCACGTTTAAATAAGCCATTATGTAGACATTGTTCAACTATGCAACCTTGTACGCCTTTCCAGGTAAGTCCGGATTTCTTTGTGAGTCGCTTCGGTCGTAAAAAGAATATGTATGATTAAGATTAACAAAGCCGCCTCGGTCGGTGAGGTACACCACATCAACTATACTCGATGCATTATCATTGACGGAAACCTGGAAATCTAAAGTGAAGTTTAAATTTACGCAGCTTGTCCCTGGCTCCACGAAGAGGAGGTCTTCCGACCAGGTCGCGCCGTGCGGAAGATTGATCGGCGCTGTATGATTGCGAAATCCAATCCCACCTTTCTGGGTATCGACAACCAGACCTTCAACGGCTTGTGTAGCGTTGTTCAGTATCAAACTCTGCTGGGGTGGTATAAGCCGATGGGATACAGGGTTCCATTATCGATATATCGGTTCTTCCTGGTAATCCAGTTTCGCCATTGGATGTCGAAATGATTGGAGATGGTAGAATTATTCGCTGTGCCGCTGGAATAAATATCTAGCAGAAGCGGAGGCACCGATGTGTCGTAACTGTAGGGCATCTCGGCTGAAATACCTTAGTAGTACCATTGTTTGTCACTATAACGATCGTATCAGAGAAAGGGCAGGGAACGGGAAGAGAGACGATTCCTGTTCCGGTATCGCATTTCCTGACAAATGGAAGATTGCTTCTGACTGGAGTGCCGCGGCCGAATGATGGGGAAATGTCTTTGAGATAGCGAAAGGTGCCTAGGGTTCCTTTGGACGGGACAAGTTGGTCATACAAGCCCAGTGGAGTGATAGTACCAGCTATGGCGATGAGGATTCCCATGAAACGAATCATTTTGGCCAGAGCAATGATATCCTTCCGAACCCCTCGATTGGGCGCGGTTTCAATTCTGAGAAGACTGGGCCAAAATGTATTCTGCAAGGTGCGACCAGCAAGACTCCTTTTCACCGTTAGGCAATTCATCAAGTTAGATGTTGCATCAGAAGGGGGTCTACCATGTTGCAGCTGTATTGTTGTTTTTGAGAATACCTGCCTGTTGTACTCAACGTCAGCCAGTATGTTATAACGATAGACTATTCTCTTGTTTGCGGGTATGTACCAATATGAACGCAATTGTGTTCGGACTCCACAGCTGAACTGTGATAAAATTTAGCCTTTTTACGCCTCGATGCACTTTTAAGGGATTCGCCAATAAAATGACCCAGCGCGATGAAACCCGCGATATATCCAACAGTGAGATCAATCATGGTTCTGTCTCGAGAATGTCTAGAGGAGTTTGACACCGAGTTCAATCAATGTTCCGCCTTGAAAAATTTAAGGATATCTGTAGAGACCTCGAGGAGAAAGGAATAGATCTGATAACAGGGGCTTAGATGCAATCCGTCACACGGCTCCACAGCCTCAGTGTCACCTACTACAACTGAACAAGCTACAGAACCTTGATTGGTTGACTGAAAGAGCGAAGATGGCCAAGAGCTGAAAAGCGAGGCTCTTGTCAGCATCGGCTTAATGACGCCGGTTGTCTCATAAAATTAGAAACACTCTGTTTCATTCAAGCGTAGTGACTGGAGAAAATTCGCAAACAGGACTTAAAGACGGGTAGAAGAGAATCAGGAACGGATGAATCCCTGTCTTTCAATTTTTAATATCGTAAAAATAGAATTGTGACCGTTACAACCGAATCAAACGGGGTGGTACCCGTGAGGCTTGGTTCTGCATACTAGTACTGAGCCAACCGAATCGACGGTTGCCGACGATAAAAGCTTCGAAACTGAATCTGGAATACCTATGGTAGAAACAGTAACTGTTTCTGGCTTCACTGATATCGACAATGGATCCCACTTGACCCGATTCCGAGTCGAGTGCGGGAGGGATGACGGGAATCCGTGGCGTTCTCATCACTCAATGCCACCTGCTCGCTTTCTTCGTCGCCAGTCTGAAGAAAGCTCACTTGTGCTCTTCTTTGCTATGCAATCAGCCTGGACTTCAGGAATCTGTATTTTTTGAAGAATAATATGGGAATGTATGATCTGAGGTGAGGTTGAAAGAAGGTTCGGACCTTGGAAAAGGATCCACAGCTCGAGTCCACGTGACCGCTCACGAAAAGGGCGGCGTGGCAGGAGCGAGAAAGGTAGTGCGATTAAATCTCACCTCATCGGTGCGATGTATGTCAGAATTTCGGCCAATGTTCCTGACAAAGACAATTGAAGACCACGGGTTATCGAACTTTCAAGATGACATTGACGTGATCTACATTTCCTCAAAAAGGTATATTTAATTTTTGTCCGCTTCCCTTGGAAATACTTCGCGACTCTTAAAATTCTCGATTTTGAACCTGGCGAACCTCAGGTCCATTCTCAGACTGGTCCCTATGGCGACTCCTGCAAAGACAGTATGCATCATTGGTAATTATGCGTGCCAAATCTCGCTCTACAAACGACTGACACTTTAAGGCGCCGGTCCCTCTGGTCTTGTGGCAGCCAAAACCTTGATCCACAATCACCCCCAAGGTACATTTCACGTGACCGTTTTCGAGAAATCTCATCGAATAGGCGGACTATGGCCAGTGACCAAGCAAGATGACGGAATGGTCAATCCAGATATGTGTACAAATCAAAGTCGACACACCGTGAGCTTCAGTGACCTCGCTTGGCCCTCAACAGCGCCTGCGTTCCCGAAGGCCTGGGAAGTCGGACAATACTTGCAACGGTACATCAAAACATATCCTGGATATGAGATCAGAACAGACTGTACGGTCGTTAAGACTGAGTTTCGTGGTGATCGATGGACAGTACAAGTCCGCGATAAACATTCCAATAATGAACCGGAAAGCCTGGTCTTTGATCATGTGATCGTAGCCACAGGCTTCTTTGGGAAGCCCATAGTATCGCAGGTACTCAAAGAATTTCCCGCGCCTGTCTGGCATAGCTCCAAGATTCGAAATGTACGCAATCTCCTCTCGAATGACGATCGAATTACGCCGCGTCCTGGGAAAAACATCCTGGTTGTTGGGGGACAAATGTCTGGCGTGGAAGTTGCGGCGTCAATTGCACTGCAACTCTCATCGGAAGCTTCCACGCCTGGCGCTCCCGATAACAACCTAGTCAGTTCGTATACTGTTACAAACATTATCCAAAAGCCGTTCTGGAATATGCCTTCGCTCCTTCCCAGCAACCCTCAAATCCAGGACGGTGTCTCGGAGAAGGTACCAGTCATAGCTTGATGTTTGTTTAATACATCGTTAATTGAAGCTTAGAAAAACAATCCCTCTCCAAGTTTCCTTCCCCTCGATCTCGTTACCTATAACCTAGAGATCAGGCCAGCAGGCCCAATCGCAAATACGTCAGGTCATATCACCCCAGAGGCAGCAGGTATGTCATCTTCGGAATCTTCGAGTAATGTTACTTATCAATTTCAGACATGACACACAACTTCTTATATAATTTCTTGGGTAGTGATCAAAGTGAGCTTGGAGTCCCGGAGCTCGCCATGACGGGCTCAATTCGTTCTGAGCCTCCATATGTAACGTTTAGCGATGAGTACAATGAGTTCGTACGATCAGGAAACATCAAGGTTGTGAAAGGAAAGCTTATCGAATCCGACGGGTCCGACAGCGTCATAGTGCAAAATGGGGACCAGAAACGAACTATCACTGACATTGCAGCCATTATCTTAGCAACAGGATTTGAAGCCTCCCCATCTCTCGACTTTCTTCCGGACGAGATTCTCCAGACCCTCCAATTTGATTCTAGCGGTGATGTATTCCCGCTTGCATTGAATGTTAACTCTGTTGTGAGTAGCAAAATTCCATCTCTCGGTTTCGTTGGATTCTACCGAAGTCCCTATTGGGGCGTTATGGAAATGCACGCTCGCTTCCTAGGCAAGCTATGGACTGGAGACGAACAAGCCGCAAAGGCTCTAGCTGAAGATACAACAATGGACACCATGCTCAAGCTTCGAAAAGACCCTCCGCGTGCACAGTTTCCAATGGGCGATTATGCATATCTCATGGATTACTTCAGCCGGATCCTGAATATTAGGCTTTGGGAGCCGGAAGATTCCCATGCCGAAAGGACTGGCCTTGTCTTCCCTGCCCGCTATACCTACGATAATGCAAGTGCGGCTCAGAAATCCGAGACAAAATCTGCCTTGGATTTGTTCTATGGCACTTTCAAAGCCTCGGAGGAAGGAAAGTTTCTGGCAAGAGCTGTCTTCAAAGCGATGCAGGGTGATTGGAAATTGAATAGAGTGATTGATAGCTTCATTGAGTCTTACCCCTCCGGCAAGTTAGAGGGCACTGCACAGTTTTTGCCACGCTTCCCCACTGCCGAAGGCTTTGATAAGGAGTATTTGTACCTCGAGAAGGGCGAATTCACTTCTAAAGCTGGCCTCAAATTTACTGCCAAGAGAAGGTACGTCTCTTACTATTCACTCTTCCCTGGAGCGTACTGCTAACTCTGTAAACAGCTACGTTTACCGATATTGTGAAGCAACAGATAAGCTCACGGTATGGTTTACCAAGGATGATCACAGAACCGTCGACTATTTTTTCCACGAAGTTGCGTTCCTGCCAAAATCAGAAACATCGAATGACAGCGGCTGGTTGGCCAAAGCAGATCATTGGTGCCCTCCAGATCAATATGATGTTGACTACTATTTCAAATTCAGGGGAGTTCAGATGGAGGAATGGAGTCCGAAGTATAAGGTCAAAGGCCCAAACAAGGATTATACAATTCATAGTATCTTCACGAGATAGATTGAGAAGCTGCAACAGATGACGGATAATTAGTCATGGCGTTTATTCGAGCTATTTAGATTCCAGTGGCGGGGTTTTGGGGGGAAAGAATAGTGAATCGGTTTGTCTACAAGTGCTATGAGATCCAGTGATTTTGCATAATTCAGGGGAAGCTTAATTCTAGTGAATGAGACAAGACGTGAATACACACTTCACTTGCTCTAAACGACTGTAGTTTCAACTACCTTCTTTGTAGGACTCGAAGTGAACTCGTTGCGTTGTCTATAAGAGGACCTTCCCAGTTCGCCACCTGCCACTTTTTCTTCTCTTCTGTATCAACCACCAAGCATCAACTTTTTATTGACTAAATACTTCAAAGAATATCAGCGCACTAATTACAACAATCTTTATCAACAACCCAATCTCTTCCACATCATCATCTCACCTCCAAATACCTACCACTCCACTACCAACTTGCCTCTTCACCATGCGTTTCCTCACCACCACCCTCGTGGCCCTCGCCACTCTCCTCATCTCCACCACAGCTCTCCCAGCCCCGCAAGGCTCAACAATCACCCACCTCCTCGCACCACGCCAAGAATGCATCCCCTTCGACTCCGGCTCCCCATTCGACGACTGCATCAACAGCGCATCCAGCCACCTCACCATCCCCTTCCCAATCCTCGCCCTCACCACCCTCATCAACGCCCCACGAACCTTAGCCGCCGCTATCCCCTCCAAAGACGAGGTCCTGGATTTCCTCCACCTGAAGCGAAGCGAACCTGAGTGGGAAGAACAAAAAGTCACGCGCCGGAACTGCGTCGATAATGGTAGTCCGTTCCAGGATTGCAGCAGCGCTTCTACGCGCCTCTCGGTTCCGTTCCCGATTATGCTCCTTGGGACGCTTGCGAGAGTCCCGGGAACCCTCGCAGCTGCTATCCCTAGCCGTTCTGATATCGAGGATTTCTTGCCGAGTGTGGAGTTGAGCAGGTTAGCGCGTAGTATCCCAGGTCTCGAGTATTTGGGTATTAGGGATAGGATGGTTGAGAAGGAGAAGAGACATTGTGTGGATAACGGGAGTCCGTTCCAGGATTGTTCGAGTGGGGCTGAGAGTGTGAAGGGTAGTGCCGGATTGGCGGTTATGGGTGTTGTGATGGGGGCTGTGGTGGGGCTTATGGGGATGCTTTGATGGTGAGTGCAACTGGCCGCGATAATGTGTGCGGGTGCTAATGCGAGCTAGGATTTGCTGTGTGTGAGGAAATGCATAGACGGGGTTGAGTTGGAGGTGGGGAGCTAGGATCTCGGTTTCCTGGGCCGGATACTAAAATTTATTTCTGCGCTGGTTTAGAACATGCATGCTTCCTTATAGATGGCTATGCAAATAATACCTGGGGTTGCCATCGGTGGTTCTTGCATAGACATTCATGGATAGCATAATAACAAAAGCGTTGATTCCCCACTTCTCTTCTTGATTTTCCGGTCAAGAAGTTGTGATTTGTCCCCGCGTGTATGATGCCGCTTCCTAGCAAGGGGTAGACACTAACTGCCCCTGAATAAGCGAAGCTTGGTGCCGACTCAGAACCGAACAAATATCATGGACAATGAGAGCTAATACCCTTCATCTATATGGGATTGCTCCGTGTATTCTCCATTGCAGGAATAACAACTGTGCAGCAATGAGTGGTTTTGTCTCGTCTCACAAGTACGTGCGTAGCCATGCCTCTGTCTCTAGTATGGGATGCATCAGACTCAATTTCTAGAGTCTGCATAAACGACCTCGCACCTATTGCGACCACCGTCGTCATGCTGCTTTCGTGGGTTTCAACTACTTCAGATGGTTTTTAACGTATTTGTTCAGGCAGTGCCTCATCCCAGGCCAGAGCTTCAACCAATTTCACGACCGTACTCCATAGAGAAGGGTATTTCTAAACAATATGCCTAACCAATCCCCCAAGCTTCCTCGGCTCCGCTGCGGGGTGTGTCTTGTAAAAGGTCTTGAAAAAATGACCACAGACCACGGGGCCTTTTCTATGCGGATTAGATCCATATTTCTTGCAGTAGCCGATCTGGAGCGCTATACGAGGGAGCAAGCTTTGCTAGGCCTGGAGGAGTGGTAGGTAGTCGTGATTGGATGACCCCCCGGAGGAGTCTCTTGAACCTCGTGTGTAAGGTTCATTTCCTCCCCCTCCCCTCTGGATGGGACTCACATGTCAAAAGGTCATTATACTGCTAGACGCCAACGATACTAGTCGAATAGTGAGCAATCATTGATAAATTGGAGTGGCAAACAGTTCTCGTGTGGATAAACAAGTAATCTAGACGCGGGTGGTAGGAGTGAGTAGACTGATGATTTGACAGTTGTTTAGCCAGATCGAACTTAGCAAGGGAATCTTTGGATATGTGTGCATCGATACCACTCTGAAGGAGCTTTGGGCGTGGAGATTGGGAGATTAACGACGAATGTAGGTGTCTCTCTGTGCTAGGGCTACCGAGATAATAGGGAGGCGGAATTAGTGAACTGATCCACTGCAGGAGTGAAGGAAGAGCATCCACAATCAAGTTATTCGACAAGGCCTCCAATATTCTATTTCTCGTTCGTCTCAACCAACTTCGTTGGCTTCAAATTGAGAAAATCTAATATAAGGTACTAAATACACCATTTCTTTGTAATTTAAAATACAATAATCATATATTAAGTTAAATAGCTTTTTAATATTGCATATTATTTTATATATATATATAGATAGATTTAATCCCTTAGAATAGATTAAACAAAATTTATAATAATAGTGAAAAAAATGCAGAACTGATGACAATATTCTATAGGAATACATTTGAATTACTAGGGTATCTGTAGAAGTCTATTATAAGCAACTTATTACAAGTCCCAGACTTATATTTCGGTCTACAACTAGTTAAGCTCAAACACCCAGATTAAGGGCTTCTAACCGCTGTGTTCCGGTAACTCAGAGATCCGAAGAGAATCTCTGCGGAAAAAAAAGTTCCCGTGCCGTGCGAGGCCCACGTGTTGTCTCAAGTAGTTTAGATATTCCTATTGTATATTTCGTGTATCACTCGGGTACCGGGAGAGGGGAGTACCTGAAGGTAGAATTACTTAAAAGCTTGATTTGCCCCTGTCAATTTCTTTTGGAATGTCTAGGTACCTATTCAAACTAACAATGCATAGCACAACTTCGACAATGGCCTCGATTCCCTTTAGCACACCACCACATCCTGTCGCCTCCTCAGCGAATCTCAGACCCTTTCAGATCTCTATCCCAGATGCTGAGATTGAAAAACTAAAAGTACTCCTCGAATTATCTCCGATAGCGCCTCCAAATTGGGCGAACTCGCACAAAGATGGCTTCCTTGGCATCTCAAGAGAAGTGCTAGTCGAAATGACAAAGTATTGGCAGACTGGATACGATTGGTAAGAGCTAGTAGCACCTTATTTTCCAAGTCTCTTGAACTAAAACTGTCTAGGAGAAAGTGGGAATTCACTATCAACTCGTTTCCTCAATACAAAATCACCGTTTCCAATGACGACTCTAAACCTTACAACATCCACTTCCTTGCTCTGTTCTCCACAAATCGGTCTGCAATTCCCATTCTGTTCCTCCACGGCTGGCCCGGCTCCATCCTCGAGTTCTTGCCGTTACTCCTCAAACTGCGTTCTCAATACGCCTCCTCAGGACCAGCATCCCTACCTTACCATATCATCATACCCCACTTTATCGGGTTCGGATTCTCTGATCCGCCGCCGGTTGATAGGGACTTCACGCACGTTGACAACGCGCGCCTTGTATCAAAGATGATGCACGCGCTGGGCTTCTCTGGGTCTGGTTATGTCGTCCAAGGTGGCGATCTAGGCGCAGCCACAGCACCGGTTGTCGCTAACATTGATCCAGCCTGCAAGCTCGTCCACGTGAACCTCTTGAGCATACCACCTCCACCTGGCGTCGACGTGCAGGCGGATATCAGCACAGGAAAGTATGCTCCTGACGAGGCGGCGTCACTTATGAACTCCATAGAGTTCGTCAAGAAGGGAACTGCATTCATTAAACTTGACGGTACTCGGCCTGCGACGGCGGGATTTGTAATTGGAAGCAGCCCGGTGGGGTTGTTAGCTTGGATCGGCGAGAAGATGATCGAGTGGTCCGATGAGACACCAGAGACAGACATGATTCTGACGAATGTGTCGCTGTACTGGTTTTCAGGCTGTTACCCGACGTCTATATATCACCACCGGCTGATCCTTGACGACTTCGGGCCGCTTATGCATGGTTGGAAGGCTGTTAATGTGCCATTAGGATACTCCTGGTTCAAGAAGGAGATCGGGAGTCCGCCCAAGATGTGGATTGACCATATGGGGAAGGTGAGTTGGTACCGGAAGCATGATAAGGTAGGTCTTCGAGATACTTCCGCTTGGTTGGAATTTGGTTACGCTAACTCAAAATGTTTTCCACCCTGAATAGGGTGGACATTTCCCTGCTCTTGAGATGCCCGAAGTGTTGTGGAAAGATGTCGAGGACTTCGTGAATGAATTCTGGCTAAAGGCCGGCTAAATAGTATACGAGCGCGTTCTCAACTTGTGGCATAGAGCTACGCACGAAGCACTTCGTTCCCCTCCATCTTGCTGGCTTGTTAATATCTGGAGCTGGTATCCCAAGATAGCGTGATCAGCGAAGGGAATAGTGATAAAGAATAAAATACCGTTACTGTAATTTAGTAGTGATCGTATTTAACACAATAAAAATGACTAGTAACCGTATAAATATAAGATAATACGGATACAGTCTTTATAATAGGGCCTTAACTTGTATTATGGCCTTGTATGATCACATTCTATAGGGGTCGTGCTAAGCCTCAAATAAAGGCTTGGAGGGCAACTCGAAGGCACATATGGAGATTGAAGACTCATATTGTAAATACCAATTCGAAACAATCAAACTTGCTAAACTAGACTGCTGCTTTTACGGTCTTACGAATTGAATAGGAAAAGAGAGGTGAAAAGAGCCAGCCCCAAACCAAGCCCTCAATACAAAATATCTGTCATCTCCCGATGAAATTGCAATGCCGTAATATCCGGATACATCGCCGGATTCTTCTCAGTAACAAAATGATCAATCGGTCCCACCGAGACCTGCCTATGCGCCTTGAAAAAGAAAACGGAAGAATAGCGCTCAGGAATAAACCCCTCCGCAACATTCACCATACTCGGGGGCACATTCACCTGGTGCACACCTGCAGTCACCACACCATTCGTCCAACGAGTGAAAGTATCACTCGTATTAACAATCATCTCATTATCATCCGTAGGCACAACCGGTGCGAACGTGAAAGGATTGCGTCGATCCTCGCACTCGAGACCACCAAGGCCATCTTGGAAGAGAAGAGTAATGATACCGAAATCGGTATGTGGCCAAGCACGCTTGATGGTGCCGGTAGAGAGACGGTCAACGGAGACGGGTGGGTAGTAGAGCATGCGGAGTTCGGATGCTGCAGGGACGCACCGCTCTACAAGCGAGTTGTCGGGCATGTTAAAGCCGACTTCACATGCTCGCATGATGTTAAGCGAGGTTTCTTGCGCGAGTGCGAAGTAGCGTTCCATGAAGTCTTTGTAGCCTGGAAGATCCTCTTCGCTTGGATAGTGGTTGGGGAATTCTGAGTCGCCAGGAGGTCCGCAGTCAAAATGTTCCTGTGTTCTTATTAGGTTCTAGTTCATTCACTTGCTGCTGGCATGATGCTATACAAACCTTCTCGTCAAGAAGCTCACCCTTTCCCTTTGGAGCTCTTTCCGCATTCTCCTTACGGAGTTTAGAAGTTGTTTCGAGACCCTTTTTGCTCCATCCTCGTTGTGGGTCAGGGCTAGGAGTGTGGAAAATCTTCATCTTGGTCTCTTCAGACATCTGGAAAAACAGACGTCCCTGGTTGGGCATCTTTGATAAGTTGCTGTATCACTCTAGTGGGGCGTATTAAGGAAAATACATACCCATTTCCAGATCTCCTGGACGAATTCCCTAGAAACTCCATGGTTCTTGAGCCGAACAAACCCATGGTTTTGAAACGAGTTGACGAGTTGCTTCGCAGCGTACTTCCTCTCGTCAGGATTTCCATGAAGGAAGAGACCGAAGTCGACTAGAGGGAGCTGCAAGACTTGCTTAACGGTCATATTGTTTGCAATTTACAAAGAGACTAGGATGATTGTCACAAGTGTTGGGACTGAATCGAGATAAGGAAGAAAGACAGTGGAGATATGCTTGGCATATAAAATCGAATGTATGCTATTCTGATGGTCGCCTTTATATCCCCTTCCCTTATTTGGCTCGCCACCCTGTCAGAGAGCGGTCTGCCCATTGTTGGGTAAAATAGCTTCATGCTATCCTGATCTGACATGAAGAGCATCAGCTTGTGGAATTATGACCGGACTTCAGCGACCGATGGATACGAGTTGACGAATTATCATGCCTTGGCTGTAATCTGCTAGCCAGCTTCAGCATCGAGTCCGAGAATACGGGCTGGATTTCGTCAAGAGCAGCCTGCCTAACGGAATATTCCAAATGGTCCAAAGACATTCCGAAGGCGGTGAGCCATATCTATCTTAAGGAGGGGATACGATAGGGGGCGGTTGTGCGATTCCTTTGAGATCTTCATCATTCTAAGCCTTCTGCGACACGGGGCTGTTTTGGACCCGTGTTATTAGTCTAATCCAACGTGCTACCAAGTTTAGAAACAAATTTAAATAGCGCGTGGATTAGGGGAGATTATACAAGAGTTTAGTGGCGTAACGTCTGACTACCAACTGCAAAATTCTTTCACTAAATGATCACTTAGATCAAATCGCTTAATACTGAATCATTGCTTATAGCGTGTCTATTATAGGCAATTAATAATTGATAGGATACTTGTAAATCGCTTGCTGTCCCCTTTTAGAAGAACTGTTCATCTCCTCATCTCATCATGTTCTTACTTCCAATTTTTTTGTATTTTCTATGTACTTGGAATAGCATTTACGGCTTCTCCTTTCAGCCTGTAGAACCCGGAAGCAAGCTTCTCCAGTGCACACAAGGGTTTTTAACCTCAGATCATAGTCTGACGAGGGCAATGCATTACCTACATTAGGTCTAATTACTGTTACATATTACTGGCAAGACGTCGGGTATACTGACTGCATCGAGAAATTTGCCTTACCCTCGGCTGATATATGCAAAAAAAAAGCCACTAATGCAACACCAATAATTCAGCCGTAGTGGCGTCATCGAAGATCGTACCTGCCGCATTTGGAACAATTACTATAGCTCCCACTATCAACATTCTCATTATCATATCATACCTTTTGCCATATGGACAATCCATGAAGTACGTAAGATGGTTTCAATGCTATAAGTCTCTCCGAGCTCCACGTCGTACACGAGAATTAATACCCGATAGTCAGCATGACATTCTCGTAATCTAGGCAAATCACCTTGCTGCCACAGAAGCACAACGCCGGGTACTTGCAGGCTGTGCCATATTCTCGTAAATCCACGCTGTTCTGGGATGCGGGTAAGACCGTTAGGGCTGAGGTGTAAAGCCTACATGCGCCCCAAGCGATGCAAATTGAAACCTTACATTGATAACACGCGGGGTTTCTGGAAAGAGCTATGGTCTCCATCCTGCCTGTTCATTGCGCACGTAATAAGCATATCAAGTTCCATATGATTAAGCTGCATGAAGCATGAAGATTATTCCCCAATAAGGAAGAAAAAATTCCCTGCTTCAAGCATGTCATGGTCCTAACGCTGACTTCCACTCATCTCAAACACCCGCTCTTTGCCTTCCTGACAGCCTCTTCGGACCCTTGGTTTCTGGAGTACCTCCTAACCTAACCTAGCACCACGCAACCATTCGGGCGTTATGACCTCGCCACGAACCTCAGCCGTCCCGCGTTGGCTTTCGCCACCTTACCCCTCCATAACACTATTTCAGCCCTTCCCCTTCACAGTCCGGCAACATGCGCCGACGAATCTCCTTCATCCCATATCTGTAGCACCGCGGACATCGCGGTTGCGAAAAAAAAAACACAAAAAAACCACCCCGCCACCGTGGCAGCTCCCGTTGCGCTAGCTGCATTCGCCAACGCGGGGTTCATCCCGTGTAACCCCGCCATTACCGGAGAACGCCCACTCTGATAGCTCCTCGGATTAAGGCGGGTGTTGCCGCTATGCTAATTACGATCCACCTGCAATGTTCCTGTCAGCGCTAGAAGTAGTGCCGAGTATAGTCGCGTAGGCGCCAATGAAGAGCTGTGTTGTGCGTGACGTGTACTACATAGCATGTCCCGTGCTCTGCAGTGATCTTCTCTGCTTGAGAGCTCCGTACATGAGACCCTGAAATGGAGATGATGACATGCCAACGAATACGCTAGACCTGTACTGATATTGAGGCATCGCTAGGATGATGAGGCTTAGTGAGGCTGACATGTTACGAGCACCCTTAGCGTTGCAGTTCTGCTAGACCTGACATACAAGTGACAGATATTTGTCTGCCTAACTGCAATGTGTATGCAGGGACAGTTTGGAAATGGTGTTGTGATCGAACCATCGATTCTTCACAGCCCACATATGCAATGAATCGGGTTGACCGTTTGGGTTCGGAGGCAAGATTGCCATGTTGCAGTTCAAAGAGGATAGACTTCCGTCTAGGGTTGCTGTGCTATGTTGCCACAGCCTAGTGTTGCGCCACAGCCTAGTATTGCCATCGTACTTCGACTCATTTTCGTAGTGGAGGATAGCCTATGCGTGATCAAACTATATGTGTAGTCGCATAATTAATTAGGAAGGTAGATGTTCAATGAGGCGATTAAAAAAATCGAATTCTGATTGGAGGTACTTGTAGGCGCAAATCCCCACATTAATTACGCCACGCATCAAGTCTTTTTTCTATTTGTTATTAAATCCGAAACTGTACATTTACCCCCTAGATAGCGCGGTATATTCCCCTGTTACAGCTCCCCTGTATGGCTTTCTATAATGTAACCTACGAGAAAAAAAACCACCATGCTTCCCATCGGGCCGTTGGAATAATTTCTCCTTCACCAACCAAAGAAACCAATTCCCTGGTTCGGACAAAAGTGGAACGGAAAATAACAGGACAAGGCCATTGAGCTGTTTGCAGGAACAAGTTGATGATTCGTGCTTGGGAATGTAGTAACTAGCTACTTCTTTACTCTGAGCTGATGAAGCTTGCGCCAGTCCATGCCCGCAATGCCCAAAACAGAGAGTGTAGCCAAAATCGTACAGCTATACCAAACCCACGTCAATGCATAATTGATCGAATCAATGACAACTGGCCGTTGCTCTGGCGTCACCAAATTAACCAGTTTCGTTGCACCAGTGTTGATAATTTTGCTCCAAGAAAGGCCGGGAACCTGATCGCTTAATTTGGCTAGAAGCCGTCGATTGAATACATTTTGGGCTACCGAGACCATGATGGCGGGACCAGAGGCCTGGAAAAATGTGACAGCAGCGATTCCGAGGGGGATGTCTTCTTGTTTCATGGTTTGCTGAACAATCACGGCTGCTTGTTGCATTCCAAGGCCGATGCCAATACCGACGAGTAGTTGGAAACATATCCATTCCGCGGCCTTGGAGGAAGGAGTCATCAGTGATAAGAGTCCGCAGGCGATCGAAGTTATTACAGTGGATGCAATAACAACTGGCGCAAAGAGTCTGGTTTTCCTGACAAATAGCCCCGCGAGTAAGGAGAAAAGAAGTGCCGCACAAATTTGAGGAATTGTGCGTATCCCGGACTCGAGGGCGGAGACTCCTAAGACGGCTTGAAAGTAAATTGGAAGCTAGGGCCGATGTTCAGCTTGGGATTTGAGATGACGGAATAGCAAGATATACTCACATAGTACGCAATGACATAGTATGGCGCATCAATGCACAGAACAAAGAGAGCAGCCGACATGACAGTTCTGTTTTTGGCAACACGTGGGGGCAATGTAGCACTCTCTCCCAACCACGTCTCGTAGGATGCAAAGGCCACAAAAAGGACACCAAAAATGGTGAACAGAACGATGATACGCGGGGTATTCCAGGTTCCCGATGTTCCACCAAATTGAAGCCCTAAGATGAGACAGACCATGGATCCAATAAATAGGATCAATCCGCCAAGATCCAATCTCTTGAACTTTTCTAGCGATGTGGTCTTTGCACGAGTCTCCTCAGGAGCCTTGTAGAGAAAGAAAAAGATAATGGCAACGATCGCTCCACACGGTAAGTTGATATAAAAACACCTGGAATCAGAGTATTAGCAAATGTCACAAAGTATCAGAGGCCTTCTTACCATCGCCATCCAATACTGTCAGTCAATGCACCTCCAAAGAGCGGGCCTCCAACGCCGGCAATAATTCGAATGGAGCTCACGCCAGCCGTGTATAGTGGTCTCTCGGTCAGAGGTACACTCCTCGCAATGAGAATCAATACACCGCTTATGATCCCACACGCTCCCCCACCTGCAATGGCGCGTCCAAGAATGAGAACTTTGGAACTGGGACTGACGCCGCAGAGTAAGGAACCAAGCTCGAACAAGCCGATTGATATGAGAAACACCCATTTGGCGGGGTAGTCCTTATAGAATTTGCCGTAGTGCAGTTGAAAACAGCACATAGTCAGCAAATAAGCTGAGCCGTACCAACCAACGTCTTCGATCGTGTTGAATTCGTCAGTGATTTTGGGAATTGCTGTAACTATGACCGTCTCGTCGATTGATATGAGAAATATTGCCAGGGCCATAGCAATACACATAGTGATTAGTGTCTTGCGCTCGAATTTGACCAAGACATCTGAATTGCCTGTCGTCACTGGGACTGCTTTGTCCTGGGTTTGTGATGTTTTCTCGGGGTCGCCATTTTGAGTCGAAATTTCGCTCTCTACAGCTGTGCTATCTATGGGGGTTTCAGAGCCTGAGCCAGAGATCTCGTCCGATTTCTCTGTCATCGCATTCTTGGACACAGTCGAATCCGCGGCGGAGGAAGGTTTGGTATGGGAAGTCATAATCACGACAATATTGAAAATTATGTTGGTGAAAATAATGGGATGAACAGAAAACTTTCAAACGGAGGCGCATTTTAACTATTGGTAGTACAAAGTGGCCAGGGGGAGCTAGTAAGAAAGCACAAGTATTACCCAAATGACGTTAAAACAAACTGACACAAGCAACGCTTACTGGGGCCCCTTGCATCGGACTTCTCGTGTTCGCACACGTAGATCACATGCGCAAGCCAGGGTGCGCCGACGTACCTAGCTCGAAGAAAACGGTTGCAGCAAGGTCTCGGTCGAAAGTAAGCGCCACCCGTTTTCAGCCCCGAATCTGGTGCAACCCCACTACTCCTAATTGAGTGCGGCAGAATCTCAGCTTTGATACCTAGTAACTTCTTGTGCCCGGTGCGATTTCTACGGCGGATGACAAATTGAAAATCATACAATATGGAACTTGACTCCGATAATTGTTTCCCCTAATTTCTGAAAATGAAAATTGCTTTGCTTCGTTAATGGTGCAACTCGAATATGGATTCCCTTCCGATTCATACTCCACATTTGGAGGCATTACAGCGTTTTTGTTCAGAACATACTGCCAATCCTCAATGTCTCTTTGAGGTCACCTGGGCTTTGATCGTACATTGCTATTTCGAGACCAGTGCTTTCCTGCTTGAGGGCAGAAAGAATAATGATGTTAAAGTCGATGGTGATGATCGAATACTTGTCAGCTTTCTTCCAGAGCTGGCCAAGGAGTCCCCTATCATTGGTAATCTTCAGAGAGATAGGATGCATCAGCCAGGGAAAGATGCAGTATTAGCCCACAGCAGTGCCAAGGACTTTGATCGTTCGCTTCATAGGATATGCAGCCGATTGCGTATATTGTGGGGAAGCTGTATCTCACAGGGGGATGGTGAAGGTCCACAAGATCTAGAGGGAGAAGTAAGTCGCTATAAAGACACATCAGAAACTTGATAGGAAAGTTAAACTGACAAGAGATAGTTTGATGTTGAAGTCCTAGTACAACTGAGCGATTCGCAACTCAATGCTGTGCTCCGATATGATTCCAGGTTGGCGGAGACGCGGGATTTCAATGATATTGCCAGAGCTTTTGGGCACACACTTGAAAGCATACTGCTTGTAAAAAGCAGCGGAACTGTGGCAGACATCGATCTCCTGAGCAAGGAAGATGCAGAGACAATAGTCAATTGGAACAGAACTGCACCTTTTGCGGTGGAAGACTGCCTTCATCGCCTCATCGACAAGTCTATCTCCAAGAATCCAGATTCAATGGCGCTTTTATCATGGGACGGATCTCTCACCTACTCAGAACTCGATCAATTGTCCTCACGACTAGCGCACCATCTCATACAGCAATTTGAAATAGGGCCGGAAAAGGTTGTTCCATTATGCTTCGAAAAGTCAATCTGGGCTGTCGTGGCCATGCTCGCTGTGTTGAAAACCGGTGCTGCCTATTGCTGTCTGGATCCTGCACATCCACAAGCACGTCGGAACTACATGATTGAGTTGGTCGACGCGACCTTCGTATTGTGTAGCCCAATTCATGTCAATCTCATACAGACTTGTCCCGCTCTCATCATTGATAGCGACCTTGTCGTCCATCTCAAAACTCCGGTAACTATGCCACAATCGAACGTCGAACCTACAAATGCTTGCGTAATTGCTTTCACCTCAGGCACGACTGGTAATCCTAAGGCCATAGTTCACAGCCATATCTCGCTTTGCAGCGGCCTTTTAGCAAATGCCCCGGTCCAAAATATAAATAGGAGCTCGATTCGATTGTTTCAATGGGCCGCATACACATTTGATGTCAGCATCACAGAAACTTTCGGCCCTCTCTTATATGGTGGGCTTGTATGTATTCCATCCGAGGAGGAGCGACTAAATAACGTCGAGGAATGCATGATACGAATGAATGTCGACTGGGCGTACTTCACACCAACATTCGCGCGGTTTTTTCGGCGGTTTACTATACCCAGCCTAACACAACTCATCCTCGGAGGCGAAGCAGTAACAGTCGATGATGTCCGGGACTGGGTCGACAAAATTCCGGGCCGAGTACTTAACGCATTTGGACCAGCTGAATCCATTACATGGTTTTTAGAGCCTCAGGAAGGTCGGTCCAGCACCATCTCAATTGGGAGGCCCATCAATATGCGGGCCTGGATCGTGAGTCCGGAGGACCCTGCTCGTCTGATGCCCATTGGAGCCATTGGAGAGTTACTTCTTGAGGGGACCAGCCTGTTGAGATGCTACATAAAGAACAAGGAAAAAACAGAGCAAGTATTGATTGAACCTCCTCCTTGGCATATCCAAGCAAATCTTTCCCAAGGCCTTAAAATATACAAGACTGGCGACCTGGTCCGTTATTTACCAGATGGTACAATGACGTATATCGGAAGGAAAGATACCATGGTCAAACTCTATGGCCAGCGCATGGAGCTGGACGAAGTGGAAACTATGCTCCGCCGTAACCTGCCTGAGTCTATTCAGTCTTCAGCAGATGTTGTTCGACCTGCGGGCGAAAACGAGGATCCTGTATTGGTCGCGTTTCTGTGTATCCCAGCGAAACTCTCGGGCACGAACCTTCAGGAGCTGAAAAGCCACCTGCAAAACAAATTGGCGGAGGCTCTCCCGGGATTCATGGTCCCAAGGATATATTTTCCAGTGGAGTCAATGCCATACAATTCCTCACGCAAGTTGGACCGCGCACGACTGCGCCAAATGGTGTCAAGTCGCACAAGAAGTCAGCTCGTTGAAATGCTTCAGGCGAAAGATTCCGATGGGCAGGATATGTGTCAGGACCTGAATCCTATGGAGGTGGCGCTGCAAAAACTGTGGGTTGATGTTTTGCTGCTTGATCTAAAGCAGGTTGGACCGGACAGCAATTTCTTCGCGCTTGGCGGCTCTTCGGTTGCCGCTCTGCACGTGACCGCGGGCGCAAAACGAGTAGGAATCAAGATTTCCTATCCAGATGTGTTTCGTGCTCCAACTTTGCGAAGTCTTGCTCTGGTCATCTCGCGCTCTTCGGAGGGAGAGGGAGCAGAGATACATACTCCTCCGCTTGGATTAATAGAAGATGCCGTCAGACGCGCCGTCATTTCTGACGCGGTTAATCAGTGTCTGGTTGATGAGGATAGCATTGAGGACATTTATCCCCTCGCACCACAGCAGCAAGGCCTGTGGGCTCTTTCTTTGATTCGAGGCGGAGACTATATAGGACAATTCATACTGTCCTTAAATCCGGACGTGAACATCGAGAAGTTCTGCATTGCTTGGGAGACAGTCGTGCGGCTGTTGCCAACCCTTCGAACTCGCTTTATAGAAAGTGCATCGGGGTCCTATCAGGTCGTGCTCAAAGGCGATGTAAAATGGCAGACCGGATCAAACCTCGAAGATCACCTCGAAAGAGATATCGAGACTGAGCTTGCCTTTGGCAGTCCCATTGTGCGGCATGCTCTCATTTCTGAGAGAGAGCAAGATGCCGTTCGACACAAGATTGTCTGGACTATTCACCATGCATTATTCGACGGAGAGTCTGTGCCAATGTTTCTCAATGCCGTTGCTCGGGCGTATGAGGGAAGTCTTCCGGATCCCCAGATTGGTCCTTTCAACCATTTCATCAAATACGTGTGCAGTCTGGATGATTCTGCGGCCTCCGAATACTGGCGATCCCAATTTGACCAAATAGATCCTGTTACATATCCGACCCTGCCTGAACCAACATACCGTCCCATTCCATCCAGCGTCTATCGAAAGCATATTCAATTTACTCGCCGTCTAGGCTCGAGGATCACAACTGCGACGCTCTTGCGGGCTGCCCTGGCACTCACAGTTGTCAAACTGACCAAATCATGGAATACAACGATAGGCGTAACGCTTGCCGGTCGTACGGCTCCAGTGTCAAATATCGAAAGTGTGATTGGGCCCACTTTCGTTACGCTGCCGACTCGCCCCGTCCACGGTTCTAATGATAACGTACAGGATTATCTGGACAATACTCAATCATCTATCGCTGAAATGATGCCATTTGAGCACACAGGTATGCAAAAAATCGCCACATTTAGCCCTCGATGCGATGCGGCGTGTAAGTTCCAGACCATTTGCCTTGTCCAGACGCCGGATGATACAAGCTACACCAAGCTGTTTAATTTTGACGATACCACTGGAGGAGTTGGGAGATTCAACAGCCACGCTCTGATGGTTCTCTTATTTACCAATCCAGCTGGGGTCGATGTCGTGCTAAGCTATGATCATTCTGTGATTGATGACGCTGAGGTGTCTAGGCTTGCTTACATTTTTGAAAGCCTCATCCACATCTTATGCTTGGAGGAAGAGACGAGGTCCATCGCTTCAATTCTCCCTACTGAATCCATGCCAAGGGAATTTTTCAATGGCACAAGATTTGATATCGAGCAATCCCCTTGGGGCAAGAAAGACCAAGGGTCGAGTACTCTATCCACTCCGCCTACCCCGCCCGAAAGCATAACCAGCGGTTCGACCACATCTCAGCACAGGGAAGTGAAGATACTCCTGGCTGAAGCGTGGGCTGAGACTTTGGGACTTCCAGGAATTGGTCAAATTAGTGAAAATGACGAGTTCCTCAAGACCCACGGAGGCAATTCGCTTTTGAGCTTGAGGCTTGCGCAGTGCTGCCGCGAGAAAGGTGTTCATCTCACTGTCAAAGATATTTTTCAATATCCTAGACTTGAGGACATGGCTCGAGCGGCGACGAAAGTGTTACCAGCAAACAACGCAACTACCTTGCCGCCCTTCTCTTTGATTGCGTACTCCGAGGGTCTCACAAAAACCGAAGAGTCAGAGAAGACAAATTTGATGCGGGCCGAAGCGGCAACAACTTGTGGTGTTTCGTCGGCTAGGGTTCTAGACTTATATCCCTGCACTCCTTTACAGGAAGGGCTCCTGGCTCTTTCGGTTACGCAACCGGGGTCTTATATCTCTCGAACCATATATGAATTATTGGATCACATTGATGCCAATCTCTTTTGTGATTCGTGGAATAAGGTTTACCAAGAAGAGGAGATCTTGCGGACTAGACTCTTCCAGCCGTCAAATGCATCCGAAGCTTTCCAAATCGTTTTGTCTGATAAGATCGAATGGAAAACCTCCAACAATTTGGTTGAATACATGAAAGACGACGAGGAGAAAGATATGGGTTTCGGGGCGCCCCTCACGAGATTTGCTCTGGTTCGTGACACGAAGAGTTCAAAAACGTATTTCGTTTTGACCATCCATCACGCTCTCTATGATGGGTGGTCGATGCCTCTTCTTCTTGATAGAGTGTATCAGATATATTTTTCAACGGGTCCGACACAAGCACGCCCTTCATTCAACACGTTCATTCAGAATATTAAATCCATCAAGTTATCCGACACAACCGAATACTGGAAATCCCAGTTCCAAGATGCTGAATTCACACACTTTCCACCACCATCAATGCCAAACAAGAAATCAGGCAAGCAAGTCAATCTAGAGAGCTCAATGTCTCTCCCAAAGTCTCGGCACTCCGGTATCCTGACGTCCACGATATTGCGTGCTGCATGGGCTTTCCTTCTCAGTACCTATACAAGAAATCAAGACGCCTTTTTCGGGGCGACTTTATCAGGGAGAAATGTTCCGTTGGCTGGAATTGAACGCGTCATTGGTCCAACGATGACAACGGTGCCTATTCGCATCCGGCTTGACAAAACAGAACGCACAGGAAGCTTTCTTCGTCGCGTACAAGAACAGTCTACTCAAATGATAAATTACGAGTAAGTGATCATATGAAATTCGTGCTCGTTCAATTACTGACAAAGATAGACACACTGGAGTGCAAACCATCCGTAAGATTTCACCTCAAGCGTGCGATTTCCGGAATCTACTCCTTCTGCAGCCGCGGGGCAAGAATCCCGATCATTCCAAGCTATGGACCTCTGAGACGCTTGGAGATGCTTCGAGATTTCTCACATATCCATTGCTACTGCAAATATCATTCGGAGACAATGATGACACCATTTCGATGACTGCCACCTTTGATGAATCTCAGATTCATCAGAAGCAAATGCAGAGAATTGTCAAGCATTACCAGCACATTTTGACTCTACTGTGCACTCATGATAATGCAACAATGGATGAGATCGACATGTTCAGTCCTGACGATATGTCAGACCTGAGCGAGTGGATCTGCAGTGGTCTTCAGCCTGAGCTTGTGGACAAGCTCCTACATGATCGAGTTTTGGAACAAGTGCAAAAGTATCCACATAGCGTTGCTCTATCATCTTCCATTGAGGGCGATCTAACATTTGAGGAACTGTACGACTTTTCGAGCAACTTAGCGGTCCAGTTGGTACAATCTGGCGCGGGTCCTCAGATTATCATACCGGTCGTTTTTGACAAAAGCATATGGGCTGTGGTTGCAATGCTGGCTGTGCTGATTAGCGGTGCAGCGTTTGTTCCTATAGACCCAAAATCGCCGGCAGGACGCTCGAACCATCTTCTTGACCGCGTCGGCGCTTCAGTTATCTTGGCAGCGCCAAATTATGTCGAGGCCTTCAATCGGGGTACTGTTCTTGGCGTGGACCGTGGATTTCTGGAAAGTCTTTCCCAGCCTGCAGATCGGGACCAGAAATTGGAGTATCTGAAGACATACTCCTACACGAGTCATCCTGCATACATTCTTTTCACATCTGGGAGTACCGGAGTTCCCAAAGGAGTTGTCGTCTCGCACCAAGCCGTCTCTTCGTCAATCAACGCTCATGGAAAAGCTATGGGGTTCAGTAGAAAGACGCGAGCTCTGCAGTTCTGCTCGTATACATTCGATGTGAGCCTTGCAGAAATATTCACGACTTTAGTCTTTGGAGGGACGGTCTGTGTTCCATCTCCGTGGGGTCGTGTGAATGACCTCGCGAATGAAATCCGTATTTTGCGAGCAAATTGGAGTTTTCTTACTCCGAGTGTTGCAAGATTGCTTGAGCCGCTGGAGGTGCCAAGCTTGGAGATTCTCGTCCTAGGGGGTGAAGAAGTGAGTAGCAGTGAAGTTTCTCGATGGAGCAAATCCAAACTACGCCTAATCAATGGATACGGGCCCACGGAAGCTTGTATATTCTCGATTACTCGCGATATTGATTCGCCCGACTCAGCCAAGGTTATTGGAAAACCAATTGGCTGCAATGCTTACATCGTTAATCCGGACGACCACGACAGACTGGCCCCGATTGGAACGGTTGGCGAACTGCTTCTCAGTGGCCCAATCCTTGCAACGGGATATCTAACTGATGAGGCTCGATCGAGTGCCGTCTTCATAAAGTCGCCCTCCTGGGCCCAAGCATTGTTGAGAGCCCCTTTACTCTCACAAACTTTCTACAAGACTGGAGATATTGTGCGATATAGCCACTCCGGCGAGATCGAGTACATGTCCCGAAAAGATCTCCAGGTGAAAGTTCGAGGTCTGCGAATAGAATTAGAGGATGTCGAGCATTGGATTCAAACAGACCACCAGGTCAAACATGCCTTGGTATTACCTTCAAAATCAAAACAGGTTGGTTCCCAAAACCAGCTTGTGGCTATTGTATCGCTCCTAGGTCCAAAGACAGCAGAGCACAGAGAGCCCTTGAGCCCAGTCCCAGTCAAAATTTCTTCACCGCATATCTCCAGGATTAAAGACTCCGTAGCGCATCACCTTCCACAGTACGCAGTCCCTAATCACTGGGTATGTGTAAATGAAATTCCTCTCTCGTCGTCCAGCAAAATGAATCGAAAATTAGTCAGCGAATGGGTGGCAAACTTGTCAAAGGAGCAACTCAACGAGGCTACTTCCGCCACTACGAACGGGTCTCATGATGACCCAAAACCGGTAGGCAAAGTAGAAGAATTGATGCGTGATATCTGGAGTTCTGTTCTTGATATCCCAGCTGAGGAAATAGTATCGAACAAGTCGTTCTTAGGCTATGGAGGAGACTCGGTAGGTATTTCCTCTCACGCTGCAGGAAACGAGCTAATTACCCTTAATAGATATCTGCCATTCGTGTGATCAAAGAATGTCGCAAACAGTCACTGAATCTGGCGATCACAGATCTACTCCTTGCGAAGGGGATATCAGATCTAGTTAGATTTGATGAATCTGAGCAACAAATCGAGAAGCCCTCCTTGTACAGAGACGTGCCACATACAATCGATGAAGACTTTCTAGCGCAAAATCTAGCAAATATCACCGGCATTGAAGTAGCGGATGTGGAGAACGTCCTCCCGTGCTCTCCTTTACAAGAGAACATGCTCAAAAAGAATGCGGAAGGATTCTACAACGTTGAGATGCTCTTCGAAATCCACTCCACGGCGGCTCTCGACATTCCCCGTCTCCGTGAAGCTTGGCACAAAGTAATAAAACGACACTCCACATTGAGAACCATCTTCATCAACAGTCCTGAGTCACAAGGTGACCATTATCAGATTATTCTGAAAAACTTCGAATCCAGCTTGGTCGAAGCCGATGCTGTGGAAGAGCAATCTACACTGCAGATCAGATGTTCCGTTTCGAAGTCCTCCACATACGAAAGCAACGAGCCCCATCCCATGTTGACGCTGCAAAGAACACAAGCCGGAAAGACGTTCATGAAGCTAGAAATCCTTCACGCCCTAACCGATGCGGTCAGCCTGGGAATCGCATTCCAAGACCTATGCCTCGCGTATGACAATCAACTCTCCACCAATCCCGCTCCCCAATTTTCCCACTATCACACAGCATTATTCCGTCAAGCTGCATCTGACCGTGATTATTGGCACCAATACACCGCGCAAGCTTCGCCATGCCATGTTCCTCGCCTAGCCTACCATTCACCAGCCGAGACTGAATTACTGCAAACAGCCATCCAAGCCCCCAATCCTAGCATAGTAATTCCCTTCTGTCAAAGGCACGGAATCTCAGTCCCCAACCTATTCCAAGCAATCTGGGCCCTCGTCCTAAACCTCCACATCCCCGCTTCCGCAGAAGTAATCTTTGGATACCTAGTCTCCGGCCGTGACGCAGAAATCGAAGGAATCGAGTCCATCGTCGGACCCCTCCTCTCAACACTCATCTACCGGAGTCGCGTCGAAGATACAACGGCACTCGTGGATTTGTTGGCGCAGGTAAGAGATGATGTTGCAAGGAGCTCGAGTAGGAAGTTCTGTGATTTGAGAGAGATCGAACGGGAGCTTGGGTACGAGAAAGCGTTGTTTAATACTATGATAAATTTCCGGTGCGTCATCACTCTCTTCCTCTCCCCCGAACACGTCCACTGACTTGCAATATATAGGAAATACCCCAAGCCCACCATCTCAGAATCGTCTATTAGATTCGAGTATCTTCAAGGCCATGACCCCTTCGAGCACGACCTCGTACTCATCATTGACGAAATCGACAATGCATGGAAGATCAACCTGACGCATTTGAGTACTGCGATTGGATATGGCCAGGCGACGGAGATAGCTGCGAATTTCACGGCCTTGTTGAATTTTGTGCTGAATAGTCCAAGAGATAGTGTTGGTGGTGCGCTGTGGTCTTTGAGAAAAGAGATGATAGGGAAGGAGCTTACTGCAGCTGATTATCAGTATTAGGTGTTTTCTTGGGTATTCTCTTGTTTTGTAGTTCCAATTGAAGTTTCCTCTATGTTCATCTATTCTATCTCCGTAGCAAGAGAGTCAAATCGCGTGAACAGAGTTCCACTCAGCTCCCTAGATCCTCACCCTCCATACTTTGCAATCCTAAAAACCCCTCGACCTCCGTCGTAGACGGGTAAGAGTTCCCCTCCCCACCGCCGGTAGGCGAGAGTTGAAGCCACGACTCACGCATATCGATACAGTGTTCGCAGCCCGGACAATCCGGGACACCGCATCTTGGAAGGGGGGGAGCGGAGTAGTATGCTGAGTCGGGCCAGGAGTCGCTGGATGCGACGTGTCGGAGACTGTTACCGGCGTGGGTTGCCATGGATTGGGGTTTACTTTGTGGTGGTAGGGTGAGTAGGCTGTGCATAATTTGATTTTGATTGGAGAAGTCTGAGGAGGGGTAGGTGGGTATGGTCAGGCAGTTGGGATTTC
>Ga0182030_10003516_pt1 | contig 33454 bp, 18 predicted proteins | sample 812S3MmetaG_FD_121299 | JGI IMG/M metagenome (GOLD analysis project Ga0182030, IMG submission 121299) | Permafrost microbial communities from Stordalen Mire, Sweden - 812S3M metaG (Illumina Assembly) | ecosystem: Environmental > Terrestrial > Soil > Wetlands > Permafrost | place: Sweden...
AAGGCGGCAGACAAAACCTCCTTCACCGAAGGCTTTGTGGCGCTGACGCGGCGCCGTCATATGACAGTGAGGTTGATCGGCGCGAGCGCGGCCTGGTTTCTGATGGACTTCGCGTATTATGGCAACACGGTCAGCAGCCCGCTGGTGCTCCGTGCGGTCTCGCCGAGTGATAGTTTGATGACCGAGACGCTGACCCAATTGGCGATCTTCGCGATCGCGGCGGTGCCGGGTTATTTCGTGGCCGCCGCCATGATGGATCGAATCGGGCGCAAAACGATCCAGATCCTCGGTTTCGCCATGATGGCGCTGAGCTTCGCCGCAATGGGGCTCATTCCGGGCATCGAGAAACTGGTCTATCCGTTTTTGATCGTCTACGGCATCAGCTATTTCTTCACGGAATTCGGGCCGAACGCGACGACCTTCGTGTATCCGGCAGAGCTCTTTCCTGTTGCAGCGCGCACCACCGGACATGGAATCGCGTCGGCGACCGGCAAGCTCGGCGGCTTTGTCGGCGTTTTCCTGTTTCCGATCCTGATGAGCGCGGGCGGTCTTCTCGCCGCCGAGTCGGTGGCCGCTGCGGTCAGCGTGCTCGGCATTCTGGTCACCGTGTTCATGCTGCCCGAGACCAAGAACAAGAGCCTCGAGGAACTCAGCATTGAAGACGCTGGAACATCGTATGCTGCGGCGAAGGCCTAGAAGCGGCGGCTGGCTTGAATCCGTCGCCGCGCCGATGCGGGGCTTGCGGTCACGTCGCTTGGGCCGTCCGTTACCGACCCAACCGTTCGGCATTGGCGACGACCGTCTGCCGGATCGGCGCCATCGCAGCGGCCTGCGCCCCGAACGCCCAGATTCCCATTGTAATCCAGCTCGAGGTCACCCGAGCGAACCACGCCCGCGCGAACCTGCTTTGCGCGTCTGCCAGGGCGGCCGGGCTGAAACAAACGGTCATTTCGATGGTGCCACAGGCCGCGGTCATGACTTCGTCGGATGCGAAGCGCATCATTTCACGGTTGGCCTGGCCGGATTGCTTCAGCATGATCATGCCGGCGGTCGAGAACGCCTCGACCTTCTCCGGAACCATCCGCGAAAACTCGGCGCGATCCGCCCGCAGCGGATTGAAGGTTGCCGCCATCCCCAGCCTCACGCGCTTGGCGATCACTTGGGCCGTGGCAACGGCGATTTCGTCCCTGTCCCTGGCATTTTGTGTCGCCGCGGCCAGGAAGCCGCCCATCGCGTCCACGGTGGAGTCACGGTCATTCATGGAGGTCATGTCTGGCTTTCTGTGAGTTCTGGAATGCGGGTTCCGTTCCACGACGTCGAATTCGGATGCAATCCCGCCGGCAATGGCCGCAGCCGTCGTCGATTGGCCGACAGCGTCTGCGATCGCGACATGGACGAGGCTGGGAACTGCGTCGCGGGCGACCGGGATCTGGTCTGTCATGTCTGCGAACAGGCGCGGCAGACCTCGCGGACTTCGGTAGGAAAGCAATGCTACGGTCGCCACGCCGGGGTACCAACGCCGCAAGGTCGGCTCAATTTCGTCGCGGTCGATTCCCCACGGCATCGATGGCAGCCGGTAATTGGCGGTTTGGTGCAGCCCGAGCAGCGTCAAATGCGAAAACCAGCGTGGGATGGCGTCGAAGACGAGTTCGCAGCCCGGGAATCGATCGGCGATGCCTGCGAAGAGTTGACGTACGCGCTCCGGCGCGAGGTACATCAGCAGCCCCTGAGCGACGATGAAAACGCCGGACGAGGGATCGATCGCGTCCATCCAGATCGGGTCGAGCGCATTCGCTGCGATGTGGCGGAAACGATGGGTTGGTGCGAGAAAGCGCTCCCGCAGGCGGATTGCGTCGGGCAGATCCACGGACAGCCAGCGCATCCGGCCGTTGTCAACGCGCCGTCGCTGCGTTTCGAGGCCCTCGCCAAGGGATACGACGATTCCTTCCGGATGGTGCTCAAGCCACGACCGCAGCGCCCGGTCGATTTCGACCGCGCGGGCCGCAAGCGAGCCCAGAGGCGCGCCGAAATGGCGCGCGAAATCATAGTTGATCGCCGATTGGATACGCACGCTCTCGGGATCGACGAGCACGCCGTCGGGTCGTCGGGCCTCGCTTGCGCGATTGTGCAACGACCAAAGCATCGTTTCCGAGACGCCGGCGAGGTGGGGGACGATGCCATCGTGATGGGTGGACGGCATGATGCTCGCCTTGGATCAGGCAGGAGTGCAATCAGCACCGATGACCGCCGATAGGGAGGGGCGCAACCACTATGCTCCCCCGGGCGCTGCAGCCCCTGATCATTATTGCACACTTTTTTAAAATGTTCGCAGACCATAGCGGCCTCTGGCAAGCCGGCCGCCCGGCAGATGATGGCTTGACGGCCCGAAACCAGCCGGCGCCGCCAGCGTCACTTTTCCCGGAACGCGCGCATCAGCTGGTCTTTCAGCGGCTTGACCAGATAGGACATCAGGGTGCGGTCGCCGGTCTGCACAAAGGCTTCCACCGGCATGCCGGGAATCAATTTGGCCTCGCCGAGACGGGCGACTTCTTCCGGCGGCATCGAGACGCGGATGGTGTAATAGGACTGACCGGTGCGCTGGTCGGTGGTGACGTCGGGCGAAACCCGGGTGACCACGCCGTTCAATTCCGGGGTAGTGCGCTGGTTGAAGGCCGAAAGCCGCAGCAGGGTCTTCTGGCCGATCTGCAGCTTGTCGATATCCTGCGGGTTGACCTTGGCCTCGACCTGAAGGTCGTCGGCCTGCGGCACGATCAGCATGATGGCGTCGCCGGCGGTCACCACCCCGCCCACGGTATGAACCGTCGATTGCTCCACCATGCCGTCCTGCGGGGCGCGGATGTCGGTGCGCCGCAACTGGTCCTCGGCGGTGACCTTGCGCTCGACGAACTCGCCGATCTTGTCATTGGTCTCGCGCAGATCCTTGGAGACGTCGCTGACCAGATCCTTGTCGACCTGGATGATCTGCAGCTCGGTTTCGGTGATCTTGCCCTTGGCCTGCGCCCGCGACGCGACATATTGCGCGCGTTCGCCCGCCAGCCGGGCGGCGTCGCGCTCCAGCGTGGTCAGCCGCGTCAGCTGCACCAGATGCTGGTCGTAGAGCCCGCGAACCCCGACGAGTTCCTTTTCGACCAGGGCAATTTCCTGGTCCTTGGCCTTCTCCTGGGCCTCGAGGCCGGCGATTTCCTCGTTCAACTGCGTAACCCGCTCGCGCAACTGCGCCTTCTGCCCGGTCCGCCCGGTGGTGCGAACCTCGAACAATTTGCTCTCGCTCGCCATCACGCTCTTGACGTCGGGGTCAGCGGCACGGTCGAGCAGCATTCGCGGAAACACGATTTTGTCGAGGCCCTGCTGTTCGGCTTCGAGCCGCGCGGCGCGCGCCCACAGGCCGTCGAGATTTTTGGTGACGATCGCCAGGCTAGCCTTGGTGACGGTATCATCGAGCCGCACCACCACGTCACCGGCCTTGACCAGATCGCCGTCGCGCGCCAGCACCTCGCCGACCACCCCGCCGGTCGGATGCTGCACTTTCTTGACACTGGATTCGACCACGATCGATCCCGGCGCGATCAGCGCTCCCGAGAGCTCCGCCGTCGAGGCCCAGCCGCCGAGCCCGCCGGCAAGCACCACGACCACCGCCAGCCCGACGATCAGATGCAGCCGGATCGAGGATCGCGCCCCCTGCCGTTCGCTGCCGGTCATGATTTGGCAACTCCGGCTTCGGATACGATCTTGATCGGCGCGGGCGGCGCCACCCGCTGCAGCACCTGGCCCAGCACGGTTTCCTTGGGGCCGAAGGCCTGCGTGCGGCCGTCCTTGAGGACCAGTATCTGATCGACCGCCTCGATCCCGATCGGCCGGTGCGCCACCACCACCACGATGGCGCCGCGTTCGCGCGCGGCGCGAACCGCCCGCGTCAGCGCCTCGTCGCCCTCGGTATCGAGATTGGAATTCGGCTCGTCGAGCACGATCAGGAACGGATCGCCGTAGAGGGCCCGGGCCAGCGCCACGCGTTGCGCCTGGCCGGCGGACAGCGCCGTACCCTGGTCGCCGATCTGGGTGTCATAGCCGTCGCGCATCTTGATGATCATCTGGTGGACGCCGGCCTCCTTCGCCGCCGCGATGATGGCCTCCGAACTGGCCTCGGAATCGAACCGGCAAATGTTCTGGGCGACCGAACCGGCGAACAGTTCGACATCCTGGGGCAGATAACCGATGTGTCGGCCGAGCAGATCGGGTGACCATTGATCGAGTGCTGCGCCGTCGAGCCTCACCTTGCCGCGCACCGGCTGCCAGACACCGACCAGCGCGCGCACCAGCGAAGACTTGCCCGATCCGCTCGGCCCGATCACGCCAAGTCCGGTTCCGGCCTCGATCGTGAAGCTCACGTCCTGGACCACGATCTTCTGGTCGCCCGGCGGCGCGATGCTGACACCCTCGACCGACAGCCGGCTCGACGGATTCTGCAGCGCCGTCTGCTCGGGTCGCGCCGGCAGCGATTCGAGCAGCCGGTTGAGGCGATGCCAGCTTTGCCGCGCGGCGACGAAGCCTTTCCAGTGCGCAATGGCAAGATCGACCGGCGCCAGCGCCCGTGCGCTCAGGATCGAGCCGGCGATGATGATGCCGGCGGTCGCCTCCTGATGGATCACCAGATAGGCGCCGACCGCCAGCACCGCCGACTGCAGGGTCATGCGCATGACCTTGGCAATCGCGCCGAGACCGCCCGAGACGTCGCTGGCGCGCTGATTGCCCGCCAGATATTTCTGGTTGGCTTCGCTCCAGCGCCGGGTCAGGCGCCCGGACATGCCCATCGCGACCAGCACTTCGGCATTTCGCCGGCTGGCGGCAGCGAGGTCGTTGCGGCGCGCCGCCAGCCCCATGGCCTCGCGTGCCGGTGTGCGCGACAGGAATTCGGTGACGACGGTGAGGGTGATCAGAATGATCGCGCCAACCAGCGCCGTCAGCCCGATCATGACATGGAAAGCGAAACAGATCGCCAGATAGAACGGCAGCCATGGCAGGTCGAACAACGCGCCAGGCCCCATGCTGCCAAGGAACGAGCGGACATTGTCGAGATCGCGCAGCGGCTGCAGGCCATCGTTGCGCCCGCCGACCATCAGCGGCAGCCGCACCAAGGCATCGAACACCCGGCGGTTGAGCGATTCATCGAGCGCGGTGCCGATGCGGCCCAGGATTCGTCCGCGGATCAGGTCGAGCACGCCCTGGGCGATGTACAACCCGCCGGCCAGGATGGCCAGGCCCACCAGGGTCGGCACGCTGCGGCTGGGCAGCACCCGGTCGTAAACCTCCAGCATGAAAAGCGAGCCGGTCAGATAGAGCAGGTTGATCATGCAGCTCATGACGCCGACGCCAATGAACGCGCTGCGGCAGGCGCGGAGCGCATCGCCGAGTTCGGAACGCCGGACGCCGGGAGCGACTGCCATCAATCCTGATCTCTTGCAAAGCTGCGGGAACCCCGATTCGAGGGATGGCCGATCCTACCGATTCCTGGGCCTAAGGTCCATCGCGCCCGGCATTAACCTAAACGCCGGCGACGGCTCGCCGCCTCCTCGACCTGCCCGGCTGCCCGCTGCCGGGCGGAACAAATCGATGGCCAATCGCTTGTAGCATCACCTCAACCAATATCTTCAGGAGATATCATGATCCGGCGTTTTATCGGTATCGCTGCCCTTGTCGCCACAGTGGCGCTTCCCCTTGCGGCGCAGGCCCAAGGGGTTCCCGGCGGAGTTGACCAGGGCTCCCGAGAGGGCGAGAGAGCGGCCGGTCCTGTCGGTGCCGTCGTCGGCGGTGTCATCGGTGGCGTGGTCGGGGGCGTCAACGGCGTTCTGGGCATCGATCAGCGTCCGCGCTTTCACAGCTATGTCGTCGAACAGCACCGTCCCTCCTATCGCTATACCGAGGACGTCCGCGTCGGCGCGGTTCTGCCGGAGGCCGGTGTCACCTATTACGACGTGCCGCCGGAATATGGCGTGCGTGATTATCGCTACACGGTGGTGAACGACCGCACGGTTCTGGTCGATCCGCGAACCCATCGCATCGTCGAAGTCGTGGAATAACATCGCCGCGGCGACGCCACGGAAATGGGGGCCGTCGTCGCCGACGGTCCCCTGGTTTTTCAGAAAAGGCGTTTTGACAATCAGCTTTCCATGTTGTGCGCTGCGCGCAAAAATTCGGTCAGAAACGGCCGCCGGTACGAAACAGCCGCACGATCAGCAACAGCACGACGGCGCCGATCGCGGAATAGATGATCTCGCGGACCAGGCCGGTGCCGATGGCAATGCCGAGCTTCGGAAACAACAGGCTGGCGACCAGCGCGCCGGCGATGCCGACGAGAATATCGCCGATGATTCCAAATCCCGTGCCGCGCACGATCTTTCCAGCCAGCCAGCCCGCCACCAGGCCGACCAATAGAATAACGAGAATGCTTTCATTGGACATTTGCATACGAACTTCCCCCTGTTTGCACGCGCCATTGCCGCGCGCCGCGGGCGAACCTAGCCATAATTGCCGGATGTGACCATTCCAATCTGCGGCCTTGCGCGTCGCACGCGGATGCTACCGCTGTGCGGCGTAAGCACTTTCCATTTGGCGACGAAACTTTCACCCGCGATCGGCGTTACCCCGCCATGACACAACCCGATATCTGGTATGTGGCCTTTGGCCCGGACAAGGCAGTGAAGACCGACGACAGCGCCACCGGCGTGCTGCGGTCGACCCGGACGTTCAAATCCGAAGTCGACGCCAAGCTGTTCGCCATGAAGATTCTGGCGAAAGGCTGGTCTGCCAGCGCCGGCACGCTCAACCCGCATCAGCCCAAGCAGGTCGTCGGCTCGGCCGAGGTCGAACGCTGGGCCGACCCCGCCTCGGTGGGCTGAAGCATCGCGGGGCTGCCAAGTTGAATGCGCACCGGCTCAGCGTCGCATCGTCCCTCACTTGGCGCTTCGCGCCGCGAGCCGGAACGATTTCAGGCCGTCATTGCGAGGACTGCCGGAGGACGAGAGAATCCCTCTTGGAAGGCGCGCCATGACTTGAGCCGTCATCATCCGGCTTGACCGGATGATCCAGTCTTCCGTGACGCTCGTGGTCAATCGAAAAGCCGCGGCGTACTGGATCCCGCCTCCGCGGCGATGACGGCTCGTTGTGGAGCATGCGTCTCGGTCGCCATCGAAATGACGATGCTGGCAGATTCGATCTACCTCGCGGCGCCTGCGTCCGCGGGTTCGGCGAGAATGCATCGTGCGATCCGCCCCGGCCCCACCTGCACATTGGGCGGCCTCAGCTCGAAGCAGCGCGGCTGCGCAAAACCGCAGCGCGGCGCGAACGAGCAGTTGCCCGGCGCCTTGTCGAGCGACGGCGGCGTCCCCGGAATGGTTTCCAGCCGCTGCCCGCGTTTGGCGCCGTGGACGGTCGCCGCCAGCAAGCCGCGCGCGTAGGGATGGATCGGCGAACGCACGATCTGGCTCAGCGTGCCCTGCTCGACGATCTCACCCGCATACATCACCGCGACGCGGTCGCAGATCTCGATCGCGACGCCGATATCGTGGGTGACGAAGATGACGGACATGCCGAACTCGCGCTGCAGTTCGCGCAGCAGCAGCAGGATCTGGATCTGCACGGTGGCATCCAGCGCCGTGGTCGGCTCGTCCGCCAGCAGGATTTTCGGCTTGCAGGCCAGCGCCAGCGCGATCATCGCGCGCTGCCGCATGCCGCCGGACATCTCATGCGGATAGGCGTCGAGCCGGCGTTTCGCCGAGGGAATCCGCACCACCTCCAGCATCTCCAGCGCCCGCGCCATCGCCTCGGTGTGGCTCCTGCCTTCATGGCGCATCACGGTTTCCGCAATCTGCCGGCCGATGGTGTAGACCGGATCGAGCGCCAGCGCCGGTTCCTGGAAGATCATCGAGACTGTCTGGCCGCGGAACGCCGACAATTGCTCGTCGTCGAGCGCCAGCACGTCGCGCCCGAGAACCTCGACCCGCCCCGAAATCTGCGTCCGCTTTCTCGGCAACAGCCGCAGCAGCGCCCGCAACGTGACGCTCTTGCCGGAGCCGGACTCGCCGAGCAGCCCGAGCACTTCCCCCTCGCCCAGCGAAAGGCTGAGGTCGTTCACCGCATGGACGGTGCGCTCGCCGGTGAAGCGGATGTTGAGGTTGCCGATCTCGACAAGGTTGGTCATGGCAGAACCGGCACCCGTTGGTGGAAGTCGGTGGCGCGCTGCAAGCCGGCGCCGATCCGCAACAGCATCGCCTCGTCGAACGAACGGCCGACCAGCTGGATTCCGACCGGAAGACCATCAGCCGTAAAGCCTGCCGGGATCGCCAGCGACGGCAGCCCGAGATAATTGATCGGCCGGGTAAAGCGGGTCAGCCGCTGGATCACCGCTTCGGCGTCAGGGCTGTTGCCGACGTCGCTGGCGGCAATGCTGGGAGCCGCGACCGGCGCCACCGGCGCGATCACGGCATCGACGCCGGCCGCCGCCGCCAGATGCGCGGCCAGCGCCGGGCCGCGCCAGCGCATCGCTTCGAGATAGGACACGCCGGGGATGGCAAGGCCGTTCTGCAACCGCATCAGCACCTGCGGGCCGTAATCCTGCGGGCGCTCGATCAGCCATCGCTTGTGAAACGCGGCCGCTTCGACCGCAAGAACCAGTTGGCACGCTGCCGAAAGCTGGCGCTGATCCGGCAGGTCGACCTCGACGATGCGCACGCCTTCATGCCGGAGCACGGCGATGGTGTCGTCGAGGATGCGCGCGATCTCCGGATCGAGATCGTCGACATAGAAAGCCCTGGGTATGCCGACGGCCAGGCCCCTGATCGGCTGCCGCGCCGCGGCGAGATAGTCCGGCAGCGGTCCAGGAACCGCAGTCGGATCCTCGGGGTCGGCCCCCGCCATCAGGCCCAGCAGCAAGGCGCAATCCTCGGCGCTGCGCGCCAGCGGCCCGACGGTGTCCAGCGACTGCGACAACGGCATGGCGCCGGCGCGGCTGATCCGCCCGACGGTGGTCTTCAATCCGGTAACGCCGCAGAAATGCGCCGGCATCCGGATCGAGCCGCCGGTGTCCGAGCCCAGCGCCGCAAAGCTCAGCCGTGCGGCGACCGCTGCACCCGATCCCGACGACGAACCGCCGGTGATATGATCGGTGGCCCATGGATTATGCACCGGTCCGTAATGCGCATTGTGGCCGGTCGGTCCATAGGCGAACTCCGCCATCTGCAGCGATCCCAGGCGGATCGTGCCGGCATCCTTCAGCCGCTGCAGTGCGGTCGCGGTCACCCCGGGAACGAAATCGCGGCGGATCTTCGAGCCGCAGGTGACCACCCGTCCTGCGTCGTAATACATGTCCTTGTGCGCCAGCGGCACGCCTTGCAGCGCACAAGGAGGGGCGCCTTTCGCCAGCGCCGCATCGGCGGCATCGGCCGCCGCCAGCGCGGCTTCGGCTTCGACCGCCATGAACGCATTGAGACGGGGCTGCCACTGCGCAATGCGATCGAGACAGGATTGCGTCGCCTCGCGCGACGACAGACGCTTCTGCGCAATCGCCTGCGCGACCGCCTGCAGCGACATCAGCGCCGGCTGCTGGCTCATCTCGCGGCCTTTCCAGCGGTCGGATCGGCACTGCCGGCGCGTTGCACGGCGACGAAGGTCGCCGGCTCCAGATCGAACGGCAGCGTGCCGGCGATCGCGGCAAAGCCTTCGAAGGCAGGGCCGATGGAATTGGCGATGCGGGCGGCCACGTCGGCGCTGACCGGCACGCCGGCGGCGCCGGCGATGGCCTGGATCTCCTTCGGGGACGGTCTGGTCATGCTTTGTCTGCTCCCTTGATCGGCGCGAGGCTGTGACCCGAGCCTGCGATCGCCATGTAGCACGCGGCCTGGTGACCCATTGTATCGAGCGCTGCGAGCCTGGGGGTGGCTTTTGCGCAGAGCGGCTCGGCGAACGGGCACCTGGTGTGAAACCTGCATCCCGACGGCGGATCGATCGGATTGGGCGGGTCGCCGGATATCGGCGGCGTCTCGGTCCTGTGATCGGGATCGGAAGACGGCATCGCCGCCAGCAGCGCCCTTGTATAGGGATGCGCCGGCGCGTCCCACACCCGGTCCACCGGACCAAGCTCGACCACCTCGCCGAGATACATTACCAGCACGCGGTCGGAAATGTAGCGCACCACGTTGAGATCGTGGCTGATGAACAGATAGGTCAGCCCGAACTCGCGCTTGAGATCGACCAATAGATTGAGCACCTGCGCCTCGACCGACTTGTCCAGCGCCGACACCGCCTCGTCGAGGATCACCAGGCGCGGCGACAGCGCCAGCGCACGCGCGATGTTGACGCGCTGACGCTGGCCGCCCGAGATCTCGTGCGGGTAGCGGTTGGCGAAGGTTTCCGGCCGCAATCCGACCTTGCCGAGCAGTTCGCGCGCCAGCGCCCGCGCCGAGGCGTCGGCCATGCCGTGGACCTTGGGCCCGAAGGCGATCGACTGCTCGACGGTCAGGCGCGGATTGAGCGAGGCGTAGCTGTCCTGAAACACCATCTGCATGCCGCGGCGAAGCTCGCGCAGCGACAGCGCGCGCCCGACCTGCATGCCGTCATAGACGATCTGGCCGGCATCGCGTTTCATCAGGTGCATCAAGAGCCGCGCGGTGGTCGACTTGCCGCAGCCGGATTCGCCGACAATCCCGACGGTTTCGCCCTTGGCTATGGCAAACGATACGTCATCGACCGCGCGTATCGTCTTGCGCGCGCTGAACAGATCGCCGCGCACCGGGAAATGCTTGGTCAGGCCGGTGACCTGCAGCAGCGGTTGCGCCGCGCCGCCGCGATCCTCGACCGGCGCCAGCCTGTCGACCTCAGGCATTTCGATAGTTGGTCCGATGTCGGTCATGGCATCAGTTCCGGATATCCATGGCGCTGCGCATCCCGTCGCTGAGCAGGTTGAAGCAGATCGACACCGCGAAGATCATCACCCCGGGCAACGCCGCCACCCAGGGATTGAGGTAGATCGCGGTGCGCAAGGTGTTGAGCATCAGGCCCCATTCCGGCTCCGGCGGCTTGGTTCCGAGGCCGAGGAACGACAGGCCCGCGGCCAGAATCATCGACACCGAGATCAGGCCGGTGGCGTAGACGAAGATCGGCCCCAGCACATTGCCGAGCATGTGCACGCGCATGATGGTGAAGGCGCCGGCGCCGGAGGCCCGCGCCGCCTCGACAAAATCCATGTTGCGCACCCCGGTGGTGACGCTCTCGGCGACCCTGGTGATCTGCGGCACGAACACCACGGTCAGGGAAACGATCGAGTTGACGATGCCGGCGCCGAGCACGCCCGAGATCGCGATCGCCAGCAGCACCGAGGGAAAGGCGTAGAACACGTCGATGGTGCGCATGATCGCGGTGTTGACCTTGCCGCCGGCATAACCGGCAACCAGGCCGAGCGAGGTTCCGAACATGAAGGCCAGGATCACCGGCAGGATGCCGACCACCAGCGACAACCGTCCGCCATAGATCAGGCGCGCCAGCATGTCGCGGCCGAGCTCGTCGCTGCCGAGCGGATAATGCGGCGTGCCGATATGGCGAAGCCGGTGAATCATCGAGCCCTGATAGGGATCGGCGAGCCCGAGCCACGGCGCGCCCAGGGCGGAGAGGAAGATCAGCGCCAGCAGGCCGGCACAGGCCATGCTGACCTTGTCGCGCATGATGCGGCGTCCGACCGTCGTCCAGTAGCCGCGCGCCGTTGCGGCAGGCCCGGCAGCAAGCGCCGGTTCCGATATCGCGCTCATCGGCCGATCCTCACCGGCTCAACTCCGCTTGATGCGCGGATCGATCGCGGCCTGCGCGATATCGACCATCAGATTCAGAAACACGAAGAACAGCGCCAGCACCAGGATGGTGCCCTGCAGCAAGGGCAGATCGCGCTGGAAAATCGCGGAATTGAGCAATAGCCCGGAGCCCGGCCAGGAGAACACGGTTTCGATCAGGATCGAGCCGCCGAGCATGTAGCCCAGTTGCAGTCCCATCACCGCCATCGCGGTCGGCGCGGCATTCTTGATGACGTGGAGGAAAACCTGGGTCTCGCGCAAGCCCTTGGCGCGCAGGGCCTCGACAAAATCCTGGCTCAGGATGTCGCCGGTCAAGGCGCGCACCGTGCGGGTGACGATGCCCATCGGAATCACCGATGTGGTGACCGCGGGCAGGATCAGGTAGCGGATATGTTCCCAGTCCCATCCCCAGGTGCCGGAGCCGCCGGGGCCGGCGCCGACCGCCGGCAGCCAGTTGAGCTGCACCGAGAAGATGATCACCAGCACCATGCCGAGCCAGTAGTGCGGAACGGAGACCCCGGCAATCGCGATCGACGTCGCCACCTTGTCGATCCAGCTGTCGCGGAAATAGCCGGCAATCAGCCCGAACAGCAATCCGAGCGAAAATCCGATCATCGCGGCCGCAATCGCCAGGGTCACGGTATTGCCGACCGCGTGCATGACCTCCGACAGCACCGGGCGTCCGGTGGCGATGGAATGACCGAGATCGCCATTGACCGCCTTCCACAGCCAGAGACCGAACTGCACCGGCAGCGGACGATCGAAGCCATAGGCGATGCGCAATTGCGACGCCAGTTCCTGCGACGCGTCCGCCGGCAGGATCGCGACCAGGGGATCGCCGGGCGTGATATGCACCAGCAGGAAGCACACCAGCGCCACGCTGATGACGATCGGGATCGCATAGACGATACGCCGGGCGATATAGACGAGCACAGATCACCTTATGTTATGTCAGCCATCGCCGAGTTAGACGCTCCCCTCCCCTTGCGGGGCGGGGTCGGGGTGGGGGGTAGCCGCGAGTCCGGCGCCTGTTGCTTACCCCCCTCCCTGACCCTCCCCCGCAAGGGGGCAGGGAAAAGGAGCGCCATCCAACAAACGGTCGATATTCTCAATTTCTACGGCGTCATCGAGATCGGCGAGAAATCGACGAACCAGCTCTTGGGCTGCACAAAACCGTGGATCTTCGGGCTCATGGCGCGCGGGCCAACGTCATGGGCGACATAGAGGAACGCCGCGTCGTCGACGGAGGCCGCATGCAGTTCGGCCAGCGCCGCGTCCCGCGCCGCCGGATCGAAGGTCTGGCGCGCCTTGGTGACCAGTTCGTCGAATTTGGGGTTGTTGATATAGCCCCAATTATTCGACACCGGCGGCGCCATCGAGGATTGCAGGAAGCGCACCAGGGCGAAGAAAGGATCCATCGCCGCATAGGTCACGTTGGTGGCGTTGGCGCCGTTGGCGGAGGCGTCCTTGGCGCCGCGCCGCCAGTTGGTGAACAGCGTATTCCATTCGATGACGTCGAGCTGGACGTCGAAATAGCATTCGGCCAGCGCCTGCTGCAGATATTCGTTCATCGGCAGCGGCAGCATCTGGCCGGATCCCGACGCCGAGGTCTGGACCTTGACCGACAATCTCTTGTTCGGACCGAATCCGGCTTCCTGCATCAGCTTCTGCGCCGCGGGCTTGTCATATTTGATCTCGAAGGTCGGCTTGCCGCGCCAGGGATGGCCCGCCTCGAAGGTGCCGGTCGCCGGCACCATCAGGCCGGCGAGCAAGCCGTCCTTCAGGCCCTCACGGTCGATGCACAGATTGGCCGCCTTGCGAACCCGAATGTCGTTCCAGGGCGAACCTTCGACGCGCGAGAACTGCCACGGCCAGACATGCGGTTCCTCGTTGGTCCGGATCACAAAACCGCGCTGCTTGATTTCCGCGACCGCATCCGGCGCCGGCGCTTCGATCCAGTCGACCTGGCCGGAGAGCAGGGCCGCGGTGCGGGCATTGGCCTCCGGCATCGGCAGCAGCAGCATTTTGTCGACTTTGGGCACCCGCGCCTTGTCCCAGTAATCGTCGTTCCTGGCGAGTTCCAGCCGCTCGCGCGGCGTGAAGCTCGACATTTTCCAGGGGCCGGTGCCCGAGGGGTCGCGCGCGAACGCGGCCCAGGCGGCCTGTGATTTCGCCTTGGCATCGGCGCCGTCGGCGGCGTCGAACATTTTCTGCCATTTCGCCGGGCTCGCCATGAACAGATTGGTGAGGTTGATGGGCAGGAAGCTGTCCGGCTCTTTGGTGGTCAATTCCACCGTCATGTCGTCGAGCTTGCGCGCCGAGGCCAAGGTCGGCATCCGCGACGCGGTGACGCCGACCTGGCTCGGATCGAATTGCGGCGCGTCCTGCCGCAGCACCTTGTCGACGTTCCAGACCACCGCGTCGGCGTTGAACGGCGAGCCGTCATGGAAGCGCACGCCCGGACGAAGCTTGAAGGTCCACTTGGTCTTGTCGGCATCATTGACCGCCCATTCGGTCGCGAGCCCGGGAATCACCACGCTGGCCTTGTCGGCCGACGACAGGTCCCACATCGTCAGCGCGTCATACATGGTCAGGCCGGTAAAACGGTTGCCCTCAAAACCCTGGTCGGGCTGGCCCAGCGTGCGCGGAATGTCCGCCGCGGTCATGCCGATGCGCAAGATGGTCTCGGCGCCGGCGATGCACGGCAAAGCGGCCATAAAGCCCGCTGCAACCATAACCGCGGCAAATGCCTGACCTTTTCCAGATTTTCCGGTACGCATCGCGACCAATCCCTCTCGACTCCAGGTGACTATTTCTTATGCAACGTTATGCAACGGTTGTGCCAATGACGGCAATATCCCCTCCCAATGTGATTGGCGGTACAACTCTTTGTGCTTTCGCGGGCAGAGACGACAGGATGCCCAATATGGCATCAAGCTTGCTAGCCAGAATCGAATGTTTCTCCCATGGAGTTGGTTGATGCGGTTTGGAAATTCGCTCGTTGCTGCAGCCTTCGCGCTCTCCATCGGGGCCGGCCTGCCTGTTTCGGCGCACGCCGAGACCGTGGTGCGATACGGCATCTCGATGGCGGATATTCCGCTGACGACGGGCCAGCCGGACCGCGGTGCCGGCGCCTATCAGTTCACCGGCTATACCATCTACGATCCGCTGGTCGCCTGGGACATGGATGTGTCCGACCGCCCCGGCAAACTGGTGCCCGGCCTCGCCACCGAATGGAAAGTCGACGACAAGGACAAGACCAAATGGCGATTCACGCTGCGGCAGGGCGTCAAGTTCCATGACGGCAGCGACTTCAACGCCGATGCGGTGATCTGGAACCTGGACAAGGTGCTGAACGACAAGTCACCTCAATTCGACAAGCGCCAGAGCGCGCAGGTCAAGACCCGCCTGCCGTCGGTCGCGAGCTATGCCAAGATCGACGACGCCACGGTCGAAATCACCACCAAGACCGTCGACTCCTTCTTCCCCTATCAGATGCTCTGGTTCCTGGTCTCGAGCCCCGCGCAATACGAGAAACTCGGCCGCGACTGGGACAAGTTTGCCAGCCAGCCTTCGGGTACCGGCCCGTTCAAGCTGACCAAATTGGTGCCGCGCGAACTCGCCGAACTGTCGAAGAACGGGGATTACTGGGACAGGAAGCGGATCCCGAAAGTCGACAGACTGATCCTGATTCCGATGCCGGAAGCGCTGGCGCGCACCAATGCGCTGCTGGCCGGACAGGTCGACCTGATCGAGGCGCCGGCGCCCGATGCGGTGCCGCAGCTGAAATCCGCGGGGATGCGGATCGTCGACAACATCACCCCGCATGTGTGGAATTATCACCTCAGCGTGTTGCCCGGCTCGCCCTGGACCGACATCCGGCTGCGCAAGGCGCTCAACCTGGCGATCGACCGCGACGCGGTGGTCGGCCTGATGAACGGTCTGGCCAAGCCCGCCAAGGGTCAGGTCGATCCGTCGAGCCCGTGGTTCGGCAAGCCGAGCTTCGACATCAAATACGATCCGGCCGCGGCCAAAAAGCTGGTCGAGCAGGCCGGCTATTCCACCGAACACCCGCTGAAGACGACCTTCATCATCGCCCAGGGCGGCACCGGACAGATGCTGTCGCTGCCGATGAACGAATTCCTGCAGCAAAGCTTCAAGGAGATCGGCATCGATGTCGATTTCAAGGTGGTCGAACTCGAGACGCTGTACACCCATTGGCGCAAGGGCGCGGCGGACGAAATCAACGCCGGCATCACCGCCAACAACATCGCCTATGTGACCTCGGACCCGCTCTACGCCATCGTCCGCTTCTTCGCCTCCGACCAGGTCGCGCCGGTAGGCGTCAACTGGGGCGGTTACAACAACCCCAAGGTCGATGCGCTGATCAACGAAGCCAAGCAGACTTTCGATACCGCCAAACAGGACCAGTTGATCGCGCAGGCGCACGCACTGATCGTCGACGATGCGGCGCTGGTATGGGTAGTGCACGACAGCAATCCGCACGCGCTGTCGCCGAGGATCAAGCAATTCGTGCAGGCGCAGCACTGGTTCCAGGACCTGGCGATGATCGGCGTGGAATGAACGCTCCGGACTGCGCGCGGCAGCGCCGGCATTGGCCGGCTCGCGGTTCGCGCGAGGCGCAAAATTTCCTCGTGGGGCGATTCCATGAAACCGATCGGTTCAAACTCTCGGACCTCATCCTGAGGAACCCAGCAGAGCGCAGCGAAGCTGGGCGTCTCGAAGGATGGCAGCCTGGCACGGCCGTCGTCCGCGGCCATCCTTCGAGACGCATCGCTTCCGCGATGCTCCTCAGGATGAGGTTGGGAGGATGCCGAAATGATTCGAACTTCGAAGTCGCAGAACTAGATTGGCAGCGGTTCGGCTTGCCTGGAAAACGGAGGTAACATGTCAGTTTTCGCTCGAATTGCCCTCGCGTTTGTCCTGGCGACTCTGCAGCTTCCGGCGGCCTTCGCGCTTGACAACGCGCCCGCGAGCATTTCCCAGGAGCTTGTCGCGTTCTCATCGGACGAAGGACTTGTCAGGCTGGCGCGCTCGACGGCCAAGGTGGACTTTCCGGAACTCGCCAATCAGTTCGAAGCCGAATCCAACGGAGCCTTCTGCGGACCCACCTCTGCGGCGATCGTGCTGAACGCCGTCCGGGGCCGCAGCCCCGATCTGCCGCGGGACCACAGCCGACTGCACCCGGAAGACCTGCAATACATCCCGAGCGCCTACGATCCGACACTGCCGCGCTTTACCCAGGACAACGTCATCACCAAGGGCCTGAAGACCCGCGCCCAGGTTCTCGGCGAGCCGGTGACGATCAACGGAAAACAGATCAAGGATTTCGGCTATCAGGTCCGGCAACTCGATGAAATGCTGAGGGCCAATGGCCTGAAGACCCGGCTTGTCATCGTCGATGACGCCAAGGCGGAGCAGGACATACGCAATGATCTGGTCGAAAACCTCAAGCGCCGGAGCGATTTTGTGATCGTCTCGTACCACCGCAAGGCGGTCGGCCAGCAGGGCGGCGGACATATTTCCCCGCTCGGCGCCTACGATCTGGAGTCCGACTCGTTCCTTGTTCTCGACGTGAACCCCGTAAATGCGGGCTGGGTCTGGATGCCGGCGGCGACGCTCATCAAGGGCATGCGCACTTTCGATACCATCGAGAACCGAGGCTATATCCTGGTCGAGGCGCCCTGACGACCGTCATTGCGAGCGCTTGCGAAGCAATCCGTGCTGCAAGGAAACAATGGAATCTTCGTCGCATCCGCCTTCGCCAGAAGGCGGGCTTCGGCAGACAAGAGAGCTCCTCGCAATGACGTCAGCAGCCCGTCGTGTGGGCAAAGGCGCTATTCGTGCTGCGGACCACCGTTGATCCTGATCGCCATCTGATGTGAAACATCTGACGCTGGCCTTCGCGCTACTTCGTCAACAGCGCGAAGGCGCCGTTCCAGTCTTCAGGCGGCGGATTTTTCTGATAGCCAAGAATTCTGGCCTCATACAGATTATAGAGCAATTCAAGGACGTGGGCGTCGTCGCTGCGGCGGCCGCGCGCGATCGCCGCCAGCGCGCCGTCCCAGTCGCGGCTGCGGTAACAGGCCAGCATCTCGATGGTGAGGTTGCGCAGCCGCTGAAAGCGGCCGGATTGCGCGGTGTCGGCGCGGCCGGCGATGGCATAGATCACCTCCGGCTCCTTCTTGCCCTTGACCATGATGAAGTCGAGTTCGAGGATCGCGAACCTGTCCTTGACCGCCAGCGCGGTCTTGGAGCCGACGATGATCGGGAAGCCGTACTCCTTGGATTGCCCTTCCAGCCGCGAGGCCAGGTTGACGCTGTCACCGAGCACCGAATAGTCGAACCTGAGGTCGGAGCCCATATTGCCGACGACGCAGGTTCCGGTATTCAAACCGACCCCGACATTGATCGGAATAAAGGCGTGACCGCCGTCCTGGGCCTCGAGTTCACGCTGCTTGTTGAGCACCTCGATGCGGTCCAGCATGTCGACCGCGGCTTCGCAGGCATTGAGCTGATGTTCGCTGTCGTCGAGCGGCGCATTCCAGAACGCCATGATGGCGTCGCCCATATATTTGTCGATGGTGCCCTTGCGCGCCAGGATGGCGTTGGTCAGCGGCGTCAGGAACCGGTTCATCAGCGTGGTCAGGCCCTGCGGATCGTGCTTGTAGGATTCCGAAATGGTGGTGAAGCCCCTGACGTCGGAGAACATGATGGTCATCTCGCGCTCCTCGCCGCCGAGCACGAGTTTTTCCGGCGATTGCGCCAGCTGTGCGACCAGCGCCGGCGACAGATACTGGCCGAACGCCGAGCGAATCTGCCGCCGCTGCGCCTGCTCCCTGACAAAGCTGGAGAAAATCAAAGTGAGATAGATCGAGGTGGTCGACAATAACGGATAGGTGAAATCGATCAGCAGCCGGTCCTGCGTGTAGAAATACCAGGAGGTTCCGATCAGCAGCGCCGCAAACAGCGTTCCGACCGCAACCAGCGTGACCGGGCCGAACATCGGCGCGAAGATGATCACCAGAATTCCGAGTACCATGGCCGCCAGAAATTCGATAGCAATGCCGTAATTCGGCTGCGACAGCACCGCGCGCGTCAGCGCGGCCTCGAGCACCTGAGCGTGAATTTCGACACCGGGCATCGCCCGATCGACCGGCGTTGTCTTGATGTCGTTGAGACCGGCAGCCGACGTGCCTATCAAGATCAGCTTGCCATTGATCTTTTCCGGCGCGGCGTTTCCTTCGAGCAGGTCGACTGCCGAAACATAGATCCTCGAAGGATCGCGGCGGGCGAAATGCACCCAGAGCTGGCCGTTGACATCGGTTGGAATCTGAAAACCCTTGACGCCGAGGCTCTTGATGCCGGCCTGATCGGTCTTGATGAGGATCGTGTCCGTGCCGGTCACCAGTCTCAGCATTTCGAAACTCAGGGATGGCATGGTAATGCCCTGCGCCAGCATGATCATCGGGACCCGCCGGATAATGCCGTCGCGCTCCGGATTGATCGTGAGCAGGCCGCGCCCGCCGGCCGCATGCTCCAGAACCGGCGTGTTGCGCAGCAGGCCCGGAAACTTGAACATGAACCGTTGCGGGTCTTCGCCCAGCATCGCCAGGCCGGTCACCGGAAGTGTGTTGTCGGGTTCAGAAACGATGTAGGGCAGTCCGGTTTCACCCAGCACCACGCGCGAGCGCCGCATGGCGTCCGCGAAGATCTGGTCGTTGCTCGGCAGCATCCGCAACTTGGCCCGGGTTTCCTCGTCGAGATTGCGAAAGGTGTCGGCCGCGGCGTCGGGATTGAGCCGATCGGCCTCCGCGAACATGATGTCGAAACCGATCGCAACGGCGCCGAGCCGGCTCAGGTCGGCGACCATGTCTGCAATCCGGGTTCGCGGCCATGGCCACTGGCCGAATTTCGCCAGGCTTTTTTCGTCGATATCGACAATGGTGACCGGCCTTGCGGTCTTCACCCGGGGGGCGATGCGCTGGAAAGCGTCAAAGGTCCTGACCCGAAGCTCCTCGATCGGCGCGGGATCGGCAAACCGGAGTGCTGCAAATCCGATCAGGAGCGCCAGGCACGCCAGCCTGGCATACCCGAACTTCCGTCCGAACCACCTTCGTAATACCCTCAATCGCTTCATGCTGCCCGGATATCAGGTTCAGGCGGATCGATCACGCCCGCGGCCGACTCATTTCAAATAAGCCAAACCCGGTCAAGTGCGGGTCACACGGAGGCTGCGATGCCAAACGCCGATAGCGGGACGATCTCGCCCCCTGCGCGAACAAATGATTCGATCCGCGCCTTGCTGCGGGCCGGCAAGAATGACGAAGCCATCGTCCTGTTGTGCGCGGTCAACATTACCCGGCCGGACGACCTCGAAATCAAGGAGTTGCTGTTCGACGCCTTTTACCAGAAGCGCGACTGGGCGCCGGCGCTGGTTCTGGCCGAACAGCTGGTTGGTACCCGCCCCGGGGCCACCCACCTGCAGCGGATGCTGATCGCGACGCTCTCCAACACCAGGCGCTTTGCGGAGGCGATCACACAGGCCCGTCAATTCATCGACCGGCACGGCGAGGACCTGACGGTGCTCGATGCGCTCAAGGTCGCCCATTTCTATACCGGCAAGACCAACGAGGCGATCCGTTATGGACAGCGTGCGATCGACCTGCGCGACCAGGAGGCCTGCCGAAATCCGCCGCCCTTTGCCCTGACCGAGCCTGCCGGTCCGCCTTCGGGAAACAACGTCATTTCCTATTCGCTGTGGGGGACTGCCGCCTGCTACGCCTACGGCGCCATGATCAATCTGGTGCAGAGCCGAACCGTCTATCCGGGCTGGAGCTGCCGGTTCTATGTCGATTCCGCAGTGCCGCCGGCCTGCGTCGGCTTCCTGCGCGACCACGGCGCCGACGTGCGCAACATCGAAGACGAATATCCCGGGGTCGGCCTGTTTCAGCGCTTCCTGGTGATGAACGATGCCTCCGTCGGACGTTTTCTGGTGCGCGACTGCGACGCCCGGCTGTCGGTGGCGGAGGCCGATCTGGTCCGGCAATGGATCGACAGCGGCCGCCCCTTCCACGTGGTGCGCGACCATGTGCTGCACAACGAACTGATGATCGGCTGCCTGTGGGCCGGACGCACCGACTGCGGCATCGACATCGTCGAGTTGATGCGACGCTATTTCACCTTCGGGCCGACAGCGAAGTACGGCCACGACCAGCGCATGCTGGGAATGATGCTGTGGCCGCTGATCCGGCGACACTGCCTGGTTCACGACAAGCATTACCGGCTGGAGGGCGTGGATACCGTGCCGCTAACCGATCCGAAAAGCCATTTCGGCGCCGGTCACCAGAACATGACGGCCGTGCTCGAAGAGGTCGAGCGGCTGGGAATTCCGCGGCTGCCGTAGGCTCTAAGCGAAATGGAAGTCGTGGCTATGCAGTTGCGCCTTGATAATCGCTGCCCAGCTTATCGGATCAACGCCGTCAGGCACGGTATTCCCAGGTCCGACCTCATGGGCTTCGCCCCAGGCCGTCAGCAGGTTCGCGGTTATCGGATGTTGCGCATCGGTAGCCCAATGCAAGTCCATCGCCGTATCGTGACCGCTACTGGCAAAATTAAATACAAAGCCATGGCTGGTTTGGCCCGCCACCGCCGTGTTGCCCGACGCCGAAGCCGGGTTGGTGGAAACCGGCGGATCGTAAACGATCGTGCCGCCGTTGCCATCGCTGGTGAAGCTGAAATTCGCCGCCTGATAAATGCCGGTAAAGTGCAGCGTCGCGCTGTCGGCGCCGGCGCTGACAGACAGCGTGTCGGTGGCGGCATTGAAGCTCTCGGCGAATGAACCCGAATGGTAGTCGATCCCCTTGAGATCGATCTGGTCCGAACCGGCCAGCGTGCCATCGCCGGTGAAGCCAGCGATCGTGCCCTGGAAGCTGGAGGGGCTGGCGAGCGTCAGGCTGCCCGTCGAGCCCTGGAAAGTGACACTTTCTCCAGATGCGACCGGACTGGCCAGTTCCAACAGTGCTCCGGTCGCGATGGTTAGCGGGCTTGCCGCGGACGGATCAAAAATCTCGGTACCACTGGCGTCCGGCTGGAAGGTAAAGTTGCCGCCGCCAACTCCACCCACGACATCAATGGTGATCGAATGACCCTGTCCATCACCGACGGTGAGGACATCAGTGTTCGGATTGTAACTGTCCGCTGCCGCATCGAAGCTGATGTGGGGCACATAGATGACGTCGCTGGCGGAAATCGGCGCTCCATTTCCCACCACCGAGAACGGAGTCGAGGTGCCAGAACTATCAATCTGCAAAATGCCATTGACGCCTTCGAAGGTCACGGCATTGGTGGATGTTCCACCGAGTTCGACGGTGGCGTTGCTTCCGACCTCGATGTTACCGGTACCGCTGACACTATCGTGAACGACGAGAATACCGCCAGCCGTCGCTTCCAGCAGCCCGCCATTACTGACGGTGGTGCCGGTATTGATGCTCAGGGTGGCGCCGGAAACATTGGCATCGATGGTGCCATCGTTGACCAGACCAAGGCCGTTGCCACCGATGGTGCCGACGCCCTCGATGGTATTGTTGACGTTGGTGAGGACGTCGGTGCCGGCGCCGCCGCCATTCTGACCGTCACCCTGGATGTAATTGTTCCCGGGACTGTCAGACAGGGTCACAACACCGCCGCCGCTCAGCGTCGCACCGCTGATGTCGAACTGCAAGGTGGTGCCATGACCGCTGCTATCGAGTGCAATCGTGCCGGTGTTGTCGATCGCGCCCTGCAACACCAGCAACCCGTTGTCGTCGACATCCACACTACCGGCGTTGGAGACCGTGTTCCCGCCGGTACCGTCGAACACGCTGCCATTGTTGACGATATTAATGACGCCGCCACTCGACGTCTCAAGCGTGCCGCCGGTGATGAACGCGCTCTGCAGGTTGACGTCGCCCCCAGCTGCTGAGATCACGCCGCCGATATTGTCGATTGCGGTTTGCTGGATCAGCAGCGTCGCCGAGTCGGTTGCCTCCAGCGTGCCGGCATTGCCGACCGTGCCTGCCTCACTGCTGTTGGGGGAATTGTTACCTTGATTGTTGACGATGAGCGTGGTGCCGGAAATATTGGCGTCGATCGTGCCTCCGCCCTTGTTGACCAGACCCATGCCGTTGCCACCGATGGTGCCGACGCCCTCGATGGTATTGTTGACGTTGATAAGAACGTCGGTGCCGGCGCCGCCGCCATTCTGACCGTTACCCTGGATATAATTGTTGCCGGGACTGTCAGACATGGTAACGACACCGCCGCCACTCAGCTTCGCGCCGCTGACGTCCAGCTGCAAGGTGGTGATATTACCGCTGCTATCGAGCGCGATCGTGCCGGTGTTGTCGATCGCGCCCTGCAGCACCAGCAACCCGTTGTTGTCGACATCCACGTTACCGGTGCTGGAGACGGTGTTCCCGCCCGTGCCGTCAAACACGCTGTGGTTGTTTACGATGTTAAAGACGCCGCCACTCGACGTTTCAAGCGTGCCGCCGGTGATGAACGCGCTCTGCAGGCTGACATTGCCGCCATTGGCCGAAATCACGCCGCCAACATTGTCGACCGCGGTTTGCTGAATCAGCAGCGTCGCCGAGTTGGTTGCTTCCAGCATGCCGGCATTGCTGACCGTGCCTGCCTCACTGCTGGTGGGGGAGTTGTTGTCTTGATTGTTGATGATGAGCGTTGCGCCGGAAACATCGGCGTCGATCGTGCCTCCGCTCTTGTTGACCAGGCCCATGCCGTTGCCACCGATGGTGCCGACGCCCTCGATGGTATTGCTGAGGTTGGTAAGAACGTCGGTGCCGGCGGCGCCGCCATTCTGACCGTCACCCTGGATATAATTGTCCCCGGGAGACATGGTAACGACACCGCCGCCGCTCAGCGTCGCGCCGCTGATGTCCAACTGCAAGGTGGTGCTATGACCGCTGCTATCGAGCGCAATCGTATTGGTGTTGTCGATCGCGCCCTGCAGCACCAGCAACCCGTTGTCGTCGACATCCACGTTACCGGTAACGGAGACGGTGTTCCCGCCGGTGCCGTCGAACACGCTGCCGTTGTTGACGATATTGATGACACCGCCATCGAACGTCTCGAGCGCGCCGCCGGTGATGAACGCGCTCTGCAGGTTGACATTGCCGCCATTGGCAAGGATCACCCCGCCGACATTGTCGATAGCGGTTTGCTGGATCAGCAGCGTACCCGAGCCGGTCGCTTCCAGCGTGCCGGCATTGCCGACCGTGCCTGCCTCACTGCTGTTGGGGGAGTTGTTACCTTGATTGTTGATGATGAGCGTGGCGCCGGAAACATTGGCGTCGATGGTTCCATCGTTGACCAGACCCAGGCCGTTGCCACCGATGGTGCCGACGCCCTCGATGGTATTGTTGACGTTGGTGAGGACGTCGGTGCCGGCGGTGCCGCCATTCTGACCGTTACCCTGGATATAATTGTTCCCGGGACTGTCAGACATGGTAACGACACCGCCGCCGCTCAGCGTCGCGCCGCTGATGTCGAACTGCAGGGTGGTGCTGTTACCGGTGCTATCGAGCGCAATCGTGCCGGTGTTGTCGATCGCGCCCTGCAGCACCAGCAACCCGTTGTTGTCGACATCCACGTTACCGGTGCTGGAGACGGTGTTCCCGCCAGTGCCGTCGAACACGCTGTGATTGTTGACGATATTAAAGACGCCGCCGTTCGACGTCTCAAGCGTGCCGCCGGTGATGAACGCGCTCTGCAGGCTGACATTGCCGCCATTGGCCGAAATCACGCCGCCGACATTGTCAATCGTCGCGTCTATGTCGAGCGTGACTCCAGCCCTGACGTCGAGCGAGGCGAACGCCGCCCCGCTATTGTCGATGGTAACAGTGATCGGCGTCAGGACACCCGGAGACAGGCCGATCACGACATCGCTGGTCGAGGTCGGCAGGCCACCACTACCGTTGTTCCAATTGCTCGAAACAAACCAGTCGCCGCTCGATGGGCTTGTCCACTGGATGACGGAAGTCGGCTCGACGACCAGCTCGGAACCACCATGGCCATCGCCCAGGATAATAAATTGGGAATGGCTGGGCAGGCTGCCCACGGTGTAGCTGAGCGGGGCGCTGCCCTGAATGTCCACCGTCAGGTTTGTCCCGCTGACCGTTGCGCTCGTCGCAATGGTATCGACCAAGTCGACCGTATCCCCCGCGGCAAGTCCGTTGAGCGTTCCCGTCAATCCCGATGGCTGCTCAACTTTCAGGGTCGTGTCGTCGCCTGAGAACGTAATGGCTTGAGAAACCGTGCCGCCCGCTTCCAGCGTGGCGCCGCCATCAAGAAACAGGAAGCCGGACCCGCTGATATCGCCGGTTACAACCAGTTGGCCCGCCGTCACGGTGACGTTGCCATCGTCGACAAGGTTTCCGTCAATCGTTCCTGCGCCAGTCAGCGAGCCCAGGCCGCCGACGTGAATGGCACCCGCAATCGCGCTGACACCCGACCCGATGTCGATGGCACCTCCACTCTCGACCGTCACGGTCGCTGTGCCAGGCCCCAGTCCAAGCCCGGAAGTGGTGGTTACGATCGATCCAGCACCGGTAACTGTCAACTGACCGATGCTGCCGACTTGGCTGGCGACCGAGAGATAGCCGGCATTGATGGCGCCACCATTCTCCACCGTGGTAACGGCCGTTCCGGCATTGGCGACGTTGAGGTATTGACTTGCATTCAGCGTCGCATCGTTGACGACAAGCGTATCCGTGATGCCCGTTTCAAAATTGTTGGCGAGCGAAATACCCGCGGTGGCAACGACAGCCTGGTTTGCTATCGTTAGCGATGCCGTACCATCATCGCCCATGTCGATGTAAGCGGTGTAAGTTGGTCCGTTAGTCACGGTGACGGTGGTTCCTGGCCCCGTCACTTCAACCGTGCCTATGCTTCCGGCGGATTGCCCGATGCCCAGGTACTGGACGCCCGTTACGGAGGCTCCGGCTTCGACCGTGAGGATGCCGGTAGCGGAGCCGCCGACGGCGATTCCGCCTGAATCCAACAGCGCTATGCGTGAGCCGGCCCCTGTCGCCGTGATGGATCCTTCATCGTCAATATAGCCTGCCTGCCACGTCGCTCCCGCCTCATTATTGAAAGTGCCGCCGAACGCTCCGTTGTCAGCGGTATTGACCGAACCATTGATCTCCCCGTAATTCGTGATGATGACTTGACCGCCATTTACGCCAATGGCCTGGCTAAAGGACGTAACTGCGCTCGATCCGATGATTCCCGAACCATAATTATTGATCGTCAGCGTGCCGGAACTGTTTTCATTCACATAGATGGCCGTATTGGTCAGCGCCTCCACCGTTCCGTAATTGTTGATTGTCGTGGAACCGGTCGCGCCGGACGTATTCTGGTTGATGTTGATGCCAGAATATAAGTTTCCGACCAGAACTCCGTTGTTGGTGATGTTTATCTGGCCGGCACCGACGGTGCTTCCGAAAAGGCCGGAATTCCCGCTGGTCGTACCGTCATTGATAACCGAGACGTTACCTCCATCTTCGGCAAAGACATTAATGCCGGTACTACCCGTCGCGCTGATCGATGACGACGTTCCGGTCGTAACCGTCACATCGCCCGCTCCGCCCTCGGTACCGGCATTGATGCCACCATTCGTCGCGGTGATCGCGCCGTCGTTGGTAACAAACACGGCGCCGCCATCGTTCGCATTGGCATTGATGCCAGCACCACCCGTCGCGCCGATCGATGACGACGTTTCCGTCGTAACCGTGACATTGCCGGTGCCCCAGTTGAAAGCGTCAATGCCGCCCCCCGCAGCAACCGTGATACTTGCATAGCTGTCGACCACTACATTGCCGGCAACATTCGGGGCGATCGTGTTCGAACCCGGATAATAGCCCGCATTGATGCCTGTATTCGCCGCCAGGATCGTTCCATCGGCGGTCACATCGATGCTGTCGCTGCCAGAAACCGAGGTCGACTCGTCAAACGCAAGAATGCCGGTATTTCCGGAAGTGACCTTGTCGCCAGCCGACATCGTAACGGTGACGTTGCCGGCATCGTCATTATAAGCCTCAATTCCGTGCAGCGTTCCGGCCGAGATCGTGGCGTTTGCCCCGACATGGACCGCGACATTTCCGGTCCCGTAACTCAGGCCATCGGCTACAACGCCATCTTGCGCGCCGGACACAGAGGTCCCCGCGCCGTCATTCACTGTGACGTCGCCGTTGCCATAATTATAACCTTGAACACCGTAGCCAGCCGAGGCCGTGACATTGGCGTAGTTGTTGACGACGACGGTACCGTTGACGTTGGTATTGGCGGTTGCGCTAGTACCGCCGAAATATCCAGCAACGACGCCTTTTGGCACCGAGCCACTAAGGTTGTCGGTATCGCCGGAATTGATCGTGCCGTTGGCCGTCACCGTAATCGTACTGTCCGCCGAGACTGCGATAGCGGAATCTTCATTAATGGCATTGATGCCGGAGCTGCCGGAATTGATCTGGCCTCCATCCATATTGACCGAGACATCCCCGGTGCCATAGCTCAGGGCCCGAATCCCATATTCGACCGTCGCCGTGACCGCACCCGAGGAATCCACCGTGGTGTCGCCGCTGCCGTAGTTTAAGGCCTCGATCCCGTAGCTGCCGCCACTCGCGCCGGCCTGGGTGATCGTGATATCGCCGTTGTCGCCCGCATCGAGGTTCTCAGCGAGCAACCCGATCGATCCCGAACCGTTGCCGGTCACGCTTCCGGTATCATCTACGACAATATTGCCATGCGCGTTCGCGCTTACCTTCGCGAGCACCCCGTCGCCGGCGTTACCGGTAACATCGCCGCTGGCGTCGACGGTGAGATCGCCCACGCCGTTCTGAACGACCTTGATGCCGTTTGCTGCGCCCGTAAGGGTGCCGCTCGGCGTCAGCGTCACATTGGCCCCGTTGCCGTTGCCCGACGTCCCGCCCGACGACGCAAAGTCGATCGCGTCGCCGCTGGTGGTGGTGATATTGCCCTGGCCAGTGATCACGAAACTGCCGGAGGTCGATGACAGGCCCGAGATGGTGCCGGTAAGACCATGACCATTGTCGAGCTGCAAGGTATCCTGGAGGGTATCGCTGACATCTGAGAACGTGACGGCTTGAGCGCCCGCGCCGCCGAGTTGCAGGGTCGCTCCCGCATCGATGACCAACGAACCCGCGCCGCTCAATCCACCGGAAAGATCAAGCGTGCCGTTCTCGACGGTGATTGTTCCGCTATTCTGGACCGCTCCTGCCAGGTCGCTGGTACCCATTCCGCTCAACGTCAGCGTACCGGTGGTGATGTCTAGCGTCGCGGTCGAAATCGTGGAGAGCTCAGACACCGATACGGCGGTCGAAATCGTTACCGAATAGCTGCCGCTGGCGTCGATGACCGCGGCTTCGTTCGAATTCGGGACTCCCAGGCTCCAGTCACCGCCGGTCGTCCAGGTACCGCCCGAACCGTTGGTCCAATGATCACCGAATCCTGCGCCACTCAGCGATTGGTATTGCGACTGGGAGATATTCAGCAAGGTGATAGCGTCGCCGCCGCCGAAATCCAGAATGGCGTTGCCGTTGGCGTAGGTGACGCTCTGCGGGGCTGTAAGCCCGTTCAATACGATCTGGTCGAGTTCGGTTGGATCGAACGTCCCATTGGCCTGATCGAAGTTCGTGATCGTCAGCGATCCATACCCTTGCGCGAAGACGAATGTGCTGCCCGCACCGCCGGTCTCCGTGTCGTGGCTGCCAACTGGGGCACCGCCGCCGTCGATATAATCGCTGTTATTGTCGCCGGTGATCGTGTCGGCGAATTTCGAACCGATGACGCTTGAGATATTGGTCAGCGTGTCGTTGTAGCCACCCCAGCTCGCCGTGCCGGTCCCGAGATTGACGGTGACGCCCGACGTCGCGTCCGCGAACGAAACTCCAGTGCCGGAAGACAACTGGCCAACGAAGTGGTGGTTACCGGGAGTGTCGTCAAGAAAGTAATAAAATATGGGGGCGATCTGAACCGCAGCCTGGTAGGCGGTCAAGCTGGTATTGCCCTGGGCCGCGAGGTCATAGAATTGCCGGCTCGCTTGTTCACCACCAAGGGCGGCGGCAAGGTCGCTAAGGCTGGTGGCGAGACCAAGGTCTACTGTCTGGAGAACATCTCCCTGGGCATCAAGCTGCTCAACCGAGGTCACCGTTCCCGAGAGTTGCGATCCTGACTGCGCAAATCCGGTGCCGATGATATCGGTAAAGGTGCCGTCGGTGTTGGCAAAGCGAATATCGGTGGAAGTAAAGCTCAACGGCGAGGTTTGATCCGTCTGGATCACACCAGACCAGTCGATCTTGCTTTCAATCGCCTCCTCTCGGGCGATGTAATTGCCGAAATCGCCGAGCGAAAGGCTGACGCCGGTGATGGTCTGCAGCACATTACCGGTGGAATTGTCGACCAGGCTGATCGAGCCTATTCCGCCGCCGGTCGGAAGATGCGACGTCGGGTCGTAGGTGAAGCCGCCGCCGTTGAAGACCGTCGAGGTGAGACCGTCGCTGTTGGGAACGATCCATGTCGTGGATGTTCCCTCGTTTGTTGCAGCGTACGGATCGATCACGTGGCTCCAGTCCAGGTATCCGAGGCCGGGCGCGATATCGATCCGCGTGCTGGCGCTACCGGAGAGAGCGCTGCCGCCGTTATTGCCGTTGTCGTCGATCGTCACCGTCAGCGTCGTTGACGAACTGGGCGAGGTCGCGTTGTCGTTATAGACGACGGTGCCGGTGCTGGTATTGAGCAGCGCGTTTATCTGAGCGATCGTACCCGAGAACGTTACCGTGCCGGTACCGTTGCCGATGATGTTGGATACGCCGCTGTCGCCGGCCGCAATGGTGATGATGCCCTCGCCAACCGACAAGGTCGCGGTCTCGATGCTGTTGCCCCCGTCCGCGTCGCTGACGGAAAGGCCAGCGGCTCGCAGGTTGAGATCGGTGCCCGCGACCGCGTTGTAAAGCTCGGCCGGCGTCGTCGCCACCGGCGCATCGTTGACGCCCGTGACGGTAACGGAAATGGTCTGGCTGGTCTGCGCGCCGGCGGCGTTCGTCGCCGTGACCACGAAATTATCCTGCGCGGTCTGGCCCGCGGCCAATGCCTTGACGCTCGGCAGGCCCGGATTGAGTTCGTAACGCCAGGTGCCGTCCTGCGCGAGATCGAGCTCACCATAGGTGCCCTGCATGACCGAGTCGGCCTGGGGCGATGCACTCGGCGTCGTCGCTACGGAATAGCTGTAGAATTGTGGCCGGACCCAATCATCGTTGTCGAAGATGTGGGCGATCGCGGTGAATGTGACGGGCGAGCCGTCCGCCACCTCGACGCCGCCAACATTCGTTTCCAGCGTATACGATGCCTGCACCTGGCCGTTAGTCGCCGCGTTATTGGAAAGCGACAGCAGGATTTCATTATCCGCGGCAGGAGCGTTGATGGTGATGGCCTGCAATACGTCGGAGACGCCAGTTTCGTAATTGTACTCGGTGAGCACAACGCTGGCGGTACCATTGCCGTTCCTGGCGACACCGATATCGACGGTTTCCGTCCCGGGCTCACCGTCGACGCCTGACGCCGATGAGCGGTCCGACAGCCGGATGCCGTAGCGGGTGCTGCCGTCGGCCGGGGTGGTCAGGTCGAACAGCCCGTTGACCGAGAAGGATTGGCCACTGCGCAGGCCGTCACCCGCCGGCGCGTTGAAGCTGGTTCCGGTAAGAAGTGTCGTAAATTGGCCGAAGACGGGATCGCCGTAACTGGAAACCCCCAGGCTGCTACCGACATAACCAGCATTGCTCCCGTCGATGAGCGCCTCGCCACTACCCTGCACGTAGGTGCCGCTGCCAAAGTCGTAATAGCTGGTGCCCGACGGCGATGAGCCGACGAGGATATTGGGGCCGGCAGGTGGCACCGTCCCGTTAAAGGTGTCGTCGAACACCGTTGCCTGCGACCCGTCGACCACCTTGGTGACCGAGAATTCGTGAATGCCGTATTGATAGTTTTCGGCGGCTGCGCGGGTGCCGCCGACGATGTTCCAGGTGAGGGCGTCACCCGCAGCGTCCGAAGCCGTGAATTGCCCCGTCGCGTACCACGCACCGCCATCGGCAACAGCAGCCGATTCAGGACCCTGATTTATGATCGGAAAGTTGTCGACGATCTCGGTGCCACCATGGCCATCGCCCAATAGCGCGAAATCCGACTGTTGATAGGTTCCGGAGAGCGTGATGCTCTGATGCTCAGGAGTCTGGTTGCCGAGATTGTCGGTCACGACATAATTCAGCGTCAGGACGCCGGAATTGCTGTCGTAGGTAAACTGCGGGTTCTCGCTGGAGGAGACCCCCGTGAAATCGATGGCGTCGCCGCTGGCGAAACCGGTAACGGGATTTGCGACACTCGATGATTGATCCAGACTCAGCGTGTCGCCGCTGCCGACGAAATTCAAGGTGCCGCCGCCGATATCGGTGCCGATCAGCTTCAACGTGGCGCCGTTGCCCACCGTGATCGTGCTGGTCAGATCGGTCGCGAGGACGTTCACATTACTGAGCGTCGCGCCGAGGCCATTGACGGTGCCAGCCTCGATGTCGAGCGTATCGCCGCCGCCGATCGACAGCGTACCGCCGGTAATCGTCGTGCCGTCATCGAGCGTCAGCGTCGGATCGCCAGCCGTTGTCGTTCCGACCTGTATTGTGCCGGCATTGCCGACCTGGACGCCATCGAGCGTCGCACCGGCGCCGCTCGCGCCGTAGGTAATTTCAAGGGTGCCACTGCCGCCGATCGAGAGCGCGCCGCCGGTGATCGTGGTGCCGTCGTCAAGGGCAAGGATCGCCCCTGAGGCCTTCAGATCGACGTCGATGGTACCGTCGTTGGTGACGGCGACTCCATCCAGCGTCGCGTCGGGACTCCCGAAACCGCTGTTGCCGCCCTGGACAGCGCCGACCTCAACGTCGAGTTCGCCGTGGCCGCCGATCGACAGCGTACCGCCGCCCACAATCGACGTATTGTCGTCCAGCGTCAGGATCGCACCCGACGCATGCAGATCGACATCGATGACGCCGTTATCGGTCACCTTGACCCCGTCCAGCGTCGCGCCCGAACCGGACCCCTTATTCCCCGTCTCGATGTCGAGCTCGCCGGTGGCGCTGATCGTCAGCGTGCCGCTACCCCCGCCCACGATCGACGTATTGTCGTCCAGCGTCAGGATCGCACCCGACGCATGCAGATCGACATCGATGACGCCGTTATCGGTCACCTTGACCCCGTCCAGCGCCGCGCCCGAACCGAACCCGTTATTCCCCGTCTCGATGTCGAGCTCGCCGGTGGAACTGATCGTCAGCGTGCCGGTACCGCCGCCCACAATCGACGTATTGTCGTCAAGCGTCAGGATTGCGCCCGACGCATTCAGATCGACATCGATGGCGCCGTTATCGATCACGGTAACGCCATCCAGCGTCGCGCCGGAACCGGTGCTGCCGGTCTCGATATCAAGCGTGGCTCCGCTCCCGAGCGTCAGCGTTATGCCGCTTGCCGTCGTTTCGAGAACAACCGTTGTGTCCGGACCGATATAGGCGGTGTTGGTGATATAGCCCGGTACGCTGAAGATCCAGTTGTTGCCGTCGGCCCAGCTTCCGTCGTTGGGACCCGTGTAGATGTCGCTGTCCGAGAGCGTAAAGGTCGCATTTGCGGAACTGGAGAGACCGGTGACGGAATCCGTGATCGAATAGGTAAAGGAGTCAATTTCGGTTTGTCCCGGCGCCAGGTCCGGATCCGAGTTCGGCACGTAGACCAGGTCGCCAGCCTTGAAATTCTGATCGATAAAAGCGCCAACGGTCACGCCGGTGACGGCGGCGGGGAACACGAACAGTTCGCCATACTTCCCAGTCTCGTCGAGCGCGCCGTTGGCGTCGGTGGTCGTCACCGTCGTTGTTCCGTTCGATAACGCAGTGACCGTGAACGGATGGCTGGACGGAGCGGAATCGTTGAAGATTATCGTACTCGCGGTGGACGGCGAGCTTCCCAGAATTGAATAGGCCTCGTCATTGGCGGTCGGCGGCAGCGAGGCCTCGAGCGTGAACACCACCGCCGCGCTGCTGCCGGTGTTGCCGGCGGCATCGGTGTCCTGCGCCACGATGCTGTGGCTGCCGTCGCCCGACAGCGTGACGCTGGTAGTCCAGTTGCCGCCGCTGCCGACCGTGGCAGTGCCGATCGCGGTGCTGCCGCCATTGTCGTAGAGATAGACCGTGCTGCCGACCGCCGCCTCGCCGGCGGCCACCGTGCCCGAGATGGTGTGGGTCGCCTGGTTGGTCAGTCCGCCACTGCTGGAGATCGTGACCGTCGGCGCAAGGGTATCGAGCGTGAACACCAGCGGGGTCGCGCTGACGCCGGTGTTGCCGGCCACGTCGGTGTCTTTGGCAACAATGCTGTGCGCACCATCTCCCGACAGCGTGACGCTGGTGGTCCAGTTGCCGCCGCTGCCGACCGTGGCAGTGCCGATCGCGGTGCTGCCGCCATTGTCGTAGAGATAGACC